>WOR8_10009732_pt1 | contig 11788 bp, 12 predicted proteins | sample DeeMarSeWOR38_10_FD_19890 | JGI IMG/M metagenome (IMG submission 19890) | reverse complement strand
GGCCTGACCCCTAGGAGGTATCGAGTTTTCAACTAAATACTGACCCACACCTAGGTCACCACTATGGCTTGGTCTGGCTAAAATGTGAATGACATACTCCACATTTTACCTCCTGAAACCAAGCTACAATATCTTGGTTTAAACGAAGAAGATGCGGAGTCGCTGACTCCGCTTTTTTTATGGCTTGGCATTGTGTTTGCAGGAATTGGGTAGTCAGGAGATTAATCGGCATGACAAGCTCTGAAGTTGTCAGTGGAGCATATCATGGGAGACTACAGAAAACCCATAGATTGCAGGTACTACCCAGTATGCCAAGATCTCGAGACCGTGAGCCGGGATATACCCGCCAGCTTTTCCGGCATGCATGCTCTAGTGATGCAGAGAGAAGCTGAGTCGATCTGCGACAAGTGCCACGACTTTGAACCAAGGGACCTGGAAGGGGCGGCTTAGGAAATCCCCCTCACCTCGCCATCTCTTTGACGTTTTGGCCAATTCGATCTTGGTTTTTTGGCCAATTATGGTGATTCGCCGAGATTGGTTCTACCGGAAAACTCACCAGGCTTCTCCTTGTAGTGTAATCATTTCCAAAGAAAATAGCCGAGCTTCGGCTCCGCTCGTTTTTAGAGCCGGGATCTGCCGCCCGGCCACAGTTACTCTGGATTCTTAAATACTGCATCTATCGTCAGAAAATACACACTTTGCCCCATTGAGATACCACTCAGTCCCAAGTAGATTTCCTTTTAAATAAGGGCAGAGAAATTTCAAATGAAAAAGTGGTTACAGCACAGCTTACATCCTTTACATGTCTGGTGCCGGCTTGGCGGTCATTGGGTCAAGGCTTGCAGGCTCTATGAAGTTTGTTTCTGGCAGCCCTTTCTACGGCGATTGCTGCAAAACAAAAACCCACAATTCTAACCCTTACTATCTTGATTGTCGTTTGATCCCCTTTCCCCATCTTACAGTCGCAGCAGATCAGCATTGAGGCAACACGGCTCGGTGGGATTCTTTATAGTTCGAAACCTGGCAAATTATCGGATCTTACGAACCCACCTTGACAGTTACCAAATTTCCATGCCAGAGTTAGTCCACATTGATTTCGGTTTAAGAGAGACAAGGAGCAATGATTATGGGTTGGTTAGGGAAGATACTCGGAGGCACCATAGGATTCGCTTTGGGTGGCCCGATCGGTGCAATTGCTGGAGTTGCCTTAGGTCACACCTTTGATGCGAACAACAGACAATACTACACAGAAGGAAGGAAGCGGCTCTCGTACCACGAACAGGCGCAAATGACCTTCTTTGTTGCAGCATTTTCAATGTTGGCAAAGCTGGCCAAGGCGGATGGCCGCGTATCACCCGAGGAGATACAGACCATTGAAGAATTTATGGCACATGAGCTAAATCTTAGCCCTCAGAGTAAGAGATTTGCCGGGGGGATCTTCGAGACAGCACTTGGTTCTCCAACTCCTTTCCAAGATTTTGCAGCCCAATTCTACCAAGAATTCCAAAACCAGCCCCAGCTTTTGGACCTCATGATAGATGTATTACTCAGACTTTCTATTGCCGACGGCATCCTGAGTGAGAGTGAAGAAAAACTCATCAACTCTGCTGCTGGCATATTCAATTTCAGTGAGAAAAAATACAAAGAACTGAAGTCCAGGTACGCCCCGGATTTTGAAAAACACTACGCCATTCTGGAAACTAACAGCAGTGCTACAAATGAAGAGATAAAGAAACAGTACAGAAAGTTAGTGAAAGAATACCATCCGGACAAAATCGCCTCCAAGGGACTGCCTGAAGAGTTCACCAAGTTTGCTCAAGATAAATTTCGCCAGATCCAGGAGGCATATGATGCCGTAAAGCAGGAAAGAGGCATAGGTTAGATTGCGGATTTGGGATTGCGGAATTTGGGCTGCTCGCCTGTCCCGCCTGTCCCGAGCTTGTCCCGGGGCTGCCAGCTGCCCGCTGTATTTCCCTATGCTCCATACCCCATGCCCCATGCTTTAGGCCAGGGCGGCCAGACCTGGAAGCGTCTTTCCTTCCAGAAACTCCAATGAAGCCCCGCCACCGGTGGAAATATGTGAGATGGCCTCAGCTTGGCCCGAGCGTTTCACTGCTGCCACCGAATCACCACCCCCGACGACTGAGAGTGCCTCACTCTCTGCAATGGCGGCGGCAATAGCCATCGTACCCGTTTCAAATGGTTTTATTTCAAACAACCCCAGCGGCCCGTTCCAGAAAATCGTGCGGGCCTTGACGATCTCGCTCTCAAAAGAAGCAATGGTTTCCGGGCCGATATCAAGCCCCATTTTGCCGGCAGGAATGTCACCCTTAACTGTGGTTGCCACCCTCCCTTCTTCTTGCTTGTCAGCCACAACATGATCAGTGGGCAACAATAGAGCCACTCCCCGGTCTCTAGCTTTATTGAACAGATCATGTGCCAGGGTAATCTGGTCTTCTTCCACCAGGGACTCTCCCGTCTGTTGACCTAAAGAACGCAAAAAGGTGTAAGCCATGGCACCGCCTATGAGCAGTGAGTCCACCAGCTCCAACAGGTTACTGATAACCGGAATCTTATCGGAGACCTTGGCGCCTCCTAAAATGGCAATAAAAGGGCGCTCCGGGTCGGCCAAGACCTTGCCCAGATAGTCGCATTCTTTTTGTAGCAGAAAGCCTGCCCCACGCTCCGAAACAAATGCTGCCATACCCGCAGTTGAGGCGTGGGCCCGATGCGCGGTGCCAAAGGCATCATTCACATAGATATCGGCAAGCCGTGCCAGGGCCTTAGCAAATTCTTCCTCATTGTTCGTTTCTTCTGCATGAAACCTAAGATTTTCCAGCAGCAGCACCTCTCCGGGCTGCATGGCCGCAACCATGGCCTCAACCTCGGGACCCACACAATCCGGCGCCAGCTTGACCGGCATCCCGAGAGAGTCAGCCAGAGCCACACTCACAGGTTTTAGGCTAAGATCTGGAGTCCTTTTTCCTTTTGGGCGGCCAAGATGGGATGCCAGAATAACCTTGGCACCTTTATCCAAGGAATAACGGATAGTGGGCAAGGCAGCTTCAATTCTGGTGCGATCTGCAACCCTTCCCTCTGTGAGCGGCACGTTGAAATCTACCCGGATGAAGACGCGCTTGTCTTGAAGATCAAGCTGATCGATCACCTTGATGTTCTGTGTCATCGTTGCAATCTCCTTTTCAGGGGAAACGGTTGCGCTAGACTTTATCTGTTTTCAAACAAAAGTCAAAGGCTGATTTGACCCCTGCTCGAGGAACGTGGTAAGAGAGACGACCAAAGACGTAGGCAAAGGCGAATCCTCTTTCCTTGTTGGTGGACATCTCCATTACATGAGGAGGAACCATTATGCGAAAAGGAATGGTTTGTGGCCTCCTGGCGATCTGGTTGCCGGTTGTGCTCAGTCTTTCGGCCTGGGCGGGATGAAATCCGACCAGGGAGCAGAAAGAGAGTGCCGCAGTTCAGGAAACCATTGCCAGATTCAAGAAAGCCGATTCAAGAATGCAGGTGTTCTTTGACAAGGCATACGGCTATGTGGTCTTCCCGTCGGTGGGCAAAGGTGGCTTTATCGTTGGTGGAGCGCACGGTGATGGCTGGGTGTATGAAAAGGGAATATTCATTGGCCGTGCCAGTATTGTTCAGCTGACGGTGGGGTTCAGCTGACGGTGGGTGCCCAGATTGGCGGCCAGTCCTTCATGGAAATCATTTTTTTCAAAGACAAAGCGGCATTGGATGCTTTTAAGCAGGTAAACTTTGAACTGAACGCCCAGATATCAGCAGTCGCCGTAACAGAGGGGGCTTCCAAAGATGCCAGCTATGACCACGCGGTCGCCGTTTTCACCATGCCCAGAAAAGGCTTGATGGCGGAAGCCACTGTGGGCGGACAGAATTTCGAGTTTGCCCCCAAATAAGAAGGCTGGCGAGTCTGACGAACTACCGAAACGACTCTTTCGTCCGCAAAAGCAGGCCTGAACAGGCAGGAAAGAAACAATGGGATTCCAGTCTTGAGGAATTTGGGCTATACTGACGCGATTCTTATTTCCACTTTCTCCACAACGGGAGTCTCGTAAGTGACTACTCATTCTCATGATCAAGATCCCGGTGCAAACGAAGTCACCGGGCAGCCGGGCACGTTTGTCACCCGGCCCTTTGCTGCTTTCGGCAGGAAAGTAATCAGTTGGGTCGATCATATGGGAGCCGCAGCCATTTTTCTTGCTAAGGCTTGTATCATGATCTTTCGGCCCAAACAGATTCCCGGCATCATTCAACAAATTTACTACATCGGCGCCAAGTCCATAACGATCATCATGCTGGTAGGTTTTTTCACCGGTATGGTCCTCGGTCTTCAATCTTATCATGCCCTGGTTAAGTTTGGCGCCCAAGGGGCGCTCGGCACATTGGTGGCCCTTTCTCTGGTCAGAGAACTGGGGCCCGTGCTCACAGCCATTATGATTACCGCCCGGGCCGGCTCCGCCATGACCGCGGAAATAGGTATCCAGCGCATCTCCGAGCAGATCGATGCTCTGGACACCATGCGTATCGACCCGCTCAAGTTCCTGATCAGCCCACGAATCGCCGCCTCGATTATTAGCTTTCCTTTACTCACGGCACTTTTTGACCTCATCGGCATCCTTGGCGGCTTTCTCTCCGGGGTCGTGTTGCTGGGTGTAAATGCCGGCACCTACTTTCACCGCGTCCAGTCCAGCGTTGAGATGCAGGACGTCACCGACGGTTTCATCAAGTCCCTGGTATTCGCCGTCATTGTTACCACTGTCTGCTGTTACCAGGGCTATTTCACCCACATGCGCACGGATAGCTACGGTGCCAAAGGTGTTAGTCTTTCCACAACCTCGGCCGTTGTCCTATCGTGCGTGCTCATTCTTGTAGCGGACTATGTTGTAACCTCCTTTCTCATTTAGCATTAACTATGGAAACCCCTCTGATCGAATTTAGAGACGTGACCAAACGATTCGGTTCCCGGACGATTCTCGATCAGGTCAATCTAAAAATCTACGAAGGCCAGGTCTCGACTATCATAGGCAAGAGCGGCACGGGAAAAAGCGTGCTTCTCAAACACATCATCGGCCTGCTATCACCAGATGAAGGCAGCGTCCTGTTTCGGGGCAATCCCATAGCAACCCTGAAGAAGAGTGAGTGGGATGCCTACAGAGTCCAGGTCAGCTATATGTTTCAAAACAACGCCCTTTTCGACTCGATGACGGTTTACGACAACGTTGCCTTGCCACTGCAGCAGACAATGAATTTAAGCAAGAGTGAGATCAAGCACAGGGTTATGGCAAGAATCGAACAGACTGAGCTCACCGAAGTAGTTTACAAGTATCCGTCGGAGCTCTCCGGAGGAATGCAGAAGCGGGTGGCCTTGAGCCGTGCCCTGGTTACGGATCCCACCATTGTTCTTTTCGACGAGCCCACCACCGGCCAGGATCCCATCCGCAAGAATGCTATCTTGGCCATGATTGCTGAATATCAGAGGAAATTGGGCTTTACCGCGATCTTGATCAGCCACGAAATTCCGGACGTTTTTTTCATCTCAAACCGCATTCTCGCGCTCTATGACGGTCAGATCGTATTTCAGGGCACTCCAGAAGAGCTCGATGAGTTTCAGCATCCCTTCAAAGACGAAGTCATACAGAGCCTGGAGGGGTTCCAGGAAGAATTGACCGGACTGTATTCCCAAAGGCATTTCAAGGTCAGATACCAAGCGGATTTAAGCCGTAAACGGAGAGATGATACCTACGCTATTGCCCTCTTTACTCTGGTCATAAGAGCCATGGGTGCATATATTGACAAACACTTCGGTGCGGTGGGGGGATTTTCCACCCGTCATAGCATCAATGAATTTGTCACGGTGCTCCCCTACTCTGATCTGGATGAAGCTGGGCGCATCCTGGAGGATTTCGCCAAGGATTTTCAAGATCGAGGAATCCGGGACCTTGAGTCTGTTGCTCGAAAGGAAACTGACTCGGCAGAGTGTATTGATTTCACCATTCTTGCCGGGCTGGCCCAGGGCAAACCTTTTGTAGAAATGGAATCCATTATAGAGTTCGCCAAATTTAGACAGGAAGAAATCGCACGAGTACAGTGCGAGCTGCGGAGGTAAACAGAAATGAAGAAATATGCCATGGAAACTGCGGTGGGCATTTTTGTGGTCATCGGGCTGTTTTGTGTGGGGTACATGACCGTAAAACTGGGCAATGTCGGCCTTCTCGGCGACGACTCTTACTCACTATTTGCCCGGTTCACCTCGGTGTCCGGCCTGAGAACCGGCAGCGCCATACAGATGCTCGGTATTGAAATCGGTCGGGTGGACAAACTCACCATGGATCAAGAGAATCAGATGGCGGTGGTGGAATTTAGAATCAACAAGGGAATAAAGATTTATGATGACGCCATCGCCTCGATAAAAACGGAAGGTTTGATCGGCGACAGATACGTCAGTATCGATCCCGGAGGGGGAACGGACGAACTGCTGAAACCGGGCGGAACCATCACCGAGACCGAATCGCCCACTGACATCCAGGAACTCATCAGCAAGTATGCCTTCGGAGACGTTAAAAAATAGAAAGAGTACTACAAAATCTGAGGAGTGAGCCATGAAAAGACTGCGTGTGGGATTCATTCTCCTAGTTCTTTTGATTCTTCCGTTCCAGGTACGTGCGGGTGTGCCGCTTGACACCGTTGAGGCACATGTAAGCGAAGTGCTCAAAGTTCTGCGTGATCCGGCCCTGCAAGGCGAAGCCAACAAAGAAGCCAAGCAAGAAAAGATTGAGGCTATTGCCGATGAAATGTTTGATTATGTAGCACTTTCCAGGCTCACACTCGGTCAAAATTGGAAAAAATTCACCGGTGACCAGAAGAAGGAATTCATCCAGCTTTACCGCTCAATTCTGGAAAAGGCGTACATGGACAAAATTCTCTCGTACACCGACGAGAAGGTGACTTTTGATAAAGAAACCATGCTTTCGGAAAAAAAAGCCGAAGTCCAAACCCACATCCTTACGAAATCCGTGGAGATCCCGATTTTTTACCGGGTGTACCTGAAAGACGGTAAGTGGAAAGTATACGACGTCATCATTGAGGGTATTAGCCTGATTAAAAACTATCGCACCCAGTTCAGAGACATCCTGGCGAACAACCCACCAGAAGAAGTGCTCAAAATTCTGAGAAAGAAGACCGAACAAGCGTAGATCTGAAGAATTGACGAAGGTAGCAGAGAGCTACACGTAGGGCGTTACCACTTAGGGAGCATGGATTTCATGAAGCCACTATCATGGATGGTCCTGCTTGTTGCTTTTTTCGCAGTCGGCTGTGCCCACAAATCTACTTCTACCCTTCCCTTGGAGCCAACGGTTTCCTCCCTGCAGGAGCAGCGGCTAACCTTGGCCGCCGCAGAGCAAAACCCATCCCAGTCCAAGGAGGCAGCGGAAGAACAGAGCCCTCCGGAGGGAGAGGAAGTACAGAAAGAGAAAAGTCCACCGGCCTCAGCGGAGGGAACGGGAGACCTGTCGGATGAGGACCTCGATTTCGAGGAAGATCTGGATTTCCTGGAAGAGGAACCGGAAGAAGCCGAGGCAGCATTGATTGCAGATCCCCTGGAACCCGTAAACCGAGCTATATTTCACTTCAATGACAGGCTCTACTTCTGGCTCCTCAAACCTGCCGCCCGGGGCTACAATAGGGTGTTTCCCGAGGACTTCCGGGTTTGCGTGCGTAACTTTTTCGTCAACCTGCTGTTCCCGGTCCGCTTCGTCAATAGTATTCTTCAGGGAAACTTTCGAGGTGCGGGCATCGAAGTCTCGCGCTTCGCTGTTAATTCAACCCTCGGTTTTTTCGGTTTTTTCGATCCTTCCTCAAGGGGACTGAACCTCCCCATGCAGGACGAGGACCTTGGCCAGACTCTGGGTGTAGCGAGGATGGGGCATGGTATTTTCATTAATATGCCAATACTGGGGCCATACAGTACGAGAAGTTTGATAGGCTGGGTTGGAGATTCTTTCCTGGATCCAGTCACCTGGTATGTTGATCCCTTACTATTGCGTTGGGGAGTGAAGGGATATAAAAAATTCAACAACGTCTCACTCACGCTGGGAGATTACGAGGCTCTCAAGGAGGCCGCCATCGATCCCTACATTGCCATCCGCAACGCCTATATCCAGTACCGGAATGCCTTGGTAAAAGAAAGGGGAGTCTTCCCAGCGAAGGTAACCCCGGTTGAAGTCTACTCTAGTAATCCAGAAGTTCAAAGGGCCAGTAATGACTATTTTGTTGCAGAGCTCAAACCCCAACTGAAAGAGGGCCAGGGTTTCTTCACAACATTTCGTCTGGTTTTAACCAACAAAACGAAACAAGAGCTCAATCTTGATTGGGAAAACACCTTCTATCTTTTGAAAAGCCGCGAAAAAGGCCGTTTTTTGTGGGAAGGTGTTACCTGGGACGGGCTTAAAGAAGTGAGAGGCCAACCTCTCGTCCCTATAGCCGCAGGAGACAGGCTCACGGCGATAATTTTTCCCAAGCAATTGCTTGGCAGAGCGTCAGGGGCTGCGCCAGGAGGCGTGCAATATATTCAGGGTGCCCTACCAGAGGGAGAAAATGGAATAGGCCTGGTAGTCATACAGAATGGAAAAGTTATACGTGAAAAGATGGTCGTCACGATAAGCAAGTAAACCCAGAGCCCAACCTTTGCTACTCCAACAGCGTCAGCTCTTATCACATTGGTCAAGCCTATGGGACATGAGCACGATTTAAGAGAAACCAGCAAATTAGAATGTTTTGATCGCTTCTTTTAAAGTGGCACCGATGGGTAAGAATGCGTCGAATTGAGCTATCTCGAATACCTCCTTGATATAATCCTGCAAGGCACAGAGCATTATTTTCCCTTCATTCCGCTTTATTTCTTTGGTGGCTTCTAAAACCACGCGCAAACCAGCACTCGAAATGTAGTCCAGATTCTCGCAATCCAAGATTACTTTTTTGGTGCCATCCTCGATAAGTTGCAGGATCTTCTCACGAAATTCCGAAGAGCTGCTCGCATCTAAACGACCGTTCAAAGTTAAAATGCAAATTCCGTCTTGCACCTTCACGATAACTTCCATCCGAACTCCTTTCTCAAGGCTCCCCTGAATCGTTCATGCTGGTATGAATTAGATTATGCACCGTCTCATCTATTTCCCCACACCTAGCCCGGATATTTCGTGGATTACTGTCGCGAGACCACGAAGATGGGTGTGCCACCTGGCAACCGTCCCGCGTTACCGCGGGATTGGTTTCCGTACCTGAACAGTACGTCGCAGGAGCCGACACCCGAGGACGCCAGGCTTCCGGCTCGTGGAGCCTACAGCTCGGAGAGAAGGACGGCCATATCCGTGATCGCAGCAAGTAATCCATGAAATATCCGGGCTAACCATCTTACCTGCAAATGCTTCAACTGGGAAGAACTTCTCGACACTGGTTCTCTTGGTGGCCCTTCCACAAGATTGGCCATCGATTACCAGAACGGGCGAAAGGACGCCCCAATTCTCACGATCAAAAGGGCTCCAAAAAACATGGGAGCCCCTTTGCGGGTTGCGATGACTCTTTTTATGGTTTAGGTTTACTGGTGAAATATGATAGTAAAGAAGCCGGACCAAAGCAGCTAGCTCTGAAAACAGAGGAGTTAGAAGTCAGGAGTCAGAATCCAGTGAGCAGAGCGCATAGAGCAAAGGGCGTAGAGTGAAAGATTTTGAATTTTCCCCATTCTCCATGCCCTATGCCCCATGCGCTCTGCGCTATACCATCTGACCTGTCCATCGAAGATCCCGCCATGCGGGGAAAAACCAAGTTTCCGGGACTTAATGAACCAGCCGCTCATTCAATTTGAAAACGTCTACAAAAGGTTCGGGGCCAATCAGGTTCTCAATGGCGCCAACCTTCATATCTTTCAAGGGGAGATAACCACCATTATTGGTAAGAGCGGCACGGGCAAAAGCGTTCTTCTAAAACACATCATCGGCCTCCTCAAACCCGATGCGGGCAGAATTCTTTTCCAGGGACGATCCTTGTCTGACATGAAAAGGGCTGAGATAGACAGCCTAAAAGCCAAACTAAGTTACATGTTTCAGGACACGGCCCTTTTCGACTCTATGAGTGTCTATGAGAACATCGCTCTTCCCTTGAGAGAAGCCACATCCTTGTCGAAAGTGGAGATCAAAACAAGGGTCTCTGACAAAATGAAGTTATTCGATCTGGAGGGGATAGACAACAAGTATCCCAGCCAGTTGTCCGGAGGTATGAAGAAACGGGTAGCTTTGGCAAGAGCCCTGGTGACTGAACCGGAGATTGTTCTTTTCGATGAGCCCACCACAGGGCTCGATCCCATACGAAAAAGCGCAGTACACAGTATGATCTCCGATTACCAAAGAAGACTCGGGTTTACTGGGGTTGTGATCAGCCACGATATTCCTGACATTTTTTACATTTCCCAGCGCGTAGCCATGTTGGACGAGGGATTGATCCGGTTCGAAGGCACCCCGGAGGAAATCCAGCAGGCCTCTGACGAGGTGGTGCAGCAGTTCATCCAGGGACTGGAAACCCCCCACGACGCTCTGACCGGCATGGACACCCAATCACAAGGTGAGAGAAAATTCCAGGAAGAAATGGCCCGGCTGGAAAGCCACCAGATAACTTTTTCCGTTATCTCATTCGCTGTGCAAAATCTGGATGAAGTCAATGAGAAGCTCGGGCATGTGGCAGGTCAGACCGTGGTCAAAAACCTTGCCTCCCGGGTAAAGCAACAGCTCGAAATCACCGATACCTGTTCCCGTTACGGCATGAACAAGATAATGGTGGTCCAGCACAACGCCAAGATGGATAAGGCCCGGAAATTCTGCATCAAATTAGCCAGAGAGTTGAGGGTAAGTGATTTTATCGAGGCTGAAGGGCAAAACGGACTAAATTTCCGGGAAGGGAGCCCGTTGAAAGAAGTACTTGCGGACGCGGAATCTACAGACAGTACCTACTTTGAATTTCGTATCGAGTAGCTCAAAGACTTTCAGCCCGGATATTTCATGCATTGCTGTCGCAAGACCACGAAACTGGGAACCCGCTTGCGGGACTGAGCGGAGCGCTGCGAGCGCGAAGAGGATGGGCGTGCCACCGGGCAACTCGTCCCGCGGTACCGCGGGATTGACCCCGAGGCGTACCTGAACGGTACGTCGCAGGGGCCGACACGCGAGGACGCCTGGCTTCCGGCTCGTAGAGCCTACAGCTCGGAGAGAAGGACGGCGATATCCGTGGTCGCAGTCACGCCAAGGCGTGAATTCATGAAATATCCGGGCTAGTGGAGGCTTGCTGTGGCGAACACACTTTCCATCTCATTTACTAACAACATGCAGGAATTGACTCATGTACTTCAGGTAGTGAACGTCTTTCTGGAACCACGGGCTTTGTCATCCAAACTCGTTTACGCAGTAAATCTTATTCTGGAAGAGATTCTCATGAACATCATCAAATATGGATACGACGATGAAGATTCCCATGAGATTGAGGTTCAGATCGGGGTGGAGGAGGAGGAAGTTGCCTTGACAGTCATAGATGATGGTAAGGAGTTCAACCCTCTTACTATCCCAGGACCGGATCGTGACAAATCCGCCATGGATAGAATCGAAGAGGGTCTGGGGTTGAAATTCGTTCGGCACATGAGAAACGCGATGGAGTACCGCCGGGAAGAGGACAAAAACATTTTGACAATTTGGATATTTCTCTAGGAAAGAAT
>WOR8_10009115_pt1 | contig 11788 bp, 9 predicted proteins | sample DeeMarSeWOR38_10_FD_19890 | JGI IMG/M metagenome (IMG submission 19890) | reverse complement strand
GATCCAGCATCCTGATGAAGACCTTCAAAATGGATCAGACGTGCTGATTTCACAATTAAACATCTCGCAAGGCGCTCAAGCCGACGCGATTTCCGCCACGGCTGAGCTTGTCCGTTCCAGACTGCTCCAAAACAATCGCTAAGTTTAGGACCATCAATACTTGGGATATTTATTTTCCCCAGTAGTCCGGTTACCATCATCTCACGTAGCCATTGGCATAGATAAAGGCACTGCGATATAAGAATTCCAATTTCTTTTGTGACATACCCACAATCATTTGAAGACATGTAGGAAAGGCATGAAAAAGAGGATAAAAATGTTGAGAGAACCATTCCGTTTGATGTCAGTCGGATTAAAGGAATTGTCGATAGTTTAAACATGAATTGATAGTCCCTCATGAAGAAGATTTGAAAGGAGAAAATCGATGAACGAAACAAGAATGGCGGATGGCATTGGTGGCTCGAGAATTATTACCAGAACTGAATTAGACCTTTTTTGTACAATCTGCGGCCTTCGACTGGACCCTTTTTTGATCGACGATGCAGCAAAGAATATGGGATTTAAAGGAAGCATGGTTCCCGGCCCATTTCAATTTACGCTGGCATTTGGTTTATTGGGTGATCTTCTTAAGGGCTTGGTGCATGTCGGTACTGAGAAATTGAAAGTACTTTCACCCGTTTATTTGAATGAAAAGATCCATGTGGAGACGGAGATCCTTGATAAAAAAGAATCCTCCGGCAGCGGTAAACGGTTTCTCACCTGGGCATGGGCAATAAAAAAAGATGATGGTGGCATTTCCATCCAGGGCGTAAACACCTGAATGATCACTGACTAAGAGAGCCGTGTTGCTCTTATACCTTTACGTTTGGAACGTGGTCGCGAGACCTGTTAGATTGCACTTTGCGCACTTCTATGGGGATTTGACATGGCGAACGCTTTCACGGTTGTCGACGTCGTATTGCGATGTACATCAGGATAAAGTGATCTAGACTTAATGGGATAGTCGTAACATATATGAATAATTAAGAATATTTGTATACTGGAAATCTGTAATCTGAACTCCGTCAAATTCGGGATCAAATTTAGAGCATATCACAGTTTTAAACGAAGTTTGGATGTTCTGTAAAACACTACCCGCCGAAATCCAGAATTATGATTGACTTAAATCTCCCGATTTGCTTATAAATACGTATAAACTAATTCTGATTCTCCTATTCCTGCGGACCTGCCCAAAAGGACTTAGCTTTATTCGGAAATGCTTGTGGAGGCCAAACGTTTGGGGACGAGCGACTCTTGATCATGGCAAAAAACCGGCTCAAGGACATCAGTGAACATGCCGCTCCGCATCATCATGCCATTGGACACGAGGTTATCCCCTTCCCCGGATATGGATTTCAATTCGCACCAGACAACCGCAAAAACCAGAGCATATGGTCGATCATGCTGCAGACGGCAATGATACCGCTCGGAATGGCGGCCATTTTGTTTGTTTTCCTTGAGGCAACCGCCTACTATTGCAGCTGCCCCCTTAAATGAGCCGCACCGGACGATTACAGCCCCGTCCCGATTTTGCTTCCCGCCAGGTCATCGCCATTCAGGTAATCGATCAGTTGATCCATGGTTGTAATATCGGCTTCAAAATCACTGCCGTAGCAGCCGAGGGACGCTTGCCGGTGGGCGTCGCTGTTTACAAAGGTTTTCAGGCCGTATAGTTCTGCCACGGATAAGGCCGCTTCCCCCATTTGAAGGTCCATGTTGCTGCTGGCGATTTCAATTCCATCGATCGGCAGCTCATCAAGCCACGCGGGGGAAACTTTCCGACCGTACCGAAAGGGATGGGCCCAGATCAAGAACCCACAGCGCCTGTGCACCCACGCGGCCAGATCGGTTAACACATCCGGCGGACGATCGCGATCCATTACGGCAGCGGGCAGGAATACCAGGAAATGGCCCTCCCGGCAGGAACACTCTGTTCCATTAAAGATTGTCAGGCCGGTATGTCGTGCGTGAAGTGCGGCCAGCTCCGGTTCGAGCCATCAGGTGTCGTGATCGATCAGAACGATCCCGCGCAGACCTAGCAAGCGGGCCAGTCGTCATATCTCATCGGCAGGCAGGCTGCTGCAGGAAGAATATTCAGACGTGTGCACATGAAGGTCGTATTGCATGCCTTGCATCCCGAACCGGTTCAAGTCAGCGGCGATAGGGAATGGCCCCGGTTTTCATGTCTTCGGCGCGGCGCACCTGCTCGTCTGCCTCCCGGTTTCTGCCTTGCTGGCGCAAATTCTGAGCATAATCATGCCGTATCCGGTAAAACACCCTGGCAGATTGGAACTGGTTGGCGTTCATTGCAGGCCGATCGGACGCAATATCGGGTTCGTTGCGCAAGGCCTCGGCAAACAGGAGATCCAGCCGGGCGGTCTCTCCGCTTTGCGCCGCAGTCAGGATACGCGGTTGGTAGAATAACTGGTAGGTATTCAGATGATCGATGGAACGGATCGCCGGCGGTGCATGCAATAGTATAGGGGACAAAACGATGCCGGCCAGGAGCATCATGCCCGCCAACAGCCGACGCCGCGTCCAGATCAGCAATTCCAGCAGACCCGCGGCAGCAAAGGGAATCATCAAGGCCGCCAGCGGTGCACGGAACCGTGAAAGGGCATAAAACAATAGCATGGGCGCGATGATCGCCGCGGCAACAGCATAGAGCAGGGCCAGTTCTCTTAATCGCAACAAACCGAATCCCATACCGATTCCCCCCAGGAGCCCAACCCAGGCAAAGGTCAGCGGCAGATATCGCAGCAGGCGCGAATACTGTTGATAAAAATAGTAGTTTACGTTGTTGGGCGTTTCATACCAGTTCCAGATCGATAGGAATTTCTTTCCCACCTGGGAAAAATAGCTTGTTATGCCGGTGTGGGTCCTGAGGGTTTGAACGATCGTGGGGAAAAACTCCCCGTCCGTTTCGCCCATGATGGCCGGTACGTGCTTTTTACTGCAGGGGAACGCTTCCGGTATGTCGGGTGAATAATCCACCGTATTGGTACAGGCAAAAGTGACGGCGCCAACGCTGCTCATCTCCAACGGTGCGACGCCGACAATGGTGTTGCGAATGATTAGCGGTGAAAGAATTATCAGCGATCCGGTCGCTATCAGGGCACCGTTGCGCATCATGACCGGCAGCATCCGTCGATGGCACACGCAGAAAACCACCAAAACGACAGCCACGATTAGGACTAAGCTCATCTTCAGCATAATCGCCAAGCCGAAGACGATCCCGTTGATAAACCACAACCAAATCGAATTGCGCCTGATGGCGCTGTCTGCCAGTAACAGAATCAACAAGGTGGTAAAGGTGATAAGGGTGGAACGTAGAAGAACCGTTTCGTAGAACAACAGGGGTGAGTAGAGGAGTGCCATGACGGCCGCCATCGAGGCGGCAACGCTGCCGAAAAACCGCCGAGCCAGAAAGTAAATCAGCACGTTGGTCAGAATACCGATGAACATCTGCCATACGAATACCGCACGGACATCAGGTCCGGCGACCCGGTAGGTGAGTGCGACCAGGTAGGGATACAGCGGTTCCTGGTGAAATCGCTTTCCACCGTACCATCGGTTCCAGAGCGCCCTGGCGGGATTTTTAACACCGCTAGCGATCAGTTCGGTTTCGGTATCGGGCCGCATCCGGAAATATTCCTGAGCCAGTTGGCGCTGCCAACGGTTCAACGGATGCAGGGCCTTGTCGGTGAGGGTGTCCCCCGATAGGATGCTTTTGGCCCAGGCATCAAAAAAATGCATGTCGCTTGGCGGGACCAGATGGGAATAAGCGACCGGGCTAGCGCTGATCTCCAGGAAATAGATTACCCGGATGAGGATCGAAAGGGTGACGATCGCGACCAGAACAAGCCGATGGGCTGATGCGGGAGTTTCGTCGGCCTTCAGGAAAAAGGTACCGAAGGTGGAATCTGCTTGTATGGCCTGGGTTGTCATCAATTTTTATTGTACCGTGCCCGAGGCCAGATGCCAAATATTTTTAGCATCTCATCCCGAAAATCTACAAATGAACAATTTTTCATCATTCAGGCATCCTTTTCGGTAATAATTAGTGAAGCAAAATAGTTCTTGAAACCAATGATGGAGGAACTAAATAAAGGCAATAACCTGATAATCATTCATGATGTCAAGGCTGTCGCAGGCACAATTGCCACGACTTTGAAGCTTATGGACTACCCAAATGTATATATCCTCAAGTAGGTATCTGCGTAAAAATCGCTTGATAATTATACAGGCATGACCATAAATTTCGCTATTTTCGATTTTATCCGAGATTGAATATTAGCTTACGCAACCCACAATTATGCCGAATTTTAGATTCCGGCTAGCATATAGCGTCAGCCAATCTTAAATAAATTTTTTACTAAATCGTGCTAAATTCATATCGTTGGTTAAAAAATTGAGAAGTTGCTAGAACTGCTATGATTTCGTAAATATCACTATCCTAAAATCCTTGCGATATTCATTTGAAACATGTAATTTCAGGCGAGTTGGATTGAGGTTGATACTCGGATTTCGGATTATACCAAATCTCATTTTGCGCCATTGAATATCACAGTTTTTCTTAGAAAAGAGGTACTCTTAATAAATCTGCATCTGTCCCAAACTTGCTCAGAGTTTCAAGCTAATCCATTTGTAAAAGTGAGGTTAGATTATGAGAAATTTATTTAACCGTCTACTACATTTTTTTGCCCAATTACTATTCAGTATTGTTATGCCTCCATTGTTTATTCCAAGCATTGCGAAACTGCGAGTTACCCGTTCAATGATTACTTTTTGTTTTGGACGTATGTACGGCAATAAATATCAGGATGTTATTGATTCATTTCATGGGAAGTATGGATTGGCGATGGCAGAAGCTTTATCAAGAGTGAAGCAGATAGCTGGAGATCAGATTTCTGTAATTGTTGATTGTGGAACAGGAACAGGTTTTGTAACTAATCAGGCTACCGAATACTTTCCAAATGCGAAAATAGTGGCATTCGATTTACTTGATGATATGCTTTTGCAAGCTCGCAACAACTGTAAAGGGATTTCTTCACGTGCTATTCAAATTAAAGCAGATACTTTTGCTCTTCCATTAGCTGACAATTCTGTTGATTTAATTTTGGCACAAAATACCATCCCGAATTTTGAAGATTTCGTCAGGATATGCCGTTCTGACGGAATTGTCGTTTTCGTGGATTGTTCTGCTGGATGGATCGCTAATATTGCGAAACGTTTATTAGAAAAGCAACAGCTATTTAAAGAGGTGGTTGGTGAACGGATTGATTTAGGTTTTTATATATTGGCCCAAAACTATTAAGAGGTTAAGTGATGTTGTGTAGCGTTTGCGGCAGAAGAATTTCGGAAAACGCAATTTATACTTATGAAGGCAAGAGAATGTGTGAAGACTGTGCCATTAATTCAGGTTTATATCCCCTTGGTCATACCGGGTTACGTAGGGACAAAATATCTGAAAGAGGACGACGCCTTACTTTGCCAAAGCATGACAAAAAATAACCTGTGCAATCACAGTGGGTCTTGATACAATTTACGGCTTAACTATCCTATCACACATGCAATTGCCTTTAGGATTTCATGGTTCAAAGGAGATTGGTTCCATGAATAAAATGAAACTTTTCAATATTAAAAATGCAATGCTGGGCGCGAATGGACTTGCCAATTTTATTGGTGCGGTCCTTGTCAATGCACTTTTATCAGATGTCGAAGGACACCTGCTGCCAATGACCAGAGCTTCAGCTTTTCAAACGTTTCATGTTGTCTTTACCACCACTGCGTTTAGTTTCGCGATCATATTTACATTGCTTTACGAAAGGCCTATCCGGCAATATTTAAATGCCCTTTCAAATAATACCGCCATGCCCGGAGAATTTGTTAGTAAAGCCCGGAGAAGATTGCTGAATGAGCCCTTCGTGCTGCTTGCCCTGGATATGGGAATATGGCTCACAGCAGCCATTGTTTATTCCGTTTTCCACTGGGTATTGGGGGGTGGACCCGTTGAGATTCAGAGCACCATTTCCGACGCCCTGGCCAACGGCTTGGTGACAGTGACCCTGGCCTTTTTCCTATTAGAACATGTTCTGCAAAAGATCTTGGCACCCTATGTCTTCCCGGAGGGCGGGCTTTATAAAATTCCCAAAACCATGCGTATTCGGATCCGAATGCGCCTTGCTGCTCTTATAGTAGCCTGCAGTCTTATACCGCTTCTTTCAATACTTCATATCATGCACCGAACTCCTCTTATTCTGCCCGACGCCACAGCAGCACTGGAACAACTGCGCTCAGCTATATCAACCTACGTATTTGTTTTCTTAGGTCTTAGTTTTGCTTTGACAGTTCTGGTAAGTCGAAATTTAACCAGCCCGTTTAAAGAAATTGTTCAGACCTTAAAGTGGGTTAGAAACGGCCGATTTGATAAAAAAGTTCGGGTCACATCTAATGATGAAATCGGTTATACCGGGGATGTTATCAATGAAATGACTGATGGCCTGATTGAACGCGAAAGAATGCAGCAATCTCTTAATTTGGCCAAGGAAGTTCAACAGAATCTTCTTCCAAAAAGTAATCTGAAATTTAATGGTTTCGATATAGCCGGCAAAAGCGTCTACTGTGATGAAACCGGTGGTGATTATTATGATTTTATAACTATTGGAGACAATGCTTTGCAGAAAGTAGGAGTGGCCATTGGTGATGTATCGGGGCACGGTATTCCTTCTGCTCTACTTATGGCCACTGTCCGATCATCTTTGCGGCAGCGGGCATCTCTACCAGGCAGCATTGCCAGCATCATATCCGATGTAAACCGTCTGCTCGTCCAAGATGTTGAAGATTCCGGTCAATTTATGACAATGTTTTTTTTAGCTCTTGACACTGCAACGAGGCAACTCGAATGGGTGCGGGCAGGACATGATCCCGGCATCGTTTATGATCCTGGATCAGACTCATTCAGTGAACTGGGCGGATCGGGAATAGCACTTGGCGTGAATAGTGGATGGATTTATGAGGATAATAAGAAAACTGATCTTTTAAAAGGCCAAATCATTTTTCTCAGTACAGACGGAATCTGGGAGGCACGAAACAAAAAGGGAGAAATGTTAGGCAAAGAGCCCATCCTAAATGCAATTCGACAAAACTCTTCTTTGGACTCAACGCAGATTATTGATGCAATTTTTGAACTCTTGGATAAATTTATAGGTGGGGTGAAAATAGAGGATGACATAACCTCGGTTATCATAAAATGCAAAATTGACGATGCAAGTTAGAATATCTGGATAAATCAAAACAAATTTATTCAAATATAATTTCTATGAAACCACAGATCTCCAACTAATCGCAGCTGAGCCGAAAATTATCTTCTGAGCAGCTTTTCACCCCCTAATTTTTTTTAAGCTAAAATAAATCATTATTTCCTTTTAATTTTGACCTCTAAATCAGGTAGAGACTCAATGGAGATACCCCTCAAAATGCCTGAACCTTGCTCCCGACAGGAGTTTTTATATCTTGTTGGGAGTAAAATAAATTTCCCTTTAAGCCGAACTAAACCGTAGCATAGGCAAAGGAGGGGATCCTAATGAAAGGGGTTGATATTTGAGAGTTGGTAAGATTCCCCGGTATGCGCTGTGTTTATCAGAGCCAGTCAGTCAAACTTCACACCTCAATTTTAATCATTAGGGGCACAGTGAAATGAGAGGTTCTGTGATGTCCAATGCAACTGAATTCAAATGAGGTTGTCTATGAACCAATTGCCTGACCGACTTTTTTTGGATGTATCAGACAGATTTTATTAATCCGATCATTTTAAATCGATGGAAAGAAGGGGGAATGTATTATGGCTAAGTATATCGCTTCTGCTTCTACTATCTCGATGATTAGCATGCATTAAAGTCTTCTGCTGAAAAAAATTTGTTTCCACCGAACATTAGCTTAGCAATACGCTGAAGTTACGATGGAGAAGCGTCTCAAATTGTGTTTAGGGCAGGGTCACCCGAAGGCCCTTCCTTCCAGCGCTTATCATCTTATTCAAGCATCAATAGGCATCAGAAACTTAAGCTGATTAACATATTCAACGAATAAGAGTCACGATAAGGATCGGAACCAATCTTACAGCAGATAAGAACGGTTACAGCTCTCTATTATAACGTATCAAAAAATTTAATAGGAGGCTTGTTATGGAATCAAAAGTTGATGTTTATCGTCAATTACAGAGGCATATTGACAATATGCCTATTCCTTTCCCTGAATCAGAATCTGGTTTGGACATCAAGTTGTTACAACATTTTTTTACCCCAGAAGAGGCAAAAATAGCTTTAGAGCTCAGTGCTCTGCCTGAATCCCTGGAACGTATTCATAAGAGGCTAAAAAAAACAGGCATTTCACTTGAAGCCCTCGAAAAAATTCTGGATAAGTTGGCGGAAAAAGGTTCCATTTTTGGAGGTAAAATCTTTGAAAGAAAGGGGCCTGGGAAATATTATAGCAAAGCCCCTTTGGCAATTGGGATGTATGAACTCCAAGCAGGAAGGCTTACAAAAGAGCTTGAAAAAGACTTTCAAGGTTATTTGCACGAAACGTTTTATAAATCCTTTCATAACAAAAAAACATGTCAAATCCGCACTATTCCAGTTAGTAAGAGTATAAATTTAGAAAGATACGTTGATTCATACGATAACGTTAGAGATATCGTCCGAAAAACGGATAGACCGATTGCGGTTATAGAATGCATATGTAGATCTGGAAAGGATTTGCTCGAAAAGCCATGTAAGAATTCAGATATTCGAGAAACGTGCCTATTATTCGAGGACGTTGCCAATGCTGTACTTGATTCTGGAGTTGCACGACCTCTCACCAAAGAGGAAACATTCACAATACTTGATAGGGCTGAAGATGCCGGCTTTGTTTTACAGCCTGAAAACAATCAAAATCCAAACTTTATCTGTTGTTGTTGTGGATGCTGCTGTAATGTCTTGACAACTGTCAAAAAGTTTCAACGACCTGTAGAATTTTACCACTCGAATTATTATTCAAAAGTAGACCTGGAAAAATGTGAGGCTTGCTGGGATTGTATTGAAAGATGTCCGATGGAGGCCTTATCAATGGATGCTGATTATCCATCAGTAGATTTGGATCGTTGTATTGGTTGTGGTGTCTGTAGTTCCACATGTCAAAGTGGAGCTATTGAACTCAAGAGCAAAGATAACAGATATATTCCCCCAAAAAACACAGATGCAATGTATAAAAAAATACTTATGGAAAGAATCGGAATCGGGGGCATGTTAAAAACATTTCCAAAAATCATTTTGCAGCAAAAAATTTAATTAATCCTTATGAAAATAATGAGATACGCATTTGAAATATAATATTTTCAGCAAGTTGTGCTACTGGCACCAGCTTGGAAAATCACAAAGTTAGGTGCTGGATTCTATGAAATCACAGCTTTTCCGAATGATGAAAGAAATCTCAATAAATCGGTAATTTCGATTAATCTTTGATACTGGATTAATTCTTTAAAAGAAAAGAGGAAAAAATGCCTCACATTATTGTTAAACTTTATCCTGGAAGATCAGATGAACAAAAAAGGCGACTTGCAAACGAAATAGTTAAAGACGTTGTCGCAATAGCTAAATGTGAAAAGAAATCCGTATCGGTGGCCTTTGAAGAAGTCGAACCTAATGATTGGCCTGAAATAGTCTATAAGCCAGACATTCTTAACAAGAAGGATAGCCTGTTCGTAGAGCCGGGATATAATCCATTTAAATGAACCTCTTCGGTAGACCAAGATTCGCTTGACCTGATAACCGACAATCATGATGTCTAATAAGTGTTTTATCAAAGCCGGATACCTCAGTACTTGGGTGATATTAAGTTTATGGAAATCATACTAACTTGATCATTGGGTTCGTATAAAGCTGATTGATTAACGAGAAACATCTTGGATAGGGTATAAATGATATTCATCGATAGCTATGATACTTCATTTTTAAAAAAATCCCTATTTAGCGGCTGCATTATCATCACCCTTTTAGTAACTTTGTGGCTGCTGTTTGCTGAATATGTAACATCGAACACTTGGTTGAGGGAGCACCAACTGCATGGTGACCCGCTGAGGCGGATACTCCTATCCTCTTGTTTGATTATTTACGTCATAAGGCTCCAGGTTACTGTCTGGATATTCCAAAAGCGCAAGTGGACATGGTCTGAAACTATCACAATTACGATTCTGATGCCATTTGTTCTTTATACTTTTGCCAGTGTCGGGGGAGGCAACAAACAGGTTGTGGGTGCTGTTGAGATAATCGGTATTTTGCTCTATTTATCAGGCTCTTTTATCAATACTCATTCTGAATATTATAGGCATGCTTGGAAATCAAAGGAGGAGAACAAAGGACGGCTTTATACAGAGGGATTATTTAGCTTAACAATGCATATTAACTATCTCGGTGATATCGTTCTTTTCACTGGCCTTGCCATGATAACTCATAGCCTGAGCATGTTTGTCATTCCCCTGATAATGGCGCTGAATTTCGTCTTCTTTATCATTCCCTCTCTCGATAGATATCTTGAAAAGAAGTATACGGATGAATTTAAAGATTACTCCAAGAAAACAAAAAAGCTTATTCCGTTGATATATTAGTTGCCTTGGCATTGCGATGGGGTTTTACTGAAAAATTAGCATATGCAAAATTGGAAAAACTTTGATATTCTAAATGTATCGCAACCTAAGTCAAAGGGACTGAGAGATGAAAATAGTGAAAAAAATTCTTCAAGGTTTGGGCATTTTCATTGGAATAATTGTTCTTTATCTATCAATCGTGACCTTTGTTCCTGGCTTCAAAGTTCTGGAGCAACCTCTTGAACAAAGAAAACAATTAAACAATGACTTAGACACAAAAGCATCTTCAAAAAGACAACATGTGAGTTTTAAAGTCAAAGGAACGTCGATAAGTGCATGGTTTTATTTGCCTGATAATTTATCTGTTCCAGTTCCTTGTATCATTATGGGTCATGGATTTGGTGGTACGAAAGATATGGGATTAGAATCTTATGCTAGTCGCTTTATAGAAGCTGGCTTTGCGGTGCTCATTTTTGACTACCGGCACATGGGCGAAAGCGACGGAGAACCTCGGCAGTTGATATGGATTCCTTACCAGCTGGAGGATTGGTCATCAGCGATCACTTATGCACGAGGGCTTAAACAGATTGATCCGGCCAAAATTGCTCTGTGGGGAACCTCTTTGAGCGGTGGTCACGTGATTGTCACTGCTGCAAAAGACAATCAGATCGCTTGTGTAGTCGCACAATGTCCAGGTCTGGATGGCCGTGCCTCAGGAGAGATGCTTTTTAAAAGAGTAGGTATCGGACACCTACTACGCATGATAATGCACGGGCAACGGGATTACTTCAGATCCTGGTTTGGGCTTTCGCCCCATAAAATACCAATCGTAGGAAAACCAGGTAGTATAGCTTGCTTGACTACTCCAGATGCTTATGAGGGATTCCGAAAAGGTGCACCGAATACCTTTATTAATGAAGTCTGTGCTCGTATCTTGCTTAGAGGAGATAATTACAGACCGGTCAAACATGCTCAGAATGTGCGTTGTCCGGTTCTACTCCAAATATGCGAACATGACAGTATTATTCCAAAAAGTGCAGCAGAAGAAACTGAAAAAAAATTGGGGAAATATGCAGAAGCTATATACTACCCAATTGGCCACTTTGATATCTATATTGGGGATTACTT
>WOR8_10005887_pt1 | contig 11792 bp, 8 predicted proteins | sample DeeMarSeWOR38_10_FD_19890 | JGI IMG/M metagenome (IMG submission 19890) | reverse complement strand
ATGAAGTCATCCTTGTCGGTGGCTCAACCCGAATTCCCTTAATTCAGAAAATCGTTGGGGACTTCTTTAAAAAGGAACCGCATAAGGGTGTTAATCCGGATGAAGTCGTTGCCATGGGCGCGGCTATCCAGGGTGCTGTATTAACCGGAGAAGTCAAGGATGTATTATTACTTGATGTGATACCACTATCTCTGGGTATTGAGACGCTCGGTCAGGTATCCACGAGATTGATTGAGGCGAATACAACCATTCCCAGCAAGAAGTCAGAGATTTTCTCGACGGCAGCAGATAATCAGACATCGGTTGAAATCCACATCTTACAGGGTGATCGTGCGATGGCTTCAGATAACCGAACCTTAGGCAAATTTATCCTTGATGGAATTCCACCGGCACCGCGCGGTGTGCCACAGATCGAAGTCACTTTCGATGTGGATGCCAATGGTATCCTCAATGTCAATGCCAGGGATAAGGCAACCAGCAAAGAACAAAGCATTCGTATTGAGGCCTCAAGCGGTTTAAGTGAGGAAGAGGTTGAAAAAATGCGCAAAGATGCCCAGTCTCATGCCGCCGAAGACGCAAAACGAAAAGAAGAGGTGGATGTACGAAACCAGGTTGATACAACAATTTATCAAACTGAAAAGCAGATGACCGAGATGAGTGATAAATTGGATGCTGATACCAAATCGAAATTGGAGACGTCTCTGGGAAGACTTAAAGAGGCACAGAAGGGGAGCAATGTCGATGAGATGAAGTCAGCTCTCGATCAGTTAAATAAAGAATGGAACGATGCTGCTTCTAAAATGTATGCCCAAGCCGGTCCTGAGCAGGCTGGTCCGCAAGCTCAGGGTGCAGGGGAAGGTGAACCGGCTGCAGACTCCGCTAAAAAAGAAGAAGCGCAGGATGCTGATTTTGAAGTCGTAGACGAAAAAGACGACAAGAAAAAATAAAAAAGGGGCTTGCGCCCCTTTTTTTTGCGTTTTTTGAATTTGTATAAATCCTATCCTATTGATATATTCCTTTCATACTCTTGCAAACATTCTATCATCCACACAGCAATAATTCCATAGTTTTTGGAGGCTTTATGCTCTTAAAATACTATTTTCTGATATTCCTTGGTTTTTTTAGTTTAATTCTGGGTCAAAAACCAATGTTTAAGCAACCGTATAGTCCACGAATTGCAAACTATAACATTGAGGTAAGGCTTGATCACGAGACCAGAAAACTTTATGGCAAGCAGCTACTTACCTGGAGAAATGATTCTGATGATTATATAAATGACTTGCAATTTCATCTCTATCTGAATGCGTTTAAAAACGAATTGTCGACTTTTATGAAGGAATCATCAGGAAGCCACAGGGGTATGACTATGGAAAAGGAGGACGGATGGGGCTGGATCGAGTTAGAAAGCATGGTCTTAAAAGGTCAGGAATTGAAAAATAGATTTGAGTTTATCCAACCGGATGACGGTAATCCTGATGATCAAACAGTCCTACGAGTTCCCCTGGAGGAACCGCTCAAGCCACAGGAAGTAATCGAACTCCACATAGATTTTGTTGCCAGGTTACCACAGGTGTTCGCCCGCACGGGATATAAGGGTGACTTTTATCTGGTTGGTCAATGGTTTCCCAAAATAGGCGTGTATGAAGAAGCGGGAGAAAGGTATGCAACAGAGGGACAATGGAACTGTCATCAGTTCCATTTGAACAGCGAATTCTTTGCAGATTATGGTGTTTATGAAGTGACCATTACAGTGCCTGACAATTTTGTTGTTGGAGCAACCGGCGTGTTGATCAATGAAAGCAGCGAAAAAGAGGGTGAAAAGAGTCTGACCTACTATTGTGAAGACGTCCATGATTTTGCCTGGACAGCGGATCCTAATTACATTGTCATTGAAGATCAATGGCGACATGTCAATATAAAGTTTTTAGCGCATCCAGGACGTGATGGTCAGGTGGAGAGACACATAGGTTCAGCAAAGTACGCTCTTGAGTATTTTGATGAGTGGTATGGCGAATATCCGTATCCGACATTAACAATTGTTGATCCGGTTTATCGTGGAATCGGAGCAGGGGGTATGGAATATCCCACCTTGATTACCGCCGGTGCCTTCTGGATGTTACCGGATGGGATTCGATTAACTGAAATGGTCACTATTCATGAATTTGGCCATAACTATTGGTATGGCATTGTGGGCAGTAATGAATTCGAAGAAGCCTGGTTGGATGAAGGTATTACTACATATTCTGAAATTATGGTCATGGAAAAATATTATGGTGGGGAAGAGGGATCAGCGATCAGTCTTTTTGGTCTGAATATTGATGATACGGAGACATCCTGGGCAGGCTACCAGGACATACCTAAAAGAGATGCCATTTATAATTACTCCTGGAAATATGGTCAGGGTGGCTATGGCGTGTTTTCTTATTCTAAGCCGGGATTGATGATGCTAACTCTGCATAACTATCTTGGGGATGAAATGATGAAAAAGGTGATGCGCGCTTATTATGACAGGTTTCGTTTTAAGCACCCGACGACAAGAGATTTTATCAATACGGTAAATGATGTCTCGGATCAGGATTTGAATTGGTTTTTTGATCAGGTTTTGTACGGAACTGATATCCTCGATTACAAAGTCCATCGTATTACATCAAAAAGAATACCCAAAAATCTTTTGGGAGTATACGGAAATCCATTGTTCGAAGATGTAAATGATTCAACCGATGTATCTGAATCGGAACGCGATAGTACTGAAGAAGAACAGACCGTCTATAAAAATAAAGTGATTATTTCGAGAGAGGGTGAGGTCATTTTTCCGGTAGAGGTGCTGATTAAATTTGAGGGTGGAGACGAGAAATGGGAAAAGTGGGATGGCGAAGAGCGTTATGTTGTGTTTGAATATACTTCTGAAAAAAGAGTTATCTCTGCAGAAGTTGATCCCCAGAGAAAAATATGGTTGGATGTGAATTTCACCAATAACGGTAAAACAATAAAGTCGAGTCGCGCACCAACTTTGAAATATTCAACCCGCTGGTTATTCTGGATGCAGAATCTGCTGCAATACCTGGCTATTTTTGGATAAGGATTAGATCCTGGATACTCGATGCTGGATCCTGATACGGGATATAAGATGCGGGATTTGGGATGTGGGAAATCTGATAGGAGATACCTGATGCCGGATACCAGATACCGGATATGCGACGGTGAAGATGTAATTCCCTCTTAGAAAAGGGGGCTAGGGGGTTGCAGATGTGTGGAAAGATGCTATCTAAGGATTGCAGATTTTTCTAAACTCAGAACATCGCAGATGTTCAATTATTTTAGGAGGAAGGATGATAAGCATTATTACAGCCTATAAAAATGGTTTGATAATGGCCTGGAAAGAAAAAAAGATGTTATTCTGGTTATATGGATTTAATCTCTTGTTTGCTTATTTGATAACGATGCCCGTCTCTATGATGATATCAAACGCTTTAGATAAAACGACTGCTGCCGACAAAGTATTGGCTGCTTTCGATTTTACCACACTGGTAACCATTGTTGATCATTATGGAAAAGGTGTAAGTCTTGGTAGAACGATCACAACTTTCGGGATATTATATATTCTCGTTAACATCTTTTTTGCCGGTGGCATCCTTAAAATCTTTATTGAAGACAAAAAATTTAGTTTAAAACTATTTTTTACCGGATGTGTCGAGTATTTTAACCGCTTTTTACGTCTGTTTTTATTCTCATTGATATTTATCATCATAGCAGTCATATTTTATATTGCGATATCGAGTCTGTTCAGCCTATTTACAGAAAATGCAGCGACAGAGCATTTACCAATATTATTATTCATCCTCAAGATACTCATCATGGGAATCATGCTTGCATTGATAAATATGTTATTTGATTATGCAAGAATTATGACGATTGTAAATGATTATCATGCAATGTATAAAACGATCAAACAGGTACTCATGTTTGTCATGATGAGTGCAAGAAAAACCTTGGCGCTGTATTTTTTATATGTCTTCACTCTCATCGTTTTTTTATTGATTTATCTTGTGGTAGAAAACTTAATTTCAGTGACCGGCTGGCTTACGATTCTGATCTTTTTTCTCTGGACACAGATTTTCATGTTATCCAGAGTCTGGATCCGGATGAGTTTTTATGCCGGTCAGTATTCATTTTATCATTATTCAAATACAGCCATGCCCGGCATGACCAAAGCGATGCTGGATAAAGCAGTTGTAGATTACGAAAAGAGAGAAAAAGAGGGCGTTGGCCCGGAGAAGCCCAATATTTAAGCTGATTTTAACAAACTACTGAGGGCTTTTAACATCCAGGCCTGTCCCCAGCGCATATACGAAATTTTTGATGTGAACGTTCGTTGTGTAAATCGACTTTTTAATATGCCATAATAAAAATATCCTTTCTCATCCTGTAAATTGTTGATCGTCCAATTTGCAACATTGTGAGAAATGGATAATCCACTTTGGAAAGTATCAGATAACTCACTTAGACAATTGATACTCTCGGCGCATGAATGTATGTCAATTCTATATTTTCTTTCAGGTAATAATTTAGGTATCGTCTCCTTCTCGAAGAGATTTTTTATATAATGATCATAGCATTTCTTCAAGCTGTGGTAGATCTCCTCTTTCTTTGTCAACTGCCAGATTGAATGGAGCATTCTCAGTACAAATCCTGTATGATAATTATCGATATAATTTTTCGGCTTTTCAGGGGGGCCATTATAATCAAAAGCACCGCTTGGCAATTGATTTGCAAGAGAATAGTTCGTTGCTTTTGTACCTAATTCGATCCAATCCAGATTATTGACTTCCAGTCCGATCTTTATTAAAAATTCAGCGACAAACAGATTCAAATTATGAACATAGTTTTGGAAAAGAGGCGTATAGGAAAAGCATAACTGTGTATTCGAAATTCTGGCTATCGGCAGGTTGGATAAAAAATTACATATTTGCTCACAAATAGCGAGATATTCCCGGTTATTATTATGTCTGTACCAATTCCAGAAAGCATCCCCGCCTGCAGTTGTAACGATACCATTGGCAGTGCATCCAGGGATCAGTTTGTCCGATTGCCAATCAAAGGGATATCCCCAACCGATGCCCGCGGTAGTCTCTGATTTATTATCTAATAGCCAATTCAGGCAATATGATGATTTTTTGAGGTACTCTTGCTGTTCTGTTAATTGAAACAGCTCCAAATATGCTCTGGCGAAAAGAGCCATGGCCTTTGCGTTGATCCGCGGATTTACCTGAAAAAGTTTTCTAGACATTTCAGGAAAAGTATAGAAAATTTCAAACGTGAGTTCTCTGAAAATCTCATACAGTTTATTCTGATTGCCTAACTCTGATAATTTTAACACCCACGGCAATGACTTAACGTCGTATGGATCGAAACCGGCCCATCCGTTTTCTTCAATCCATCGGTCTAGTTTCTTGATACTCTTTAGAATATTTTCTTTCATCATGGCTATATTTTAATTGATCGTTTGTGACTTGTATTTCTTGATATCAGGAATTCCCGGTTAAGCTTATTTAATGATTAGATTTTTCCAGTTCTTAAAATCTTTCCCTTTTTTCCAGTATTCTTTAATTCGTATCAGTTCAATTTCTTCAAAAAATTGGAAAAAATAGAGCAAGAAGGGAAAAATAAGTATGAGTGCAGATTTTAAGGTCATTCTCCAGAACAGGTCAAACTCATTGAAAATAAATGATAATAGATAAAGCAATAATCCGATGAAGAGTATTTTGCCAATTTTGATTAGTTCAAATGGAATATAATATTGTTTCTGAGCCGATTTAAAGATAGTGATAAAAAATACGATCTGGGATAATAAAGTCGCTGTTGCCGCACCAATTGATTTCCAATAAGAGACGAAGAATAAATTTAAACAAATATTTAGGAGAGTCATCATTACTGTGATAATCGCTATTGTTTTTGTCTTTTTTGTGATATGTAATCCTATAAGAGACAAGGATTTCAGCATACCAAAAAAAATTGTGAGACAAATGAGGGGAATAACCTCATGGGCAATCCAATATTCCCTGTTATCTGTCAAAATTCTGATGATTTCTTTACTAAAAATAGAGGCAGTAAGGACAAATATCATAACCACGAATGAAAAATAGGTCATTAATTTTGAATAGAATCTTTTATTATCCGGATCGTTCATTTTTTTAAAGACAATTGGGAAAACGGCCAGCATTGCCGAACTTATCAGGAAAATATGAATCGAATTTGCGACTTTAAAACCTAATGAGAACGTTCCAACGTCAGCAAGTGTGCCTAAAAAATTTAAGCAATATCTTGATGTTATATTAAAGACGACACTTGATACTTCAACAAAGATCAACGGAAAACTAAAAGCAAGCATTGCCAACAGAGTCTTTGATTGAAATCTAATCTCGATGTTTTTTAGAATATACTTTATGATAATAATAAAAAAGATGAAGTGCCCGATAATCTGAGCCTCGTAAACAGCCTCAACTCTTTTTCCGAGAGAGACAATAAAATATATAGTACAAATTAAAGTGATAATGAGACGTACGATATTTGCCGACGAGTACAAAATTGATTTTTCCTGAAGACGCATCAGGGTAAGGGGCATCTGTGAGATGATTTGTAGAGCCGCGGATATCAGTAAGAGCTTGATGAGATAGGTATAATTTTCAGTATTGAATAATAATGTTGAAAAATATGGTGTGAATTTTAACAATACAATACAAAGTGAAAGTGAAATAAATACTGTAAAAATCAGAGTTGTAAAAAAGATGGATTTTTGCTTATTTCTATATTCTTCTTCCCAGTACCACCTAAATAGAGCCGAGTTGATTTTCATAGAGAAGACTGCAATGATAAGTTGAGAACTTATTTCCAGCAAGGCTAAAATACCATATTCGGACACAGTCAGATAGTCCGTGTAAAGCGGAATCAGTATGAGTCCGGCAAGTTTTGTTGATATACTGCCCAGACTATAAATGAAAGAATTTTTTAAGGTGGATTTAATATTCTCAATCACGTATGAACCCAGTTGTGATGCTTATTTAGAATTCCTATTCAGCGGAAGGCTTATATAAGTAAAAGCAAGCAGCATCACCGTCCTTATTTTTATTTAGCTCAATGGTCTTAGCTCTAAACTCTTTGATTTGTTTTTTACTAAAGATTGAATTTTTTGGATTTTGGAAATAGGATCTCTTATCCAGGAGGGGAATATCCTTCAGATATTGTTCGCTTCCCCAAAACTGCTTTTCATTCGAATCATATATTATATTTGCTAATTGGAAACCTGCTTTTTTTGCGAGGAGTTCCATACTTTTTGTCGTATGTATATACAAATGTCGCGGAGGATCAAGGGCAATCCAGTTAACATTATATTTCCTCCAGGGATAACAATCTGCTACAGGAATACGAATTAACACGTATTTACCCGGTAAAATGATTTGATTTAATTTTTTCAATACAGAGAGTGATTCAGGCATATGCTCGAACGAATGATTGAGCATGATAAAATCATATTTTTCTTCGACGTCATATAAGTCCTTTTTAATAATTCTGACGCCATTGTCATAAATGATGTCATCTTCTATGAAGGGATCTACTCCAGTTAAATTTTCAAAGCCATGTTTGCTCAAATATATTAGTATTGTTCCGCCACCTGAACCAATATCCAATATCTTTGAATTTAAATCGAGATCTAGATTTCTAATCTTGGACAGGAATCCATAATTGTACATGTTAGAAAGCATCCAGCCGATCACAAATTTTTTTCCATAGAGGCAATATTTTGAGACCTGAATTTTTAAGCGTGATTTTATAAAATCATCATGAATATTTTTTATACCATCAAACGGATTATAGTCAGAAGGGTAATACTTGGAAAGGTTATCAGGAATCTTTAAGATTTGTAAGCATCCACATTCCCCACACTCCAGATATTCAAATTCATCTCTCATTCCAAACATCATCTCGCGTGCGATATGAGTTTTATTTCCTTTACTATTATTGCAAATCCTGCACGCTTGCATGAAACCTCCACAAAATTCTATAGTTTTCAGTCGAAATTTTCATTTTTATGCTTTTTTTCTTATTGCTGATTATTTTCTTCCATTAAATCCAACAATATTTTTCCGGAGTGAATAAAATTTTTTAAATAAAATCTTCTTTTTTTGTAATTCCGTTTATATGAATACTCAGTAGAAGAATCCTCTTTATGATATATTATTACCTCAGGATAATAGAGTGTGCTTAATCCATCTCTTTTTGCGATGAAATAAAGAATCGCTTCCTCTGAATACATGTAAGTTTTTGGATAAAGTCCTTCATATAATTCTATATACAGCGGAGAAAATATCAAACAACTGGCATGTAACTGAACATCAGGTTTTTCGACGTCGGGAGAACTATCACTCATTATTTGTGGAGGGACAATCAGAGGTTTCTTGAAAATACTTTTTTTCAACGTTTCTAAAAATCTGTCAAGGAATATGTAATTGAGTAAAAGTAAAATTCTGTTGTTTAGTATATGCTTTTTAAGGTTGGGAATACTTTGCAGATTCTTCGGACATGGATTTTGATGACGCTCATCTTTTGTAGAGATGATATCCGGACCCAGAATATGAAATTGGCTATTGTCAAATTTATCTATAACCTTTTGAACAAATTCTTCCTGATCGATAAGGGTGTCATTATTTAGTAAGGCAATAAAATCTGATTGCAAAGTGTGCTTTGCATACTGGTATCCAATATTATGGCCTCTGGCAAATCCCAGATTCTCTCCGGTAAGGATCACTTCAATCTTCTTGTTTTTTGAATATCTGTTTTTTAAAGCTATACCGGAACTGTTACCGGAACCATTATCAACAATGATTATATGATAGTCCGGATAAACAACATTATCAAGAATCGAATCGATACATTCGATTGTGTCCTTTTCGGTTAAATAATGTAATATGACAAAAGAAAATTTATACATATAACTTAATCTCGGAAGTAATTCTCTTTCACAAAATGAAACTCGGATTACAAACCCTTAATCTTTTATTAACAGCGTCACCTCTGTCGTTTGGATCATATCCCGCAGTTCAATGGGCCACGGTTTGTTTTCATTCACGAGGGATACCGAGAGTGCCTTTAATTCTTCAAAATGTCCCTTTTGGCTTGTTTTTGAAGACAGTTCATTGAGTTGAAGACCGTAGCCTTTTAATGATTTGTAATCATCCATAATGATTGACTTGTGATCAAAATGGATTTCCAGATATTCCTTGGGTATGTTTTTATGGCCTACGGCAAAATATTCGATTGTAGCGACCGATCCATCCTCATATTTTAAGATCATAGAGCGATTATCATCCCCACTAATAGATTTGGATTGTGGGGTGAGGCCCTCATAATTAACAGACGTGATTCGGCTTTCAGTAAAAAAAGTCATCAAATCTATAATATGACATGCTTCGCCGACTATTCTACCACCACTCTCATGTACCCAATGATCCAGTGGCACAAATCCGGCATTCATCCGGTAATGCATGAAAAGAGGATTGATCCTTATCTGAATTGCTTTTTTAATTTCCTGGGCATAGGGGCTGAAGCGGCGATTGTAGCCTACCATGAGTAAGGGAGTTTTTCCTTTAGAACCCTTATAAAACGAATGAATAGCGTTCAATTCTCCGCGGTTCGTTGCCAGTGGTTTCTCTACAAATACATTCTTACCGGCCTGTAACCCACTTAAAGCGAGCCTGGCATGGCTATCATGCCTTGTACAGATCATGATCAAATCAATCTCATCATCCCTAAGAATTTCATTGAAATCGGATGTGACGTAACTAACGCCATACTTTTCTCCTTCATATTTACCGGAATAACCATTTTGGTCACAGATGGCGCGAACAATATAGTTATCTTTTTGAATCTGCAGATTAGGAAGGTGAGTTTTGGTGGCAAAATTTCCTGCTCCGACAAGTGCTACATTAATTTTCCCTTTCACGGCCAGATTACGGTTTATGATGACTGATCTGTCGGGTTTTTCAATTTTATTTAATTGGGTCAGATCTGTCTCTCCATAATCCAGATATACCATGAGTGGTTTACTCGGCGAATCCTTTAAAGATATAAACGCTTCTTTTACTTTTTCGAAAGGAAAGGTGTTACTGATAAGGGGCTCAATTTTTATATCTCCACTATCAATTAATCTTAAATATTCTTCCATATTTCGTTTTTCGGTCCAGCGTACATAACTATAAGGATAGTCAATATTTTTTTCCTCGTAATTTTTATCATATCTACCCGGCCCGTATGAAGTGGATATAAGCAGATCGAGTTCTTTCGCATATATATCACTTCTTTCGATTTCCATTCCACTCACACCTACAAGAATTACTCTTCCTTTTTTCTTTGACATTTTGAAAGATTGAGATAGCGGTAAACTGCTGGAAGTAGCAGCCGTGAACAGCACAGCATCAGCACCTTGTCCATTTGACCAGTTTATGATGCCGGATACCACATCTGTAGAATTCGGATTGAGGCAGATTTCTGCCCCAAGCTTCTCAGCCAATGCCAGCCGTGAATCATCGATATCAATAACAGCAGTACGGATACCCGCATGGGAAAGCATCTGAAGAGTTAAAAGGCCGATAATCCCTGAACCAAAAACGACTGCAAATTCTCCAAATTGAAGATGAGATCGGCGGATTCCCTGCATAGCAATGGCGCCAATTGCTACGGAAGCGGCGCTTTGATAATCGAGGTCAAGCGGTAGTTTAACGACAAGATTGACAGGTACGTCGACATATTCAGCATGATTTGCGCGGCCACCACCGGCTGCAGCAACTCTGTCACCGACATTAAATTCTTGTACACCTTCACCTATACCGATAATGATTCCGCTCAGAGAATAACCTACAGGTTTTCCTTTTTCAACTTCACCTTTAACATTTTCTATGGTCTTGGCGATACCGTTTGTTCGTAGCATATTAAATGCTTTTAATACCTTTTCCGGTTGCTCTAAAGCACGTTTTATTAGTGGTTCACCGCTGGCGACAACGCTGGATAATTCTGTCCCAACAGATATACAGCTGGAAACAACTTTAATTAAAACACTTCCCTTCGAAACTACCGGTGCGGGAACTTCCTCATTTAAAACATGTCCTTTTTTTATAATGGCTTGAAGCATAATATTCTCCAACAACTTTCAAGTTCCATTTTTAGTGGATGGTTGGTCGGTTTGATTAGTTATGTTCTTGTATAAATCCAGAAGAGCCTTTCCGGCGATTTGCCAGTTATATTTTTCTAAAACCGCAGTTTTACCGGATTTACCAACTTCCTTTATTCTCTCTTTAGTTTGATAGAGTGAAATTATCGCTTCTGCAAACTTTTTCGAATTGTTACTCGGATAGATTTTACCTGATCGTGTCTCTTCCACAATTCTCTGGATAGGATTACAATCGGTGGATACAACAGGTTTTTCCAGGAGCATATAATGAAAAAGCTTATGAGGGATTGTATTATCCGTATGTGTCGTTTTTAGATGCGGAATCAGGCAGATTGTACTGGCCTTTATGTAGGAAGGTAATTTCTTCTCTGGCTGAAATCCTTCAAATGATATATGACTGGCAATATTCAGTTGCTGAGCAAGCATTTTTAGGCTACTCAGATTTTTTCCACTCCCCACCAGCACCAGTAAAAACTCAGGAATTTCACTTACTATTTGTGGAATGGCCTGAATGATACTTTCCAGTCCGCGATGAAGGTCAAATCCACCGATATACGTAGCGACAAATCGG
>WOR8_10009582_pt1 | contig 11793 bp, 12 predicted proteins | sample DeeMarSeWOR38_10_FD_19890 | JGI IMG/M metagenome (IMG submission 19890) | reverse complement strand
CGAAAAAGGCGCTTTTACCGGTGCGGTGCGCCAAAAGCCCGGTAAATTTGAAATGGCCCGCACCGGCACTATTTTTCTGGATGAAATCGGCACCCTAACGCCTCCCGCCCAGATCAAGTTGTTGCAGGTGCTCCAGGACGGCACCTTTAGCCGGGTGGGTAGTGAAGAAACACTGCAGACCGACGCCAGGGTGATTTCCGCCACCAACGCCGATCTGACCGGTATGTGTGCACGGGGTGAATACAGAAAAGATCTTTATTACCGCCTGAATGTGTTTCCGGTGGAAATACCCCCGCTCAGGGAGCGCGTCGAGGATATCCCCAAGATAGTTGACGTTATTTTAAAAAAGCTGAGGCAAAAACATGAAAAGACGATCACCTCGATTCATCCCCAGGTTTTGCGGGCGTTCAAAACCTACGCCTGGCCCGGGAATATCCGCGAGCTGGAAAACCTTTTGGAACGGGCCTGTATCCTTGAAACAACAAAAGTGTTGACCCCGGAAAGCTTTCCCACCGGGATTTTCGAATCCAGTGACATGCATACGGTACTACCGGTTCAAGACCACCTGACACTGGCAGAATCCCGGCGGCATGCCATCGAAGACTTTGAGCGCCAGTATCTTAAAATGCTATTCACCCGCAGCAAGGGCAAGGTCAATCGTGCCGCCGAAGATGCCGGCGTCACCTCCCGCCAGCTAAACAAGCTCATGGCAAAGTACGGCATCCAGAAAGAAGCCTTTAAAGACTGAGACCATTTTAAAACGCCCCATATCGATTCCCATCCGGTTTGTCTATCCCGTTCTCCGATCAGCAGTTCTCACAGGATCCGGCGATTGATTGAAACCCGAACTGTGAGTTCAGGTTTTAAGGATAGCGGAACAGCGGATTCGTACATTTCAATTAACAATATTATCAATCTATTAGAAGTCTGCGGAAGGGTAGGCCCGGAGACAGAGATTGATATTTGGAATGTATCATGAATTCTGTGTTCTTATCGGTACCCCCATTTTTGAATAATATAATATGATAACAATATGTTATAAATTTGGCACAGACCATGCAGAGTTAACCCTAGAAAATGGGGATTCTCAAGAATGTATTCAAAAAGACCGGGGAATCCGAGCCTCAAAAAATTGAAGTGCGTTAAACCCGGGCAATAGAAGGGAGGAATTCGAAATGATACTTAAACGTATGTTGGACTTTCCAAATTATGGCTGGCGCAGTGCGTTTGACGACCTGGAACGCATGCGGCGAGACATGGACCGTCTTTTCGGTCAGGTTGTCGGCCGAGCCTACTGGCCAACCCATGCAGGTGTTTTCCCCCTGGTCAATATCAGCGAAGACAAGGAAAATTTTTTCATTAGTGCTGAGTTGCCCGGTCTCGAAAGCAGGGAAATCCAAATCTCGGCTACCGGCAAAAACCTGACCATTTCCGGAGAACGCCGAATCGCCTCAGAGGGCGAAAATGTGAAATATCACCGGCGCGAGCGTGAAGGGGGCCAGTTCAACCGGGTGATTGCTTTACCAAATGATATTGAGGTTGACAAAATCCAGGCCAGTTACAGCAACGGAATTTTGAGTATCACGGTTCCCAAAGCCGAAGCGGCGAAACCAAAACAGATTTCGATAAAATAATACCTGTAAAGGACTCACTTGATAAGGGGAGGTGAATATCATGGCTGAAATTAAAGAGCTTCAGGCCAAGGAAAAAGTGGCAGCAACCGTCCCGCCCGAGCAGACCAAACCGGGGCCGGTGTTTAACCCCAATGTGGATATTCTGGAAACAGAAAAGGATATCATTATGCTGGCTGACATACCGGGTGTCAAACCAGAGGACCTGGTCATTGATCTGCGGGACGACACCCTGACGCTCACAGGAGAAGTCAAGCAGGCATCGCGCCAGAATGCCGAAGACATTCTGATGGAATATCAGGTCGGAAGCTACCACCGCCAGTTTACGCTGGCGGAGATGATCGACCAGAATAATATAGATGCATCTCTGAACAACGGTGTTTTAAGGCTGACCCTGCCAAAGGCTGAAAAGGCCAAGCCGCGACAAATTACGGTTAGGGCAGGATAACCTGTCTGTCATCGTGAAATTGAAGAAGAGGGCGTTGGACCGACCCGCAATGGAGTTTTTAAATGCCAATAGAACACAGAGTAGACAAGAAAACCGGAATTATGCATGTCCGCCGTTGGGGTGAGATCACCACCCGGGATGAACAGACTGCTCTGAGAAAGCGCCGGAAAGATCCGCTGGTTGTGCCCGGCATTCCTGTAATCGTAGATTGCACAGAAATAGACCCGCCGGACACGCCGGAAGTGATCTATTTTATTGCCGCCAGGATATGGAGTTTGGCGGCAGAACTGGCTTGCGGACCGGTCGCCATTGTTGTCAGCAGTGATGTTCAATATGGCATGGCCCGGATGTTTATGAGTTTAACAGAGTTAAACCATCCGGCCACAGACGTTTTTCGCAGCCACGAAGCGGCCTTGGAATGGCTGCAGCAAAAAACTGATACCGGGCGACTTCAGTCGGTGGATAGTTTATAATTGAAGGAACAGATGATAAAAGATTGCTTGATTCTCCAAAGGCTGCCTGCACCAGCTGTCTTTGCAGGTGTTGAATTGGCTTCGATAAAGACATCCACCACATTTTCGAAATCCTCCCGAATTTGGGCCAGCCGCCTCAATCCCACCGATTCGGTTTGCCAGGTGATGGCATTGACGGTCACATCCGGCTTGCGTGCCAACGAAACCGGCTGTCGCAGGTTGAGCCGGATCGCATAGACAAGCCTGGTTTTAGGATCAATCCTTTCTATTTTATCTTCTGTTGAAGTTGTATACGTCTTTTTGGGCGGTTCGGGATCCAAATGGATGGCACCGCAGTTTTTATTGACACAGATGTCGATCTTGATATTGCCCTCATCAATCTCAGCCAGGCTTTTGGTGCCGCAGCGGAAGCAATGATACTTGTGCTCGTCACGATACTTCTGGGTGGCTTCAAGTGTTACCTTTTGCCTGAACTCCCTGAGCAATTTCTGATCACGCTCTGCAAAATATGATTCTTCAGATTCTCGTTTGTGCTTTAATTTAACTGAAACTTGTTTCCTGTCCATACTTAGCTCCCTTTCTTTTTCAGGGGAATTGTTGCTAAACCCAGAATGTTGCTTCGTGAGTGAACATTATGGCTATTGACAACTAAACTGTTGCAATCCGACATGCCGACGACTTTCTCTTCCTGACGACCCGGCTGCACTTCTTAATCCGCTAATATCGGCGGGGTGAAAAAGGTTCCCGACCACAGGATCCAGGCAATGAACAGGGTCCAGACGGCATTGGCTGTCTGGGAAATCCAGTAGGCAATGGCCGGTCTGCTTCCGGTCCAGGCTCAGCGCGGCCCACAAGGCCACCAGGAAGGCGGCGACCCCAATCAGCACGTTCTGGGACATCTTGACCAATGCGGCGACTTTGTAGGCTGCATCGCCGCCAATGATGCCGCCGGCGGCCACCAGTATAAACCATCCGAGAAAACAGGCCCACCAGTCCTCACTTTGCCATACCGGCTGCTGTAGAGTTTTGTTGCTCATGGTTGCCTCATTTGACGTGTGGGTTCGTCTTTTCCTCCGCATGGCGCTTGCTTCTTTCCGTTGCCAGGAACAATCCCAGCCCGGCTGCGGGTTTCCCATGGGGTTTCGCCGAGCCCTTGACCAGGTATGCAGCAAGCCTTGTGCCAATTTTTTAACTTATTGAAATCCCTTTTGTTTCATATTTTTTTAAATCGGAACCGGAACTCGCAGTTCAGTTCTTTTGAAAAAAAGGAATCTGGAATTCCGCCAAGTGCTGTCTCTGTGCAGGGTCATCAGCGCAATTGGCTGAATGAAGCATGTATTAGCGGATTTTTTTTTGCATAAGATTCAGACACTTGTTTTAACCATGATCTTATGGCGGCATTTAATTGTGGATCTTGGCAATCCTGGCATATCACTTGCGTTACCTGAAGGGGCGGCGACCCGGAACAACGGCAGTGAAACAGGGGGATAATGTTAAAACCAACAGGGAGGTCAACCAGTGTTCGAAACCGTTTTATACCCAACAGATTTTTCGGATGTGGCCGTCAAGGCGCTGGAGTATATCAAAAAGCTCAAGGCCAGCGGCGCGAAAGAGGTGATTGTTCTGCATGTCAACGATATACGCGGCAATGATTCCGTTCTTCGGATATTGGGTGAAAGCCAATTCAATAAGCTGGAGAAAAGCAAAAGGGAAATAACCGAGACCAAGCTGAACGGTATTAAAAAGGAATTGGTCGATGCCGGTCTAAAAGTAGCGGTCAGGATTGAAAGCGGCATGCCGGTAAGAGAGATACTCAGAGTTGAAGAAGAAGAGAATGTTGCCGTCATTGTGATCGGGTCACACGGCCGCAGCAACCTGGAGGAGATATTCCTCGGCTCGGTTTCTGAAAAGGTTATCCGCAAAAGCAGGGCGCCGGTTTTGGTGGTCAAGCGCTGAGCGATTTCATCTAAAGAAACAAGGCTTATGGGAAAGATATCGATAGTATATCCTTTGCACTCGCAAAGGACCACGGCTTTTCAAAATAAGGAGGCAACAGATGTTTAAAAAGATTCTTTATCCGACCGATTTTTCCGATGTGGCAGCCAAAGCGCTGGATTACATCAAACATCTCAAAGAGGCCGGAAGCCAGGAAGTGGTAATTTTGCACGTGATCAACCAACGGACGATCGATGGCTTGATGCGACACGCCGTCAGCGACAGCCACATTGACACGTGGCTGAAAACGGCCAAAACGGTCGCGCAGGAATCCCTGGCAGAGATGGGAAAAGAACTTGAGGCTCTGGGTTTTTCAGTAAAGACGATCATCAAAACCGGTTTCCCGTGGAGCGAAATCCTCAATTTGGAGGAACAAGAAGCCCCGTCCATCATTGTCATCGGATCGCACGGTCGGTCCAACATCGGTGAGATTTTTCTCGGTTCGGTTTCCGAACGGGTGATCCGCAGATGCAAACGGCCGGTAATGGTCATCAAAAGGGAACCGGCGGTTTGAGCAAGTTAGGGTCTTCTCATTTCCAGGACAGCCATGATAGCGCCATTATGGCTGCAATTCAAATTCATAGTAGCGGCTGTCTTTTGATTCAGCCTGCACCAGAACTTCTTTGATCAGACTGTCTTCCGCGGCCTGGGCATAACCGGCGCTGATCCGAATGCGAATATCGTTGCGGTTGTCGCCGCTCACAAGATCCTCGAACTTCAGCTCACGCTCCAGGCGGGTGGCAAACCGGCGGGCGTCATCGATGTCGGCGTTGTGCAAAACGACGAGAATCCGATCCAGGCTATAGCGGGAGCAGGAGTCGGTTATGTCAAGGCGCTGCTTTATTTGCGCGGCAAAATTTTTCAGCACGATCTGTCCGGCGACATGGCCCATTTGGGCATTGATTTGATCCAGATTTTCGATTGTGAGCATCACCACCGAAAAAGCGATCTGGTGGCGCCGCAAGCGCGTCAGCTCTTCATGGAATTTCCGCTCTCCGCGCATCGGTGTTGCCATGCCGGTCAAAGCGTCGCGCGGCTTCTCCAATCCCTGAATAAAAAGTTGAACTGTCGAGTCCGTGCATCGCTGAAGCTCCTCGGGCGAGCCCTCGAAGCGGATTTTACCTTCATCCAGCATAACGATTCGCTGGGAGAAAAAAAAGATATCCGGGACTTCGTGGCTGATCATGACGGCCGTGAAACCGAATTTTTTCTGAAAGTCCACAATCATCGCGTACAGCGCGTTGCGGCGCACGGGGTCAAGACCGGCCGTCGGCTCATCCAGGCCGTTTCATCCCACCGGATAATTCCGCGGGATACTTATCCCTGAAGGCTTGCAGCTCGAATTGCGCCAGTATATCCAGAACCCGTTGATTGATCTCCGACTTCGCCAGAGAAGTCCCTTCCAGCAACGGCAAGGCAACATTCCGGTAGACGGTCATGGAATCAAAAAGGGCGGCATCCTGAAATACGTAGCTGAACCTGGCCCGCAGCTGGTTGATGTGCGATGGTTTCATCTTTGACAGGGGTTGGCCGTAGATGAGGATTTCACCTGCATCCGGCTGCAGCAAACCGATGATGTGTTTGAGCAACACACTTTTCCCCATTCCGCTTTTACCGATGATCGTGGTGACCTGTCCCTGAAAAATTTTGAGGCTGATGCCTTTGAGCACCTGGTTCGCGTTAAAGGCTTTAAAGACATTGTAAAACTGGACAATCGGCCTTTCCATTCAGCTTCTCCCTGTTATGGCGCTGTAATTGGTTGAGCAGTCGGGGAGTTCTCATGTCATGTGCGCGGGACCTGCGGCAGCCTGCCACAATCATAGATTTTGGAAACTGCACTGGATTTCAGATCAAGCCTGGAATGACAAAATAGCAATATATGCATCTTTGTCAATTGTGAAGCCTTTTATTTCGCGGGGATGACACGGGTTGAAGGAGAAGATCGAGTTCCGTCTTGTACAAAAATCAGAACTGAGAGTTCTCTTAATTAACCGTCCGGTAACGCATGCCATAAAATGTTACGGCTTTTTAATTTTTTTTACCTCAGCCGATCATTTTTTTTCGAATATCCTTAGACCGTTATACCGTTTCGCAGCACGTGCAGCCCGGGGGGCCTCCAGCAAGTCTTTATTTGGCATACCACTTGCCTATGTATCCAGGGTGTCGACTCATTTTAATCATGTTCGGAAAAAATCGCTGGAGGCAACATGAAAAATTATATCGGTATATGGCTGGATCGCAGAGAGGCCTTTGTTGTTTATCTGCTGAACAACAAGCCTTTTACAGCCGGTAAACAGGAAACAGTAGAGCGCATCGAATCAAATATAGAGCGGCGGGTCCGGTTATCAGGCGGCTCGCGCAGCCGCAAGACCCCTTACGGTCCACAGGAAATCGCGGTGGACAGCAAACAGGAAAGCCGCGTAAAGCAGCAGTTACATGAATATTATCAGCAAATCATAAAGCGAATAAGCGATGCCGACCGCATCCTGATATTCGGCCCCGGTGAAGCCAAGATCGAATTAAAAAAGGCCATCGAAAAAACACAGCCATTGGCGGCTAAAATTATGAAAGTCGAGTCGGCCGACAAGATGACCATCCGGCAGATTGCCGCTAAGAGCAGAGCGTTTTTCAAGCCGCATCTCTAGCGTGCGGTGGCAGGTGCGTCAGACCGAAACCCTCGCATCAGAGGACATCGAACCCAATTATGATATCCACCCATAGAGCTTTTCCGGGTCAGCTGGATACACAGGCATACTTCAGACAGCTTAAATGGCGGTTAAGAATCGGTTTTCTGATTGCCCTGGTAATTCCGTTTGCGGCCCTGTCGGTGTATTTTCATTTTCAGTTCACCTTTACCTTGAAAGAAAGCGCCAAACTGAATCTGATTGCGATTTCAGAAAGCCAGCGCAACACCATCGATTTGTTTCTCCAGGAGAGAGTGGTCAACATTTTCAGCCAGTTCCAGAGTGAAGCTTTCAGCCTGACGCCTTCCCGCAGCGTCATGGAAAACTATTTGAAGAACTTAAGACGGGTCAGCGATGCGTTTGTCGACGTGGGATTTCTCAATGAAAAAGGCTCTCAGATCGGCTATGCCGGTCCCTATCCCCACCTGCAGGATAAGATTTACGCCCATGAGAAGTGGTTTCAAACCCTGATACAACAGGACCGCAACCACCTCATCAGCGACATCTATCTTGGTTTCAGGAACAAGCCCCATTTTACCATCGCCGTAAAACAGATAATCGACGGCAGCCTCTATGTGATGCGCTCAACCCTTGACCCGGATAAATTTTATATGTTCTTGCGCACCATCAGCCACGCCAAAGGCGTTGATTCGGCCCTGATAAATAGGGAGGGCACCTACCAGATCGTGGACCCGGGTCGCGGAGAATTGCTGGGTTTGAGCGATTTTCAGCCTTCTTTCCAAACGGGTACCGGGGTCGCGGAAGTGACAAAAAACGATGCGCCGGTACTCGTTGCCTACGCCTGGCTGGCGGAGACGCCCTGGGCCTTGATTGTCAGAGAGCCGTTAAATATTTCTCACGGGCCTATCTTCCGGGCCAGGCAGATTATTATGGCCGGCACGACGTTAATTTTGGCCATTATCACCATGGGGATATGGATGACAACCAACCGCTTAATAGACAACGCCAGGCACAACGCCGAGAGCCGCGAAGAGCTCCAGCAGCAACTCCTGCATGCCGCCAAGCTGGCTTCGGTGGGCGAATTGGCCACCGGCGTGGCCCATGAAATCAACAACCCCCTGGCGATTGTGCTGTCCACCACGGGGGTAATCCGGGACATGCTCAACCCGGAATTTAAGCTGGACGCCAGCCCGGAAAATATCCTCAAGGAGCTGGATACGGTTGATTCTGCCGTCTTTCGGGCGCGCAACATTACCCGGCAACTGCTCGATTTCGGACGCAAGGACCCGCCGCGCCCGGTGGCCTGCAACCTGAACCGTTTGGTCGACGATGTGCTGGGCGGCTTCAAGCTGCACGCCCTGGAAGTTGAGAACATCACCATTAATAAGCAGTTTGAAGCTGATTTGCCCGATATCATCGCAGATCACGATCAAATCCGCCAGGTCCTGCTAAACCTGATCAACAATGCGGGCGATGCCATCAGCGGAGCGGGCACGATTACGATCTCAACCGCCCGCGATGGCCGCAACGTACGTGTGACCATCACCGACACGGGCCGGGGCATGACAGCCGAACAGCTGAAGAAAATCTTCAAGCCCTTTTATACCACGAAAGAGACCGGCAAGGGTACCGGTCTCGGTTTGAGCGTTTCCCGGGGCATTGTGAAATCCATGGGCGGTTCGATAGAGGTGCAGAGCATGCCCGGCGCCGGGAGCTCCTTTACGGTGATACTACCAATTGATCTTACAGAAAGGCAATATGATGCAACAGCAACTGACACCCAACAGGCATAGTTCCTCCCCAACGATCCTGATCATCGATGACGAGGACCGGTTCCGACAGGCACTGGCCCGGCAGCTGGAAGTCAGAGACTTCAATGTGCTGGATACCGGCAGCGGCGAAGACGCCATCAAAATCGTGCGTCACGACAACCCTGAAGTGGTCATCCTGGACCAGAAGATGCCGGGCATGGACGGAATCCAGACCCTGAAAGAGATCAAAAAGATCCGTCCTGAAGTGCAGGTCATCATGCACACCGGTCACGGGAATCTGGAAGCCGCTCGTTTAACCGGCAAGCATGATGTGTTTGACTATCTCGAGAAACCCTGCGCCCTGGATGACTTAATAAGGGTGATTCAGTCCGCTCGCGAAGAATATGCCCACGCCCGGACCCGTCAGGAGATCCCCGCCGTAAAAAGAACCGGACTCAGAGACTGGCTGGTCGGCGCGCACAATGCCCGGCCGGGACTCATCATATTTTGCGTGCTGCTGTTTGCGGGCCTGCTCTCCATGCCGACGCCGCAGTCCCTGGAAACCTTCCTGACGTCCAAAAAAACCGGCGAATTGGGCGAGGCCGTCGCCGGTTATTCCGATTACCGGCAGATGGAAACCGGTCAGAGCATTGGCGATTACTATGCCCGCAAGGCCAAGTTGTATGCCACAACCATCGGTGCCGACGGCCAGGTCAAAAAGGCGCTCATTGGCGTGCAACAGGTCGCGCTGCGGGCCAAAGTCATGGTGGGTATCCTGCTGGTGGCCGCCATTTTCTGGGCCACCGGCGCCGTTCCCATCGGCATCACCGCGCTGCTGGTCGGCGTGCTGATGTATTTTTTCGGTGTGTTCCCTGCCGATCAGGTTGCCAAGGCCTATGCCAAGGACTCGGTAATATTCATCTTCGGCGTTCTGGCCCTGGCCGCGGCCATCAGTAAAACCGGTCTGGATCGCCGCATCGGGATATTGCTGCTGGGAACAAGCACCTCGCTGACCCGTTTTGCCCTTCTCTTCGGCCCCCTTTTGGCCGTAACGGCCGCATTCCTGTCCGAACATGCGCTGGTCGCCTTCATCGCGCCCATCCTCATGCTGGTTTACCTGGGAGCCATCAGGACCGCCGGCCTCAAACAAGACAGGCGCCTGATTGTCATGCTGATGCTGATGCTGACCTTTTGCGGCAATGTGGGCGGACCCGGGTCCCCGGCGGCCGGCGGGCGCAACGCCGTCATGCTGGGCATTTTGTCGGATTACGGCATCAGCCTGTCTTTCGGCAGCTGGGTCAAAATGGGGATGCCTTTCGTGCCGGTCATGGCCCTTGTGATTGCCGGCTATTTCCTGCTGGTCTTCAAAAACAATATCCAATCCGGGGAGGTCAATGTTGCCGCCGAGGTCCGTCGGGAATCGGAGAAGATCGGCAAAATGACCGCAGATGAATACAAGGCCGCCGGCGTCCTACTGCTCGTGATCATACTGTGGACAACTTTATCGGACCGCTTCGGCATGGGCGGACCGGTGATTCTGTGCCTGGTTCTCTTGAATATCATGGGCGTGCTGCGCTGGAAGGACATCAACAACATACACTGGGATGTGGTCGCCCTGTACGCCGCGGCGAGCGCCATGGGTTACGGGCTGGCCAGTACCGGCGCCGCATTGTGGCTGGCAAGCGGCTTTGTGTCCATACTGCCCGATTTTTTAAAAAGTGGCACCGGACTGTGCATATCCGCCAGTTTTATTACCGGTGTTTTAACCAATTTCATGAGTGACGGCGCCACGGTGGCGGCGGTGGGACCGATCACCGTTCCCATGGCCACACTGTCGGCAACCTCCCCGATCATGGTGGGACTGGCAACCGCGTTTTCCTCATCGTTTGCCCACATGCTGATCATCGGCACGCCCAACAACGCCATTGTCTACAGCATGGCCAGAGATCCCGAGACCGGGGAGCAACTGCTGACAATGAAAGACTTCTTGGTCCATGGGTTTGCCGTCTTCGGCCTGAGTCTGGCCGTCTTGTGGCTGTGGGTGTTTTTCGGATACTGGCAGTTGATAAGCTTTTAAGTTATATCATTGAAACAAATCCATTTAGCGCTTATCTTAGAAAGGAATGAAATCATGGCTGAATCCAAAATCAACCTTTTGATCGTCGACGATGAAGAACAGTTTCTGGCATCCATCAGTAAAAGCCTGCAGGTGCGGGATTTCAACGTCATCGCCGTAACCCGCGGGGAGAAAGCCATTGAAGCGGCCAGGAAAAATCCCATCGATGTTGCCCTGGTGGACCTGAAAATGCCCGGGATAAACGGCGAAGAGACGCTCAGGGCTCTCAAAGCGGAGCACAAATGGATGGAGGTTGTGATCCTTACCGGCCACGGCACCATCGATTCGGCGGTCGAGTGCACCAAAAGCGGTGCCTACTCTTATCTGCAGAAGCCCTGCAGTCTGGATGAACTTATGGAGTGCCTGAAAGAGGCGTACAAAAAGAAAGTCATGAATCGCAAAAAAATCGAGGACCATAAAATGGCTGAATTGTTAAAAATTTCAGTATCCGGCTCTCCGAGGGACATCATGCGCAGACTAAAAGAAATTGATAAAGGATAGCCGCGTGCGGATGAAAGGTCCGCCGGTGGGAGCATAAATGGAAATCCCAGCGCTGAACGCACTGATAAAAGGACTCACCACCTGGAAGGCGGTGGTTGACATCGCTTTGATAGCGGCTGGATTGTTCTTTTTGTATCACACCCTGCTGCGTCTGGGGACCTGGCGGATCGTGGCCGGCATTATGCTGGCCGCTTTTCTTTTTTTGATTGCCAATTTGCTGGACCTCAAGGGCC
>WOR8_10005879_pt1 | contig 11798 bp, 10 predicted proteins | sample DeeMarSeWOR38_10_FD_19890 | JGI IMG/M metagenome (IMG submission 19890) | reverse complement strand
CGCACCTTTTTAGCTACGCGCAACTGGGTGATTCCCAATGCCATCAAGCCGCCAATTTCAGCCGGGCGCATCAGACTCCCTTTAGGCTGCACAACCTGTCCCTGGGCCACGTCCTCGCCGACAGCGATCACGTTCTCCCCCTCCGCAACGGATTTAAATACTTCCAGTTCAATCGCCGAGTTCGCAGAGAGCGCAGAGTTTGAGCTTGCTTCCTCTCCGCGTTCTTTGCGGTCTCCGCGGTTAATTTGCTGGGTGTACTCCAGCATGACAACCGCATCCGCGCCTTCGGGCAGCATCCCGCCGGTATGGATGGTCATGCACTGCCCCGACTCTATTCCCCTTTTCGGAGCATCGCCCATCGGTACCTCGCCAACCAGGTTCAGATAAGCAGGCAGGGAATCGCTGGCACCGTGCGTGTCTTTTGCTAATACAGCAAACCCATCCACCGTGGAGCGACGGAAATCAGGCAACGGGTGCGGCGCGGTAACGTCTTCCGCGGTCACACGGCCGAGGGAGTCTGAAACGTCAATGATCTCGGATTCAGGTTCAGGCGTGGGAAGATGCGAGAACAGCTTTTCGCGGGCTTCGTCTGGGGGTAAGAGAGTCAGGAATTCGGGCATAGGTCAACGTAACCAGAAGGCAAAGGTCAGCAAATACGCGGTCAGGCCGAAGACGGCCAGCGCGTTGACGGTCAGCAGGTTCCAGATCGGTTTGGCCCCCTGGCTGATATTGCGCAGCCAAAAAATTTGCAAAATGGCAAACGGCAGGGTCAGGAGAGAGGGCCAGATCAAACCCCAGGCCAGGCCAAAGAGAGTAGCACTGCCCAGCAAAAGATATGCTCCCAACACCAGGCCATGATGTAACGGAACAGCACGCTGCCAGCCGATGCCTCGCAGGAGTGTGCGACGGTCGAATTTCTCGTCGTTTGCAAATGTGGGGAAATCAAGAATTAGAAAGTAGGCCAGCGCCAGCAGCGCAAGCGGGAAAGAAACGATGCCAACCACACGATGATATTCACCTGCCTGCAAGGCATAGCCAATAGCGGGAGCGATCAACGCAATGTGGAGGGCAAGAATGAACTCGCCATACCCGGCATCCACGAGCCGCAAAGGTGGGACGGCATAAGCCAGAACCATCATCAGTGAGAAACCCAGAAATATCAGAGCAACCGGTGAAAGCGCGCCTACCTGCCCCAGCACGATCGCGATGGCCGCCGCTACTCCCAACACCCCGATAGAGGTAGTCAGTGCCGCATTGCGCAGCAACACACGTTCGGGGCGATTTTGATTATCACCCGAAGGCTGCTCCACGGGGCGAAGGGCTTCCGCGAGCAAACTCATGCTGAACTGTGCCAGCACAACGCCACCTAGACCTAACCAGAAAACAGCAATATTTTGCGTTACGCCAAGGTAACGGGCGATGCCAGCGCCAAGCGTGTAGGTTAGCACGGCAAAGGCGAGATAGAGAGGGCGGGATAATCGAAGAAGATGGAGTAAACGTTGCATAACTTGCCTTTTGACCTGGGAGATCCGCCGCCACCCTTCGACAGGCTCAGGGCGACGTCTAATCAACTTTTGTTTACGGAACGAACATTTTTACGATTGGAATTTTTTGCAAAATAAAAACGATTGCAAAAGAGATAAAGAAAACCGCCAGCCCTGTCAGTGGGATCATGTAGACGGAAGGCGCCATCCAACTAAACAGCCGAAAGCCCAGATCACCGTTACGCAGCAGTTGAATCACGAAGATATGGATGAGAAAAATCCCGAAACTTGTTGATGCAATTGTACGCACCAGCCCTCCAGCTTTACCAAGATTTTGCCCCAGGTCTTTCAGCAGGAAAAATCCACAGACCGAAGCCACCACCGTTGGCGGGCTGAAATAGCTATAAAAATAGGCATCAATCGGACCTGCGTTAACCGAGAGCCAGTTCGTTCCAAAGAATATGGCCGCTACCGCAATGATGCATCCCAACACAGACAGAATGCGTCCGCGGCGAGCCAAGGAAATATCTGCCAACAAATATCCCAACATGAAATAACCGACATAGCCGCTTACAACCGGGATGTCCAATGCTGTTGGGAAACCAGTCAGGCGATTCGCCACTTCGAGAAGCGGGGTTGCCACAAACCAAATTACAACAAAGTATGTTAAATCCCGGCGGGATGCTGCTGAGACAAATACGCGCAGGATGGGTACCACCAGGTAAATTCCAATTAGGATATACAAAAACCAAAGGTGAATTTCAACATCACCCAGATACATGGCTTTGAGCATAGAAAGCACAATATGAATCGGGTTCATTGTTCCGTTGCGATAAGCTTCCACCGACCACAGCAAATATGCAACCGACCAGAACAAAGTAGGGATACCAACTTTTACAAAGCGTTTGCGGAAGAAGTTCCCCATCGGCTCGTTTTTGCCGAGTAAGAGATATCCACTGACCATGAAGAACAGTGGCACACCCATACGGGAAAGCGAGTCGTAGAAATTGGCCGCAATCCAGTTGGGAGATAACACATCTTCCTTGAAGAAGATGACGTATGACAGGTGAACCAGAACAACTTGAAAGACTGCCACCACGCGGACCAGGTCGATCCAGTAAAAGTGAGAGGATTCTGGTTGTGTTGTCGGTTGCCTGTCAGCCATAGGAAAAATTATTCCACCAACTTACGAAAATCCCTGAAATGTATCTGGTTATGCAGGTAGATCATCTTGAGCATTTCGCCCAGGTTCACCTGTCCCATGTATGGATGACGCCCTTCCACCGCCAAATCTTCCTGCGAACGTTTTGAAACCCACTTAACCAGATTCCCGCGCACATCTTCAAACTGCTTCAGTAATTCATCCGTCGAGAGATCTTTTGTCTTTTCTTGCTGGCGGGCGTTATAACGATCAATTGAGAAGTCGTCAGAAGCGCCCGCCCCACCATCGAGGACGCTTTCAAACAACTTATGCAGTCCGCGTTCCGATGTCACAAAGTGTGCTAGCACATTGCGAACTGTCCAGGTGTCTCCCTCAGTGTATACTTCCATTTGCCATTGTTCTTCATTTAGCGCAGAAAAATAAGCAATCACTTTCTCCCCTTCTTTCTTCAAACGGTCAGCGAGCCAGGCAGGCGTTGTCTCGGGCATGGGTTCTCCTTTACAGTAACGAATAGCCGCCATCCACTACAATGGTCTGGCCGGTAATATACTCGTTTTTGAGCAAAAATTCGAGCGCGGAAGCAATTTCCTCAGTTCTGGCCGGGCGCTTGAGCGGCAGCCGCTGCACCAGCTTATCCCACTCTTCGTCGGTTACATTCTTCGAAGGCAGCACCAATCCCGGCGCGATGGCATTGACACGCACAGACGGTGCAAATGAACGAGCCAATACCTTTGTCAGGGATTCGAGGGCGGCTTTGCTGACGGTATAGGATGGGAATCTACTCCAGGCTTTTCTCGCCCCAACATCGGACACGTTTACGATCAAGCCGCCGCGCTTCATCCGCAGGGACGCCTGCTGGGCGCACAGGAACGGAGCTCGCAAATTCAAATCAAGTGCCGTATCCCATTCCTCAACCGGAAGCGTTCCCGCATCCCCGCGCGGCATCACCGCAGCTGAATTGACCAAGATGGAGAAATGAGAAAGCCTCGTGTCAGACTTCTCGAGCAGCGAATCAACCAACAAGAACAACGACTCCACGTGTTCTGCCAGGGTTAAGTCCGCCTGAATAGAAAAAGCCGGAACGTCAAAACTCTTGATCTCTGCCACTGTCCTGGCAGCCCGCTCGGCTGAGCGATGATAGTGTATCAACACAGCATATCCCTGCTGTGCCAATGTCAACGCAAAAGCACGACCCAGGCGATGTGCACCGCCGGTCACGACAGCAAGTGGTAAATCAGCCATAGGCCTGTTTTACCACAAAAACAGCCGCCGGGGATGACGGCTTGAGCAAGTTCTATTTTCTAAAGAAATTCGAGATGAAGAACCAGATGTTGGCCGGGCGTTCTGCTAGCCTACGCATAAAGTACGGGTACCAATGTGTGCCAAAGGGAACGTACACACGCACCGGATACCCTTCCGCTGCCAGTTGCTCCTGCAAGTCACGACGAATGCCGTACAGCATCTGGAATTCCAGCGCTTCTTTTGGATATCCAACCTTTTCGGCGTATTGTTTGGCAAAATCAATGCGCTTCTCATCGTGCGTGGCAATCGCCGGGATAGGTGGGATGCGCCCGTCTTCACTGATCCCTGGAGACTTATTTTCAAGCGCAGAATCTATCAGTATTTTGGTCAACAGATCGAGGTTAGCATCCACATCAGCCTTTTTGGGATAGGCTTTTTCCGGAGGCTCCTTGTAGGCGCCTTTTACCAGGCGGAAGCGCACCTTGCGTTCAAGCAGCTTGCGGGTATCCTCCTCGGTGCGATACAGGCAGGATTGCACGACCAGGCCCACGGTCCGGATATTGAAGCCTTCATCGAGGGCGCTGTTCAGCATTTCGATGGTGGTGTCCGTATAAGGCGAGTCTTCCATATCAATGCGCACAAAATTTTTGTATTCTTTTGCACGATGGAGAATGCGTATTATATTGTCTCGGCATAGCGTATCATCCAAACCCATGCCGATCTGGGTCAGCTTAATCGAGACGTTCGCTGCAACGCCCGTTTTGTCAATCTCGTCCAAAACTTTGAGAATGCCCTCCGCCGATTGTGTAGCTTCCTCCGCAGTAGTAGTGTGCTCCCCCAGTTGGTCTAATGTAGCAACAATCCCCTTTTGATTGAGTTCCCGGATAACACGAATTGCATCATCGACACTCTCCCCGGCTACAAAACGAGAAGCGGTCCTCCAGGCAAGGTTCCAGCCAGTGACCATGCGTTGGGCCCAGCCAGCTTGTGACAGATAGATCAGAAATGAACGGAGCATTTGGGAAACCATCCTTCAAAGGAAAGATTAGGATAAGCTGATTCTATTCTAGCATAATTAGCAGGTTTGATTATGTTATACTTTTTGGTGACATAAGTCATAATTTTTCCAACCTTGAAATTTTTTGGAGTATGCAGATAAACGGGAGTGGTCCGAAAATAAGGGTGGCGGGCGGTCGCCCGCCACCCTTATTTTCGGTATCGTTTCATAATCTACACAGGTTCTAACCCTATGAAACTAAAGAATTTTGCGCCGTTTACCTGGGGGGTACTCGCTTGGACCCTGCTTGTTATCCTATGGGGAGCCTATGTGCGCGCTACCGGCTCCGGGGCAGGCTGTGGACAACACTGGCCGTTGTGTGATGGTCAAGTCCTTCCCCAGGCTCCTGATGTAGAAATGAGGATTGAATTTACCCACCGCATGCTTTCAGGAGGAGCTATCCTGTTGATGGCAGCTATGGTCTTTTGGGGATTCCGCGTTGCACAAAAAGAGCACCCTGTACGCATAGGATTGGTTGCTTCGGGAATTCTAATCATTGTGGAAGCGCTGCTGGGTGCAGGGCTGGTGCTTTTTGAACTGGTTGCCGAAAACTCATCGGCAGCACGCGCATTCGCGGTTGCTCTTCATCTGGCGAACACCCTCTTACTCGTGGGAAGCCTGGCATTGACTGCTTACTGGGCATCGGGTGGAAAACCCGTTCAAATTAAATGGCAAGGCGCCAAAGCCTGGCTGTTAGGCGCTGGGCTGCTGGGTATGCTACTGATTGGCATGAGCGGCGCAGTCACAGCACTTGGAGACACCCTTTTCCCGGCCAGTTCACTGGCCGAAGGCCTCGCCGCCGATAAAGATCCAAACGCTCATTTTCTTATCAGGTTGCGCGTGTATCATCCTGTTATCGCTGTGATGGTTGCGGGGTATTCCTTATACCTGGTACGCATGCTTTTCAGTCAAAACCAGGGACTGGCACGCAAGTTGCTCGTTGCGTTGGTTGTAATCGGAATCATACAATTATCCGCCGGGTTGGTCAATTTAATCCTGCTTGCGCCTATCTACATGCAAGTGATACACTTGCTGACGGCTGACCTGGTTTGGATCACGTATGTTTTGACAACTGCTGCCATTCTGGCAAAGCCGCAACCAGTATCATAACCATTTGGAGAATATGTGAGACGCCGTAACACATCTATCCTTGTTCGAATCATATCGATACTCTTCCTAACTGCCACGATCATCTTGGCAATTGTGACATTGATCGGTTACAGCCGTCAACGCAACAACTATCCTGCCGGGATGACGATCGGCGGTGTGCCCGTTGGTGGGCGGAGCCCGCAGGAAGCTTCCGAACGTGTACTCCTGGTATATACCACACCCATAGAGGCAAATTACGGGGAAAACATTATTCACATAGAACCAACAGTTGTTGGCTTTGAACTGGATATAGAATCAATGTTGGCGGCAGCAGATCTTTCACGCACTGGTGGATCATTCTGGGAAGGTTATTGGAATTATCTTTGGAACCAGGAGCCCGCTCCGATTGCCATTCCTCTGCGCGCCACAATCTCTGAAGAAGAGTTGCGTGCTTACTTACAAAATGAGATTGCTTCGCGTTACGATATCCCGCCTGAGCCTGCCCGGCCTATTCCGGGGAGCGCAAGCTTTGCCCCAGGCCGCCCTGGACAAACACTCGACATTGACCGCGCTGTTCTCTTGATTGAAGATGCTCTACGTTCTCCTTTCAACCGAACGGTCTCTTTAACATTTCAACGCAGTACAGCGGCACGTCCCACCCTCGAAAACCTGGAAATCCTGTTACAACAAACCATTAATTTGGCTGGTTATGATGGCGTTTTCGGCCTGTACATGCTTGACCTGCAAACCGGTCAGGAAATCCACTTTGCAATGGATCAGGGCCAGCAAATTTCCACTGAGCCAGATGTGGCCTTTACCGCATCCAGTACAATCAAAATACCGATCATGCTCTCGTACTACGTAAAGAACGGACCAGCCGCACTGGACGAGAACACATCTGAACTTATTTTGAATATGATCCGCAAATCAGAAAACCCGCCTGCTGATGCGCTAATGGAACGCCTGAATGCCTTCAATGGCCCACTCATCGTTACCGAAGATTTGCAGAAAATCGGGCTGGAAAATACATTTATAGCGGGTTTTTTCTGTAATGCAGCTGAACCCTGTCCACTTTTGAAGCGCTTCTCAACGCCTGCCAACCAACGGCTGGATGTGTTCACTGACCCCGATGTATACAACCAGACCACCACATCGGATATGGGCATGTTGTTAGCAGACATGTATCAATGCGCTACATCTGGTGGCGGTGCGTTGGTAGCAGCTTTCCCGGGGCAGATCACACAGGAAGTGTGTCAGCAAATGATCAGTTTTTTGGCGGCGGACAAGATTGGGGTCCTGATTGAAGCGGGAGTGCCTGAAGGTACTCAGATTGCGCACAAGCATGGCTGGATCAGCGATGTCAGCAGTGGTGTTATCAAAAATATTAGCGACTCAGCCATTGTGTACACACCTGGCGGGAATTATGTACTCGTCATGTACGCATATCATCCAGTTCAAGCTGTGTGGGAGCCAGTATCTGAGTTATTTGCAGATCTCTCTCAAATACTCTACAATTACTTTAACCTTCCAGTTCAATAACATTCTTTGAGTCACTAAGAAAAATTTGATTGTTCGTATATAATCATAGCATGAGCGCATCACTCAGTCTCTACCGTTTGCAATTGGTGGATAGCCGCATAGATGAAATTCGTACGCGGCTGGAAGAGATTCAACGCGCCCTTGAGAATAATGTTGAATTGCGCCAGGCCAAAAAACTGGCAGCCGAGGCAGATGCAGCATACAAATCAGCCCTACAAGTATTAAAACAGGCGGAAACTCAAGTAGATAATCAAAAAGTAAAAATCGAACAGTCAGAAGCCAGCTTATACAGCGGCAACGTAAAAAATCCAAAAGAATTGCAGGATTTACAAAACGAAGCCGCAAGCCTCAAGCGCTACCTGGGGACACTCGAAGAACGGCAGCTTGAAGCGATGGTGGAAGAGGAAAATGCAGAGGAAATAAATCAGTCGGCCTTGCACAAACTTGAGAAAGTCCGCGCACGTCTCGCTGAACAAAATGTTACTCTAGCAACAGAACAAGCTGATTTGAACAAAGAACTGGAACGGCTGGGAGCAGAAAGACAAGCCGCACTCAGTCCCCTAGATGCAAGCCTGTTGACCGATTATGATCACCTGCGCCAACAGCGCAGAGGTGTGGCAGTGACTCAAATCAGCGATGGAGCCTGCTCTGCCTGCGGAACCACTCTGACACCATCCCAAAATCAAAGCGCTCGTTCGGCTACGCAGATCGTCAAATGCCCCACTTGCGGACGGATCTTATTCGCGAATTAACACGCCTATGCGATTGCCATCCTTTGCTTTAGAAACCTTCTCTTTCCTGGTTGGCTTTATCACCGCAACCATTTTTTGGTGGTTGATGGGACGCATGCGACCATTGTGGGAAGAAATTCGCGCAGGCATGAGTCAAAGACGGGAAGCTTCCAAGGTGCGCAGATCTACCGGCGTAGAGGAAAATCACCGTCGTACTACCTTACGACGAGCACAAGGCATGCATTTGGCCGCACCGCTCTTTGCATTAGATGAAATTGTTGAGCCACCTCGTCTACTGGCACCTCCTGCTCAATTAAAACCTGGCGAGCCATTTCTCACAGAAGATATTACCGCAGGAACAATTCCCTATATGCCATCCTGGCCAGAGCTGGCTGCCATCTATCACGCGCCCAGCTTGAGCCTGTCTCAGGCACTTGGAGGTGGAATCAATCTGGTTGTCACGGGACAACCGGGGACAGGGAAAACCGTCGCGTTAGCTTATCTGGCCTCTCTGGCGGCCAACCGCGATCCACAACTTGGGGCACTAAGTGAAAGCGTTCCCTTCCTCTACCACATTGCAGAATTGCGCTTACCAGAAAACGAAACCAAAGATATCTTAGCTCCCATCCAAGATGCGGCTGCCGAGCAGGCACCTATGCTGGATTTGACACGCCTGCCAAACTTCATCCAATCTACTTTTAGCAGTGGGCAAGCACTCCTGCTCCTTGATGGTTTTGATGAACTATCTCCTAATGAGCAGGCTAAAGTTTCTAACTACCTGAAAGCATTAATCGAAGCATATCCGGAAATCCATATAGTAACAACGGGTTGTCCCGAACAACTTGACGGCTTGATTGGCCTCGGCTTTGAGCCAATGACACTAATGCCCTGGAAATCCAACCAATGCGATAATTTCATTGAAACGTGGGGGCATTTATGGTCACAGACAGTTGCAGTCGAAACCTGGGCGCAAACCAACCTGGAAGAGATAGATCCATTACTCATCAATACCTGGCTTAGCACCGACAATCGAACCCTCACGCCTTTGGAGCTTACTCTTAAAGTTTGGGCTGGTTATGCGGGTGACAGCTTAGGTCCTGATACGTTGGATGCTATTGCAACCCATATTCGTCGTCTGGCGCCTAGTGGAACCCCCCTGGCAGCGCTCGAAACCCTGGGCATGCAAGTAGCACTTTCCGCGCAATCAATATTCGATTCACCTTCAGCGCGCGAGTGGGTTAAAAACTTTGAACTACCCGAAGAAGAAGCCCTCGAGGCTGAAGAGGAAGAAGGCGATTCCGAAGCACCAGAAAACGAAAAACCAAAAACCGGGCGTCTCAAGAAAAAAGGTAGAACCGGACCACTCGGCAAGACCGGGCCGCTTGGTAGAACAGGCCCGCTCGGCAGAACTGGACAACTCGGCAAAACAGGGCCGCTTACTGCCACATCCAGGTTGTTGACTAAAATGACAGATAGCGGTCTACTGATATCACACCTAGGAAACCGTCTGCGCTTCGCACACCCTGTCCTTGGCGGATACCTGGCGGGAAGCGCCATGGCAGCCATCAATATGGACGATGCTTTACTCGAGCAACCGGATTGGTCCGGGAAACTACTGGCCATGCGCTATATTGCTGCACATGGTGATGCTTCCGGGCTGGCAAATGCAATGCTGAAACAAACAAAAATGCCTCTGCACCGACCGCTCTTCAGTGCGGCGCGCTGGTTGCGTGATGCCCCACGCAAAGCGCCCTGGCGAGGAAAAATATTCGCGCAGTTGGCAGGCTTGCTACAGGCTGAAGGCATTCCGCTTGCATTGCGGGCGCAAGCAGTTGCCGCCTTTTATTGGAGTGGGGACCCGGGCGCTGCGCCACTTTTCCGTCAGTTCTTACAGGCATCATCCTTCGAACTCATTCAACTGGCCGCACTTGGGAGCGGGGCGGTTCGCGATTCCAAAGCTATTGAGCCTCTTTCCAGTATCATCTATGCTCCCAGCGTTGCAGTACAGAGGGCAGGCTGCCTGGCTCTGGTTGCCATTGGCACGGGGCCCGCCATGGAGGCTGCTGCCCGCGCTTTGTTACATGGTGAAGAAGATTTGCGTCGTGCTGCAGCTGAAGCATTGGCAAATGATCCAAATGAAGGATACGCCATGCTCAAAGAAGGCACAACACTGGCTGACATTCTTTTGCGCCGCGCTGTCATCTACGGCCTTGCTCGCATAGATGAAGATTGGGCCACTGAAACCCTGCAAACCATCCAGGTAGAGGATGACCAATGGGTCGTGCGAAACTCAGCCACCGAAGTGCTCGAAAGCAAGGCCGGGAGAGATCCACGCATACCACTCCCGTTGACACCGCCATCCGAAACTCCCTGGCTGATCGAGTTTGCCGGCAAGCAAGGCGTGGGCATTTCACCGGGTTCCCCAGCCACAGAAATATTACTGACCGCTCTCAAAAACGGCAGTGAAGAGGAACGTCTGGCTGCGTTGCCATACCTGAAGCGCATGCCCAGCGAAGGCGTTATCACAAATCTGTACCACGCTATGTATCGGGATGACCCAGAACTGCGTGAAGCCGTGTTCCTCATCCTATGCCAGTTTGCTACAAGCGGAATAAAACTTCCCGACCCTGAACAATTTGGTCTGGGTTGATTTCTATCTATGCTTATCTATGCTTACAACAAAAAACTGCCATAGAAATGTGGAGTTTCTATAAGGAATAATTTTATGAGTAATCCTGCTTTACAGACTGTTGCCATTCTTGGCGGAACTGGCAAAGAAGGCAAGGGCCTTGCATATCGTTGGGCAAAGGCTGGCTACAAAATATTGATCGGTTCCCGAACACCGCCCAAAGCAATAGATGTTGCTGAAGAACTAAACGGGATGCTAGGCGGGAAGTCGCACATCGAAGGTTTAGCTAATCCAGAAGCTGCTGAATTAGCAAATATCGTGGTCTTAACCGTACCTTACTCTGCCCACCGCCCCACGCTCGAAAGCGTTAAAGATGCCGTGCAGGGCAAGCTCTTCATCGATGTGACTGTTCCGCTCGTACCGCCCAAGGTCAGCAAAGTTCAGATGCCGGAAGCAGGTTCTGCAACGCAGGAAGCACGGGAGATTCTTGGCGAAGATGTTGAAATATGCGCTGCCTTCCAAAACATCTCACATGAGCACCTGCTCGGCGATGGAGATGTCACCTGCGATGTGTTAGTCACCGGTACCAGCAAGGATGCGCGCGCTGAAACCGTCAGGCTGGTTGAGGCCGCCGGGTTGACTGGCTGGGATGCTGGTCCAATTGAAAATTCGGTTGTAGTGGAGGGTCTTACCAGCGTGTTGATCGGCATTAACAAAAAGTATGGTTCCACACACGCAGGAATTACCATCACTGGCGTGAATAAATAATCCACAGAGCGAGCAGGGCTATGCTCACAATCACTCCATTAAAAACCATTCCCCTAATCCGCCAAGGTGACGACTTGGCGGATATTCTTGTGCAGGC
>WOR8_10005878_pt1 | contig 11799 bp, 10 predicted proteins | sample DeeMarSeWOR38_10_FD_19890 | JGI IMG/M metagenome (IMG submission 19890) | reverse complement strand
AGCGGTCGTTCAACTGTGACAGGATGGTTTCGGCGTCTTCTTCGGTGAGGATATGTTTTTTTCCACCCTCGGCGACCATATCCCGCATCCACTGCTCGCGAAGACGACTGCTGAAATAGAGTGTGATTGGCCGGACGAATATGTAGTGAAGCTTATCCTTAAAGAACACGCGGTCGGTCAGGAACCTGTGGAGGCCGGCTGGAAGAATCGACAGCGGCAGATGGCACAAGAACCGCAACAAAGAGCCCGCTACCTTCGGCGAACGTTGGTCGTTAAGGCGTTTTGCACGGTGCCAGGCAATCACTTTCTCGGCCATCCGGCCCCGGACCGCGCGGCGCAGATAGCCGGGGCTTGTCAGCATCGCTTTGTAATGGCTTCGCCAATCCGGCCGGGCCCAAATCCGACGAATCAATTTGCCAAAAAACGGTATGGCGCCGATCAGATAAAATAATATTGTCGACACTGTGCTGTTTCGAAATTTCTGTTCGTGCTCTTCGTCGACAATGTTTCGCACCTTCCAGCCGGTGACCGCGCTGTCCAGCATGGTCGACCACAGCTTTTTGCTGTAAAGCAGCTTAATGTGATTGTGCGTAATATCGGGCACGGAGTTTCGATATACGCTCTCATCCGCTTTCAATTCATCAAGCAACTGTTGACTGTCGGCGAATTCCTCACGGTTCTGCTCAATAAAACGCTCAAGCTTTGCGATACTTCCCCGGTCAAACTGAACCAGCGAGCCTCGGAAAAGTCCCTTTAATATCAGCTTGAAATCACCCGGGCTCATCGGCAGAAACGGCAGCAGTGCCAGACCCGCCCGGAAATCGACCGCAACCAGTCCGCCCGATGGGTCGTCTTCGGTATCTGTGCGTTTTAGGCAGTTCGGTTGGCTCTTGCACGTCCACCACTCATACTGCCGGGCAAACTCATACGCACCGATATCGTTCAACAACTTAACGAAGTCGCGCATGAACTTCCGCTTTGCCCGGTATTCCGGAGAGCCGAGATTCTGCTCGTCGGTAGACCTGCCCCTGCGCCATCGCTTTAGCGAATCGAGATGGTCGTCTACTTCCAGTTGCCACGTCCGCCCGTCGACCCATTCGCTCAATTCCCCGCAGCTTCCGAGCCGGCCGTCGACGAACGTGGCGTAAATATCCACCACCTTACTTTCATTGCCGAATCGAATCTTTGCCCCTCGCCGGATAAGTTTTTGCCAAATCGCCCCTGCACTTGCCGCGGCCGGGTTGACCTGAAGCTGAAACGGGCCCTGGAAACCGATCCAGTAAAGCATATTGCGAAACAGCCGTGAAAACCAAGAGGGCGGGATAAGAATCTTCATCGCATAGACACGGCCCACTTCGAGGCCTTCTATCGGCCCGTCGCCGGCCTCGATACTCAATATCTTTACCCGATAAACCTGCCCGGCAAATCCACCTCCCACAAAATCCTCAACAACCAGATGAACCCGAGCTGTGCCCGTTTGCCCGATACCGGTAACGTCATAAGCAAGCCCGGCCCCGGATTCGTAACGGGCGGTCCTCATGGGCCTGTGCAAAGCGCACTGGCCGAACACCTCCCTTAATTTCCTTATAACCTGAACGCTATATTCTTTTGCCATACCTATTGTTTATCCAACGTTCACAGTATAAGCGCCCGAAAGCCAGATCTTCAGGCATAACAGTATAAGTATCGCCGCAAAGACAGCCGCTAATATATCATCGGCAAGAACGCCCCAGCCCTTGGGCAGGTTCTCAAGTTTGCGGATGGGCCAGGGTTTGACGACATCGAATATTCTAAACAGCACAAAGCCAAGGGCCGTTATGATAAGTATCTGCCGGGTGGATATATCGGCCGGCATAAAAAAGGGGAAGGCCAGAAACGTGACCGCCTGGCCCGCAAATTCATCTGCAACAACTTCACGCGGGTCGGATTTGCCCGTCTCTTTGATTACGGCCGGGCAGAAAACGACGCAGATAACAGAGCCCGCAACGGCCAGTACCGCCATTGAAATAGCTATCGTCACCGCCGATACGTCGAAATAGCACATCAGCGCAAAGATAACGGCTGGCGGCAGCGAGCCCCACGTACCCGGCGCCAGCGGCAGCCGGCCGAGCCCAAAACAAGATGTCAAAATCCTTTTCATATTCGCCGCAGATTAACCTAATGCCCCGTTTAAGTCAAAGACTATTAGCTCCTTTTTATACATATCCCGCACACTTCAATCTGGAAAGTTGAGACATGCGAATTCGCCGTGATACTTTATCGCCGCCCGGTCGTAGGCTTTGGCGGCCTCGATTTCATCCCGGTAATACCCTAAATCTATTCTCTTTTTGTTGCACGTTATACTCGCCTGCCATTTGCGAACCTTCTTTCTCCAGTAAATGCCTTTGTATTTCGATTGTTTTGCTCCCGATCGCTTTTTTCTGTTGTACAAATTCTGCGAATACGTCGCCGCTCTGAGATTACTACTTCTATTATCCATACCATCGTGGTTGATATGGTCGGCCACCATGCCTTCGGGAACTTTTATGACCATCTGGTGCATGTAAACAAGCTTTTCTTTTCCTGATTTTCCGGTCGGCACGCGCCTTCGCGCATAAAAGCTCTTTCCCCCTTTCCTTACAAGCCATTCGTGTTTTCTAAGCCTCTCATAATCACCGGGATCCACCTTTGCGTATTTCGGCTGGGCCATGGGTATCAGCCGAAACGCATAGCCATAGCGCATCCTGCGGTAGAGAAGCAATACCCATACGGCCGAACGCAAAAGCTGTCCTGCGATTATACTAAAGATTCTGATGACCTTCCCCCTTGATCGCATTCCCGCTTTCACTCATCCTGTTTTAACTGTTTCTGATTCACTCATCCACGCATTTTCGCATTAACATTTTCCGCCGAGGGCAAAAAACCAGTCCCTCTATAAATGCACGAATGTGCGCATTTGATGCGAAATTCGGGGCGGATTTTTGGTGTGGGATTGCCGTAACTCGTTTATGGAAGGGCAGTAAAAATTTTTTTATTTTTCTGAGTTTTTGCCGCCAGCTATGTGCGTTTTTAATTGAAATTTCCCGAAATTCTTACCTATCTTAACACGCAAAATGTTATATCCCATGAGGTAGCGAAGCGTTATCTCGCGGTAGCGATTAGAGCCAATAAGATATACGGGGCTTTGATATGCCAATCTGTTTAAGGTTTTTTTCAAAGATATTTGTATAAAATAATATAAATGGCATTGATTGGTCGATAAACAAAATGTATTATCAGGAAAATCTTCAAATCTTACACTAATCTTGTTTTCGGGAGTGTTATTATGGATCGGCAACAAATTGGACTAAAGCTTACCGTTGACGGTCTGAATCTGCCATTTCAAATTGACACCTTTGAGGACCGTTTGATACTTCAAAAAGCTGTTTATCTTGCCCAAGCAGCGGGAGTCAACCTGGGATATTACTATCACTGGTACCTGCATGGCCCCTATAGCCCATCCCTGACGCAAGATGAGTATGCTATCGGCTATGAACTGAGCCAAGACCTTGATGATTCAGAAGGTTGGAAATTGGATGACGAGTCTACAGGAAGACTTGAAAAATTGAAAAATCTCATACCAAAAAGTAACCGGCCTGAATTAAGGCGAAAACTTGAGCTACTGGCTTCGGTCCATTTTCTGATTAATCGAAGACAAGTCCGTCAAAATGATGCAAGAGAGATTACCGAGACGTTGAAGCGTTTCAACAAGGATTTCAGCGAGGAGGAAGTTCAAAATGCGCTGAGGGAGCTTATAGATTATGGTCTCCTCGCAGCATGATGACTCTGCTAAACATGTTGTCGATTCGATTCACGGCAATATCCACCTAAAAGAGCGCGAAGTTAAAGTTATCGACACTCCATCCTTTCAGCGCCTGCGCCAACTCAAACAGTTGGCAATGGCCCAACTTGTATATCCGACTGCTACACATACCAGATTTTCCCATAGTATTGGCGCTTTGGCTACAATGATAAGGATTCTTGGATCAGCCGAGGAGAATGGAATCCCTTTTGAACCAGAGGAGAAAGAGAATCTACGGCTTGCCGCATTGCTTCACGACATAGGTCACTATCCATACTCTCATTTGATGGAAAAAGTGGATAGCATTAAGTTGATAGAGGAAGAAGTCGAAGGGGCTCCACCTACCGCAAAAGCAATAGACACAACAAGAAGTAAATATCCAGAACATGAGGAGGTTGGTGAGCTCATCGTTACTGGTCAGGATGATTTGGTTAAAGCCATCGGTGGTGGAGAGCGTGCCAAAGCAGTGGCCGATATCTTTACGCGATCTAAAGCGGCAGATGCCCAGTTGAGCAAACTTATTCACAGCAGTTTCGATATAGACAGGTGGGACTACTTGCTGCGAGATTCCTATGCTACAGGTGTTCCCTATGGACACATCGATCTCAATTATCTGCTTAACAACCTGAAAGTAAGCCCACAGAAAGTGGTTGGTTTTTCGGATAAGGCGCTTCCTGCAGTGGAGCATTTCCTCCTTGCTCGGTTCTTCATGCACCGTGTTGTTTATTACCACAAGACAATCTACGGTATGGAGGAGGCTTGTCGCCAGTTGTTGAGACGTCTGAGGGACCGAGACGGCGAACATTATGGGGTCCCGACTGACGGGGAGGCAGTCAAGAATTTAGTTACGTCGAGAGACCTGCGTATGTTTACAGATGCCTTTGTAGATAACATTATCCAAAGGGCTGTTGACGATGAAGATAGCGTCGTCCGTGCGCTGGCAAATTCAATACAAAGCCGAAAGCCTCCGGTACTGCTGAAGAAAGTACTGGTTTGCGAAGAAACAGAGAATCAGTACCATGCTGGCAAGTGGTTTATTCAGAACTGCAAAGCAAAGCTAAGAAACCTTGCGGATGAATTTCAGATTCCCCTTCAACAGTTTTTACTTTGCGAGCCAAAATCCACAATTGTGAAACGCCACAAAGGACCAACGTTTGGTCAGGCGGCCCAGATGAAACCTGATCAAATCAAAGAGAAGGCATTTGAAGAGGAAGGAGAGGATATAAAGATATTCGTTGGTGATGACGAGGAACCAACCTCTCTGATGGATATTGAACATAGTCTTGTTGTCAAATATGCGAATTACTTTTTTCAAATGTTTCGGCTTTATGTTATCTACGAGGGCGAAGACAAGGAAGATGTGGTCACTCAGTTGGGTGACAAGGTCAAAAGCTGGGACAAAGCTGAATAAATGGGCTTTTAAATCAAAAGCAAGGCAAAACCGTGTCTCTTCCTACCGTAATCTCTTTAAGGTGGTTCTGGGCTCCCAAAAGTTGATGAAAATCCCAAAACCACACCTAAAAGGGATTTACGTTAAAAATTACCGAGTCTTCTTTTGATAACAATAAAGGCTCCTACAAGTATCAGCAGGCCTGCGCCGACCGCTATAGCCATGAACTCTTTTCTGGCCTTGGATAGTGTTTCGTCCGGGGAGGCCGGCTCGTCTTTTGGTTTCCTTGTATGGCCGTAAAGCAGCAGTGTAATACTATGTTCTGTGACCTTCGTCCCGAAAGATTGAACTTTGCCGTCGGGATCAATGAGGAAATATGTGGGGAAATTGGTCACGCCGTAGGCGGTAATCGTTTTTCCTTTACCTTTCGTCTCAGTTTCTGTCCCTGTAACCGGTGAATCTATGGCGACCCTGAACGGGATGTCGGAGAGGTTAATAGTGTTGCTGTCTTCTTTAATCATGGATTCCTTATCGAAGGAAGAATCGTGGATGGCGATGATAACCAGGCCGTCGCCGGCATACTTTTTATGGAGCTGTATGAGATCCGGGAGATTATCAGGAGAGGGAGTATTCGGCGCAGCCGGGAAATCAAGCAAGACAACTTTTCCTTTTAACTTCTCAAGTGTAGCCGGCTCTCCCTTTACCCATTCGGAAACTTCAAGTTTTGGCGCCTGTTTGTTAATAAGCCGGCTGCTGATATTCCGTGCAAAACACACTTGAGACGTGGTAACCAGAATTAGATAAGAACAAACAGCCGCGACGATGCATCTTTGGGTTTTTTGTTTAGATAGCATACTGTTTCCTTTAATCTGCGGTTAAATCTCTTCGAGCGTTTTCAAACAGAAGCGGTCGGTCATACCCGCAATGTAGTCACAGACGGTGCGTTTGAGGCCTTCTTTTTCGGCTAATCGCTGGAAGTAGCCGGGCATAAGGACCGGCTGCTGACATAATCTTTCCAGAAGCCGGCCAAGCCAGTCTTTGACCTTGCCCGATGTTTGAAGCAGTGATTTATGCTGATAGAAATTCGTAAATAAGAATTGTTCCAATACGATGAGGCCGGCCTCGCTTTCGTCTGAGAGGCAAATCAGATTTTCGTTTTGTGCATAAACATCGTCGACCGTTTTTATACCTGCCATTGCGATTTTTGCCTTACTTGTATCGATACAATCGCCGACGAGCTTGTCGATTATATTTTTAGCGGTTCTGGTTCTGAGGATGGTTTTATCTTCTATCGCCCTTTCAATTAACCGGCTTTGAGCCTCCGTGAAGATTTCGATTTTTTCCAGTTGTCCGCTGTCAATCAGGCCGGCCCGCATACCATCTTCGAGGTCATGGCAGTTGTAGGCGATGCGGTCGGCAATGTCGGCGACTTGTCCTTCAAGCGAACATGGCCGGGATGCATCCTCCGGCTTGTCGTAGGGAGTTTTGTGTTTGGCCAGTCCGAGCCGGGTCTCGTATATAAGGTTGAGGCCGGGGAAATTCGGGTATGGGTGTTCGAGCAGATCGACCACCCGGATAGTTTGCTTGTTATGCTCGAAACCGCCAATATCGGCCGTCAATTCGTCAAGGGTCTTTTCGCCGGCGTGACCGAAGGGAGGATGCCCGAGATCGTGTGCAAGGCATATCGCCTCGGTCAGGGTGATATTCAGGCCGAGCTCTTTGGCGATGGTCCTTCCAATCTGGGCGACCTCTATGCTGTGTGTAAGGCGGGTGCGGTAATGGTCGTCGAGGCCGGGCGTGAAGACCTGCGTTTTTCCTTCCAGCCGGCGGAATGCGGAGCAGTGGATTATGCGGTCGCGGTCGCGTTCGAAATCCGAGCGGTAGGGGTGCGGCTTTTCCGGGAAGTTACGGCCCCGGCTAATGCTTTCTGTTACCGCGTAACCGGCAAGCTCTTCGGGCATGTTTCGTATCCATTCTCTTACAGGCCGGGCAGGTTATGTTTTTTGCTTACCTGTTTTAACCGCTCAAGAAGCTCGGTCATACTCTGGCTGATTACATCGGTATCGCTGCACACGGCCATAAAGTTTGTATCGCCGTCCCACCGCGGGACAAGATGTATGTGGAGGTGGCCGGGCAGACCGGCACCGGCGCATCTGCCGAAGTTCATCCCGACATTAAAGCCGTGAGGCGATATGGCAAGAGACAGGGCCTTTTGCGCTTCACGGACCAGCTTTATCAGTTCCATCATCTCTTCATCGCCTGTCGCTTCGAAGTCGGGAATGTGGCGGGCCGGCGCTATCAGTAAGTGGCCGTTGTTGTAAGGGAAGCGATTGAGTATGACAATGCTTTTGTCCGAGCGCCAGAGGACGAAATTTTTTTCATCGTCGGTGGGTGTTTTCAGGATATCACAGATAAAGCAATCGCCGCCCTTATCCAGGGTCTGGATATAGTTAATTCGCCACGGCGCCCATAGATTTTTATTTTCCAATCTGCACTTACCTCCGCATTCGATCGGCTTTTTTCGCGGCCAATCGCTAATTGATAAGCTGCATTGTTATTTTCTGGTTTATAGTAATTTGCGGACTCGGCCCGAGATTCAACATCAGGGTGGAGCTTAACTTCATATCGTACTGCTGATTGTATTGCTCTGTCCGTCCGGCATCCAGATTGAATAGTTCCTGGCCCTTGCCTTTTAATCCGAGAACCTTGTAGCCCCTGAGGAAACCGAATGTCCCGGGCATCTTGAAACTTCCGGTGTAAGGTATCGGCCAGCCGGCGGGAACTGATTCAGAGAGGCTATATGTGCTGCCTATGACGGCGAGCCGGCCTTTCGGGCTCTGGCGGATTTCATCAAGCGTATAAGTGACGTCCCGTGCTTTTCGCATCACCATCGGCGTGGGCACCGACAATTTGGAAGTCCAGCTCTGCCCGACGGAAACGCCTTCAGCGGGTTTTTCTATGCTGGAGACCGAATCCCAGAGAAACCATTGACCGGCGATGAAGTCTGCGATCATGTCCGGTTCTTTGACCCGCCCCATTCTGCTGTTTGGGCGGAACGCTTTTTCGCCGAGCTGTTTGATTAAAGTGTCTAATGAAGATTTGTCTTCCACTTTTCCGGCCGGATTTACGGTCAGGGTGAAGGTTTTGCCCGGGAGGTTTTCCACGGTGTCTCTTCCTGAGGGCCTTCGGCCTGCTGGTTTGGTTCGAGTGGCTTTTACGGATTCACAGGTTGCCTTGATAGTGGTAAGGCCATAGGGGTCGATATTTATCGGTGTGTATGTAACGACCATTTCGAATAGCTCGGTGGATTTGTCGATGCTGCTCTGGCCGGGCTTTGTGCTGCTTTTTGTCGGGTCCCAGTCGACGGCAATGTCTCTGCTGGAAACGAACCTGTATCGCAGGCTCTGGTCCTTCTCGAAATCTACGGTCAGCAGCTCTTTTCCCTTTTTCAGGGATTCTATTTTTCCGGTTACAGGTTCTTTTTTCTTCGCGGCGCCGTCACATCCTGCCAGAAAAGCGAGTGCGACAGCGGTGAAAATGATTAGTGCAGTTTTCAATTTTGCTCCTTATTGAATGGGTTCATAGTTTACGTCAGCGAGTTCATAGACTACGAACTACGAATAACAAACTGTTTTTATTCGATTTTTTCGAGACTATAGAGACGGTTGGCGGTCATTGTCAGGATGGCGGGCTCTTTGCTCTCGTCTTTTTCTCCGACCATCGGTTCAACGGCAATCCATTCTGACTCGAGTGTTTCAATACATTTTTCGATTTTTCCGGCATTTAAATCCACCTCCAGTTGGCCCGTGTATGTTTCGGTATTCTCAAACATTTTTGAGAAGTCGCCTATCGCTTTTTCCTTGTGCAGCTTTTGGGCCATCTCGGTTGTGGGATCGCCCTTCATCTCGACGAGGGCAATCCGGCGATTGTCCTTTTCTGTGAGATCTTTTAGGGTGTAAATTCTTTCGTAGGTTTTAGAACCCATGAGTCCGAAAGAAAAGCTCTTTAAGCTTCTCCAGTTTTCGCCTTTTCGTAATTTGTTTTTTTCCTGAGCGGGCATTGCGGGGATTGAGTGGCGTTCTGTGATTGCCTGGGTTGTGAGCATGGCGGAGGCGGTTTTTGTAGTTGGTGCAGATCCTTTTACGGCCGCCTGTGCCTGGTTTGCGTCGATGACCTGTGCTACCCGTCCGTCGGGGGTGATTTCTATCGTGTAACTTTCGCTGATTAGCTTCATTAAAGCGTTGTTTTTGTCCTTTTCTCTTGTGCTGTCGAAGTCAATCGCGGGATTGTCTCTGATGATAGAGAGGTGTTTTAGGCCTATGATTGTAATCTTTGCGACGGCGTTGCCTTTTTCGTCGGTGCTTTTTATCTGCTGGGTGAATGTCATTTCGACCCTGCTGCTGGTCTTGCCGCCCTTGAAGGCCGCCTCTTTTGACATGGGGCCCTCCCATTTGATGCCTCTCTGAGCCTCGGCCGTGTATCTGTAAGTTGTTGAATCATTGGGGGTGTATTTGAGGGCCAGTTCGATAGCGGGCCCTTGCTCTACTACGACCTTGGGCTTTTCCTCCACTACAACCTTGGGCTTTTCCTCCACCACGACTTTTGGTTTTTCTTCTACAACTTTGGGCTTTTCCTCCACCACGACCCTGGGCTTTTCTTCATCTCCCAAGATTTTTGGTTTGGGCGTTTCTTTGACATCCTGAGTGCAGCCGGCCGATAAAAGCAGTGAACAAATTGCGATAAGTGTTAAACAGGTCAAGATTTTCTTTGCTACCATTATTTAGTCTCCCTAAAAAAATTCAATTTTGCACTTAGCTCGGCCGGGTTTTGCACGATAGAGGCAAAAAAGCGGCCCAATCAAGCCATTATTATACCTATTGTACCGGTATAGACAAACAAATTTTCTTTTTGGCGGATTTACAGCCACCAGTAGCCGGATTCTCGGCCATTAGAAAAAGAGGCGTTTGAGGCGGGGCAGAATTTTCTATTGCCCCGGATGAGAAGAAGCGGGATAATGATAGAGACATAACGTGCGTGAATCTGACTGTTTTATAGAGGCTGAAAGATGAGTGAAGAAGAGAAAAAATAAAGTTTCAAATGACAAGTCTGGTATTTTGATAGTTAGGAACTATGAAGGTTAAAGTTACACTGATAATAATCACTTTTGTGGCAGTTCTGATAACAGGAGTTTTTTTTATGTTATTAAGACATGCTCACCTGACTTTCGACAACATCTTTGTCAAACCTTTCAGATATCGAGAATGTGAGCCTGAGAAACTTCTTCCAGAATTAGAGAGTTGGTTTGACATCAATTTTCCCGAAGGGATTGAACAAATTCAGGCTTCCCATACACTGGGAGTTTGGGATAGTTCATCGAGTCACTTCATCGTCAGATTTTCTGCTGAGCCTAATACCGTGAAAGTCTTTCTTGAAACCTTTCCACCTAAAACAATAATTGAGCCTTACACTACAGATGGTGATGACAGAAGCATATCAGCATCTCGCCGAGGAACACCTGACTGGTTTCTAAAGCCAATTGAGAAAGGTAAGATTGCACTTACTCCTTCAGGTCAGATTGAAGTATACGTAGATACGATAAACAAAGACAACTTTACAGTCTATATTTATGGAAGGTATCCTCGTGACCCTAATGAAATAGCAGAAGTGTTCGAAAAGGAAACGCTGAAGCAGTAGTAAAGGGAAACTAACAGGTGGAAAACTCGCGGCTTTATAGAGGCTGAAAGATGAGCGAAGAAGAGAGAAAATGGGAAGGGAGAAGTGAGAAGAGAAAAAATATAGCATTTCTACCGTAGGCTGGGATTGGAGGATTCTCAACAGGTAGTCAAATTGCCTTCTGAATACACGCCGTGCTATTATTGAGGCTCTATGGCTTTGATTATTGAATGGAATTTCCTTATGGCATCAAGAAATTTCTTTTGTTTTTGTTTATTGTCCAGAACATCTGTTCTTGAAATTTCGACCTGTACCCAGGGCATTTCAGAGGCATGTGTTCGAATAATATTGCCGCCCCTGAATGGTTTATTCAGAGAAATTTCGACCTGAAAACTGGTCCGGAAGCAGTCCTTCATAATTCTAAACCAACGGTCAGGAAAAGCGCCGTCGGCGTTGCCAAGGCATACCAAGGGTCTTTTTTGTCCCGGATCGGGGCCAATTGGGGGGCCAAAATCGGCCATAGTGTGACAGTCGATTCCGAAATTGACGCCTGATGAAGACGAGGTGAGTTTCTCGTGATACGGCCGGTGATATTTTTTAATCATCACTTCTATCAGTTCCACCGGTAAAGGTTTATTATATATAGGAACATCCCAGCAGGTATGGGTTTTAACGACACCATCCCGCGTCCGGTCATTTTCCGAACGGTTCAAATCAACAAAGACACGGGCAATATCGGTAGTAATATAGGCCTGAAAGTGCGATTGGACCGCATAAATCTCAGATGCTCCCTCATCGGAATCCTTGATAATTTCTTTTTGTGTCAACAAATTATAAGCCCTGATTTCCGGCGGTATCTTTAGGCCTGCATGTGGAACAGAAATCAGTACAGGCAACTTCATCGTTTTGGTCCTTT
>WOR8_10005877_pt1 | contig 11800 bp, 9 predicted proteins | sample DeeMarSeWOR38_10_FD_19890 | JGI IMG/M metagenome (IMG submission 19890) | reverse complement strand
TTAACCGTTCGAGGTTTGTGGCCTCAGGCTCAAACAAGGAATAGATTTCGTCGAGGTCGATACGCAGCGCCTTAAGTTCAGACTCGGCTTTCTCGAGTAAAATATATTCATAAGATCGTAAGTCTTCTCCATGCTGCTTTGAAGGCACGCGGTCACTTTGAACCACATCCAGCTGCCCGGACATCTGGATCATAAAGGGTAAAAGATTGCGCATGAAACCATCACCATAGACAATCGCAGCAGTCAGGTCAGGCTGATAAGGATTCTTGAAGTGACTAAACGGCTTTTCCCCATCGGGAAGGCTAAGCCCCATGAGTTGCCGGTTTAGATCGCCTAAGTGGTCCGTCTCAAAGGAAGGGTAAAACAAAGGGCGCAGGCCTGAGTCGTGGTTGTCGATCTGCTGGTGAAGGTTTTCCGCCGCGACCAATGCACCCAATCCGTTCCAAAAAGTGCTGGCCTTATCATACAGCGGGGCATAGTGATTCTTTGCATGCTTTAGCAATTCATCGAGTCTTACAAAACTTATCAATTTGTGGGCGGCGATATTTTCGAGAAACAGCTCATAGCGGCTTTTGCCACACGAAGCGCTATTGGGCATAAAACCTACATACTCGGGGTATATCGTGGTCTTGTTTGGAGCGATCATAAAAAGAAACCGACGTCCCGAGGCTTCAATAATCTTTTCAAGAGCATGCAGTTCCAGAATCAACCACTCCACTTGCCTTTTGTCATTGCAGGCCTCTTTCCTAAAATCCTCAATGGATTTGCGACGATAAAGCCATCCGTCTTTGCCCACGTGTACACCGGTTGTGTCTGTCATGCGAAAGATATTGTAGTCCAGCCAGTTCTTCGCAAAAATCAGCGGACTTCGCAAAGAAAAGCTGTCATTAATATACTGATCAAAAGCCAGATAGTAATCATTGTCAAACAGCGCCGGCGCGGAAAAACTGGGGAGTTCCAGTCCGCGGCGATCTACTTGGATTCCGAAATCAATACCGCTTATCCTTGCTGCAGCCGGTATCAAAAGAAACACAATAAATATCAGCGAAAATACCTTTTTCATCGTAATTTCAAAACCGGTAATAGATAAAAGGGCTGCTCGAACCGCCGAGAATAAGAGCTGCACAATAGGGCAGCAGCAAAAGAATCATTAGGGCGCCGGCGAATAGCGCGAGCGGGTCTTTTTTGGCGCTTAGATAGCTTATCCCCGAAAAATCACCGGGCATGAAGAATACCGTCAAGGCTGTCATCATAAAAAGAATATTTCGGTAGTTCAATGCCAGACTCAATTCGTAGGAAAGCGGCAGATCGCTTGCCGTAAACATAACTCCCAAAAACTGAATTGCCTGGGTAATATCTTCGGATCGAAAAAACACCCAACCCACGGTAACAATCAACAGGGTTGTGGCCCGTCGCACAAAACTATATTTTTCCCCGGAAATATCACGCAGACCGGTGAGGCGTTCCAAAATCAAAAACAGGCCGTGGTAAAGCCCCCATAGCAAAAATGTCCAATTGGCACCATGCCATAACCCGCAAAGGATAAATACAACGGCCATGTTAATACAGGTCTTTACCATTCCCTCACGGTTACCGCCCAAAGGGATATAAAGATAATCCCTGAACCAACTGCTCAGAGATATATGCCAGCGCCGCCAGAAATCCGTGATGCTAACGGCCGAATAGGGACGGTTGAAATTTTCCGGAAGCTTAAACCCGAACAACATGCCCAGGCCGATGGCCATGTCGGAGTAAGCCGAAAAATCAAAATAGATTTGAAGCGTGTAGGCCATTGCACCTAGCCAAGCAAATTTAGTATCTAACAGCCTCGGATCAAGGCCGAAAATCACGTCAGCAATCGCACCGCAGGAGCTAGCAATCATCACCTTCTTAGCCAGCCCCCAGCAAAACCGCATGATCCCCATGTAAAAGGAATCCCAGGATTCCCTGCGGCCCTTCAGTTGGCCGCTGATATAACTGAACCGGACAATCGGTCCTGCGATCAACTGGGGAAACAAGGCGACGTAAAGGGCAAAATCGATTATATTTTCAAGTGCCCGCGCCGTACCACGATATACGTCAATGACATAACTTAGCTTTTGGAAAGTAAAAAACGAGATCCCGATTGGTAAAATGACATGCTTCCATTCGGCCCCTGAAAATCCAAAATTGACCAGCAGGCCGTTTAGCTCCGCAACAAAAAAATTGGCGTATTTGAAATAGGCTAAAAGCCCGATATTGAGAAGAACCGAAAAGACCAACCACAGGCGTTTGCGGTTCGCATCTTTTTCGATCAAGAGGCCGAACAGGTAATCTGCAAAGGTGGAAAGCAGAAGGATGAGTAGAAAGCTGGCGGCACCATAGAGGTAAAAGAGATAGCTGAAAAAAAGAAGAACAGCGTTGCGCAGGCTTTTTTGAAACAGCAAGCGCTGCCCATAATAGCTGATAATTACCGCAGGCAGAAAGCCGAAAAGAAATATAGTGCTTGAAAATACCATCTATGACAATACTTACTTAGAGCTTCAAAATGTACTCGACATGATTCTGATCAGCTGACTTACTATGACCTCATGCTTGACGTAAAGTCGAATGCCTAAAGTTTTAGTCACTTCTCTAACATTTCTAGTCTATCAAAAACGATGCAGTTTAGAAAGTACCCAAACCCGGATAAACCGGAAATACGAAATAAGAAATTTTAAAAAATATAAAATCTGCTTTAAAAAATCAGCAAATTCATTGGTTTTCAAGGCGGCATCGGAATGACGGATATGATAAAAGACAGGAAAGCGAATCCACAAAACCTCTAAATTATTTTTACGCCGGTGGACTATGGAGGGTTTACTGGAAAAAAATGAACATCGAACGTCGAACGTCCAACATCGAACGTTGAATGGGAAAAGATGAACTATTCAATGATATTTTAGAAAAAACAGAAGAATTAATTAAGATTTTCGTTAAGAGTATCAAAGCGGCTGAAAAGAAGCTCAATTAGGTTATGAATGTTCGGTATTGGGTGTTTGTTTTTGATTCGACGTTGGATGTTCGACGTTCATCTTTCAAAACAACCTTTTGGGGTCTCCGTTTAGACGGATCCAGGTTAAGGGATGGCGGCCAGAACAACTGTGATATTATCGTTTCCACCAGCTGTGTTTGCGATTTTAATCAACCTGTCCGTCTTGCGGTGTATATCAATTTCGGAACTCAAAACTTTCTGGATCTGATCATCCTGGACCATGTCGGTTAAACCATCGGAGCAAAGGAGGAATAAATCCCCCGTATAGGTTTTACCCTTCAACAAATCTACAGCAAGCTTTTCTTCCAGACCGACGGCTCGGAGAACGACATTGCGAAGTGGATGGTGTTTGACATTGTCCGCAGAGATTAAACCCTCATCGAGTTGCTTTTGGACAAGCGTGTGGTCTTGGGTGAGTTGTTCAAGCTGCCCCATTCGAAAACGATACGTGCGACTATCTCCTACATGCCCGAGAATAAAGCCATCGTCAGAAAACGCTAAAAGCTCAGCTACACATCCCATGCCCTTGTGATCGGGATACCGGATAACATGCTTTAAAATTTCTTTGTTTGCGAGTTGAAACGCTTGTTGAACCCGATTAAGGGTGTCCTGTTCTGATCGATCGATTGTATTTGAAAAAATTTTAAGAGCGATATCAGCAAAAATCCGGCTTGCGATTTCACCAGCAGCGGCCCCTCCAATCCCGTCGGCCGCTAGACAAAAATCCAATTCTGGACGTATCAAGAATACATCTTCATTATTGGCACGTTTAAGACCGATATCGGTTTTTCCCGAATATTTTTTTTGGGACATATCGACCACTACCGGCTGCAATTTACTCGGTGGATGATGCGTTTGGGTCCTCCTTGAACGTTTTTGTCATGAAATCAGCAAGATCCGAAGAATCAAAAGTTATCTTAAGCTCCTTCTTAAAAGCTACCAGATCCCCATATAACGCTGAAGCGCTCTGATACCTTGAATCTTTTTTCTTCTCTAAACATCTCAGTAAAATGCGCTTTAACCGCTCCGGTATTTGGGGTGTTGCATCAATTAAGGGTTCCATTTCCATTTTTGGAATCGCCCGAATTGCTTCAATATCGCTGCTGAATTCATACGCCTTTCGTCCGCTGAGCATCTCATAAAAGACAAGCCCCAAGGCGTAAATGTCAGCTCTATGATCAACCGGTTCACCTAAAGCCTGTTCCGGAGATAGATACGACAATTTCCCCTTAATCACACCCGCCTGGGTTAAGCTCGGCTCGGATTTGGCCTTGGAAATTCCATAATCGCTAACTTTCACCTCCCCTTGATAAGAGATCAGCAAGTTTTGCGGACTGATGTCTCGATGGACGATGTGTAACGGATCACCGGTCGTATCATCCTGCTTGGTATGAGAATAGTCCAAGCCTTTGCAGATCTCTGAAATAATGAAAACGGAATGGTCAACGGGCAGCCCCTGGCTCAAAGTGTAGAGGATCTCTCCTAAATTTTTTCCATCGATATATTCCATTGCAATGAAATAGGCATTTTCAATTTTACCGTAATCGAAAATCTGAACGATATTAGGGTGTTGAAGTAACGCAGCCAAACGAGCCTCCCGCGTAAACATCTTAATAAAATTCCTGTTTTCTGCAAGGTGCGGCAAAATTCGTTTAACTGCCACCTTTCTTCGAAAACCATCCCTACGGATATAGTTTGCCAAAAACAGCTCGGCCATACCACCGCGCGCAACCTTACTTTGCAAGAGGTAGGGGCCGATCCTGTCCATGCTTTCGAGCTCCTGTTGAACCTTTAATGCCCTAAGCTTGGCCCTACGATCTAACCCCACTAGACCAACAACCAACAAGATGGTGATCAAAAGCACGCCGGACAAATATAGATGCCTCAATCGATTTAAAGCTTGCTGAAGATGGCTGGCGGATAGAACGATATAAGCCTTTCCAACTTCTATGCTTGAAAAAGTAATATTTTGTAAGAATCCAATAATCTCGGTTTTACCGGCTAACGTCTCGGTTGTCACCGTGATATCATTAATCTTTTCGACAGGTCTATGATGGGCTAACGGATCAAATTTTCTTGTGGTCATCTCAGTGCCCACTTGAGCCAATAGGGTATTTTCATGATCAAGGATGGCGGCAAATTCTAGATCCCGGATTTTCTCCAATTCCTTGAGGGCCAGATTAAGGGCGAGAATATCTTTTTCTAAAACAAAAGAACCGCTTTTTGTGGCCAGATCCCGGACAGCAGACAGTCCCTGCTGGTAAAGCTCATCATTGGACCGGTCAACCGTGTAGCGATAAATAAAAAAGCCGGCCAGATTGGCTGCAAGCCAGATGGCAAAACAAATCGCAAATACCCTTCGATTACGCTGAATGAAATCTAGTCTCGGCAACCTTCTGGCGACCTTCTGGAAGGTGCTAGTTGAGTATTCCTTCACTTTTACAAGGGTCGCGGTAGCAATATCACTGACAAACATGGCCCACCTCCTTCGTCCCCTCATATCAGGTCTCAAATTACCAATTTTTTAATGATCTCGGTACAGCGCAAAATGACCTGACGCTTCATCCAGGAAAGCGCTTCTTTTTCGGTTTGTTCCGAAAATTGAAGACCCTTTTCGTCGGCAAAACCTTTGGCTTTGGCCAAATGCTTCGAGCCCTTGATAGTCAAACGCCCATTAGGATTTGACTGCTTAAATATCTCGTATGAAAAGGGCTTTTCCGAACCACACAATGGACAGATAACAACGGCTTCATCCAAATTTAGATTCGGCTTGCGAGTTCGCCAATAAACATGTTTAAGCTTCTCCGGAATCATCACAAGGCTTCGATAACGCATCGTGATGACAATTAGCAATAAAATCAGAAAGCTTGAAACTGCTACGATTTTAAACTGATTTTTAGGCCCAACTGTTTCGGCAGCTGAAAGGGCAATATAAATCTTACCAATTTTGGTACCGGCATAGATAAGGTCTGATGTAAAATTAAGAATTTTTTTGTGGTTTGTAAAATCACCTTCCCAAAAACTTACCGGTTGACCAGCACGTGCTGGCTTAGCCATAATAGGCAATAATTGCTCGGTACCTGTTAGGGCTACAATTTCGTTTTGATGATCGGTTACCCATGCCAAAACCACATCCGCCTTTTTAGCGACATCGACAAGCCGGCTGTGGACAGTCTGAACATTTCTTTCTAAAAGGGGCACACTGACAAGTTTGGAAAATTCTTGTATTATTTCAATTCCTGATTCTCTTTTTGTGTCTTTAATATAATCAATGCGCGCATTGGTGAATACATAGGCTGCGACCATCAAAACCCACCAGGCCAAAAAGATTAAAACCAAATAGCGGGTGTTCAAACGCATCTGAAATCGCTGAATTAATGCCCTTAGCAAGTTTACTCCCCGAGATTATAAGATTATAATATGGGTTGAACAGTTGAAAGACGATCTATCTGAACCTACATTCGCAAACGGTCCGGTAAGCTACTATAAACATATTATGGCGCAATTATATTTGTCAAGGAAATTAAGATATTGAATTTATTAAAATTTAAATGATATCAAACGGAACATATTTTTAAGAATCTGTATAATCAACGAAAGCTACATAGGTAATATTTAAATTGACAAGATGCCGACAATCAGATTAATGACAAATAGCGTTAAACTCGCTGCATATTTATCTTAATCGTTGATTGGCTTGATAATGATAGTGACTTGTGGTAAAAATTCCAAGTAACTCTTTGATTAAATAATGAAAATATTATTTGGTGACTAATTTAGCCCGGGCGTTTCAATTAATATTATTCAATAAATCTTGAACTACGAATGTTTTCTATTTCATGAGGTTTTCATGCTCATCGACTGTCTCGCGCAATCTTGGCTGTTTCGATTATACTCGTTTCTGAAACGTGTTCTAATTATTATAATTGCCGCTATAGTTATACCAGTATTTTTTTGCGCATGTAGCCCGGCCGTAAAAATTGAGCAGCCTCCAGGGAAAAATCTGTTTCGATCTAAAGATTATGTCGTCTATCAACTGCATAATGCGAAAACACCGGCTGAATTGGCCGACAAGTTTTTAGGAGACGAAAAAAAGGCCTGGGTAATTGAGGAGGCAAATCCGGGTATATTATTTAGCAGGGGTGAATCTGTAGTTATTCCGCTGAGAGACAGAAACAAGGGCGGGCTGAGCGCTGAGGGATTTCAGACCATACCGATACTCACCTATCACCGTTTTGCCAAAGATTGCAAATCGCCTCTGTGCATGCCCATTCGCACCTTTGAGCTTCAGATGAAATATCTGAAGGAAAATGGTTATCACGTTATCACACCCAAAGAACTTATTGCCTTTCTGGAGTATCGTCAAGGTCTCCCGAAGAAGTCCGTATTGATTACCATGGATGATGGATATCGTTCCGCATATAATATTGCCTACCCGATTCTCAAGAAATATGGATTTACGGCGACTTTGTTTATCTACACCAATTTTGTCGGTGTTTCCAGTATGGCCATCACCTGGGACCAGCTCAAAGAGATGAAGGCAGACGGCTTCGCGATCGGTTCGCATACGATTTTTCACAGCGATCTCACCAAGCCACAAGATGGGGAAACCGAGCTTGAATTTATGGACAGGATCAAAAAAGAGCTATTTGGCTCCAAGAAAATCATAGATCAGAAATTGGGGCAGGACACCTTTATTCTGGCCTACCCGTTCGGGCATTATGATCAACGATCCATAAAGGTCGCCATGGAGGCGGGATACAAGATGGCAGTGTCCGTTAAAAGAGGGGGTAACCCCTTTTTCGCCAACCCTTTGTCTCTGCGAAGGGATCAGATATTGGAAAGGGATATGCAAATATTCATTTCCAGATTGAAAACCTTTAATCCAATGTCATTAAAGTGAGAAAGTCATGAAAACTAAAGCAGGAATCATCTGCATCGTTTTTTTGATCACCATTGTTATTGGGTGTGGAAAAGCCCGCACCAAGTCTCCAAAACAGCTTGCCAATCAATATACGGCCCAGGGACAGGCGTACGAGGCAAAGGGCGATCTGGTTGCTGCTTTGGAACAATACAAACTTGCACTTACAGTAGATCCTCAAAACCAATTGGCCAAGGATAAAAGCAGTAAAATCGAACCGAAACTTCGGGAATTGGCGGAAAATCACTATCAAACCGGATTGGCCTACCATAACAAGGGTCAATACGCGCAGGCAAACAAAGAGTTTTTAACTGCCCTGAGATATTATCCCGAACACCCGGAAACCAAAAAATTGTTTGCAGCTAATAAAGAGCTCGAACAAGTCAACAGGTACATATTACATACCCTACAACCGGATGAAAGTATTTCAACGTTGGCCGAACGATACTATGGCGATTACAAGAAATTTCATCTGATAGCCAAATACAACGAACTGGAGGATGCCACCATGGTGAGGGTCGGCCAGGAGATCAAAATCCCGGTCATCGAAGGCATGCCAATCATTGCGGATCCGGCCGAGATTCGAACGAAATCCGGAGCAGCCCCTCAAGCAATGCCGGGTGAAATTATAACGGTTAAAGGCTTCATCACCCATACCGTTCAACCGGGAGAAAGCCTTTCAAAGCTGGCCCAGGTGTATTACGGTGATTATAAAAAATTCGACCTCATCGCCAAATTTAACAACATAACCGATATAACCGGCGTGCGGGTGGGTCAGGAAATCAAAATCCCTGAAGTCGAAGGCGTTCCGTTCTTAGTAGAGAAAGAGGAAAAAGAAAAGATAGAGGCCGCGATACCCAAAGAGCAATCTGTGACGAAAGAAATCCCTGAAAAAGAAGAAGTAGCAGCGCCAAAAATAGAAGCGGAAACGGTAACCGTGGAGGACCAGGTGGCCAACTACAGAGAATTGGGTATTGAACTCTTCAATAACAAGAATTATGAGGATGCAATCATCGAATTTCAGAAAGTTTTAAATGTGGAACACGACGATAAGGTGACAATTAATTATCTGTCGCTTGCCTACTTTGAACAGGGAGTGGCTTCATTTAAAAAAGAAGACTATACTCAGGCGATCAAGCAATTTGAAGCGTCGCGACAGTACAATAAGGATTGTGAAAAGTGCGAAGAATATATCAAAAAAAGTGAAGCTACTTTCAAGGACGTCCATTATCGCAGAGGTTTTGCCTATTTCAGCGAGGAAAAATTAGCCGACGCGATTGGTGAATGGGAATTAGTCTATAAGATGGACCCAAACTACAAGGATGTTGAAAAAAATCTCACAAAAGCCAGAACATTGTATGAGCGTTTGGAAAGCATAAAACGAACCAAGAAAAAAGATGATACGCATTAGCGGACTGATGCCCAAATTTTCTTTTGCGGCTTTGTTTATACGACTGTTTGGTCAAGGGCACAACCGTGCCCTGATCGTTGCGTTTGCAACCGGGTGCGAAGTCCCGCCGCGGCGGGATTTGAAGGCAAACAATCACTTTCTCTTAGCACCCAAAAACAGAAAGAAAGATTATGCCGAAACCCTATTTGGAATGGATTGATGAGAACCAACAAGTTCAACGCCTCGAAATCGTGGATAAAATCTTTATCGGTCGAGGTTGCGAGGGTGTGGACCCCCAAAAACGGATTTTGTTAGACAATACCCTGGTATCCAGAGACCATGCAGTAATAAGCCGACGTAAAAAGGGGCTTGAGATCACCGATACCAGTAAAAATGGAACCTGGGTCAACGATGTACGATTGGCAGCTGGTTCATCTCGGAATCTTGCAGACGGGGATATCATTCGTCTGGGTGAGACCGCTTTCCATGTGGCTTACCCTGAAGACGTTACCGTTGTAAAAGAAGATGATAGAGTGATAGAAAGAACGATCGTAACCCCCACTGAGGTGATTGTGACAAACCTAGTCGCTGACGTGAGGGGATTTACCAGTTTCTCCGAAGCCCATTCTTCAACTGATGCTTATGCATTGATGAAAGAAATATACGATAAATTCAGTGCCATTGTGTTTGAATACCGGGGCACAATTAAAGATTACGCCGGCGACGCGGTTTACGCCTTCTGGGATCATCATGTTGAACCGCTCAAAGAACAGGCCGTTTTGGCCTGTCAGGCCGCAATCCAACAGTCTCACGCTATGCATGAAATAAAAGCCAAATTGGCCGACAAAAATATTGCGATTGAGAAACTGCAAATGGGATGGGGATTAAGCACGGGTGAGGTGACCATGTCCCACTATGAGTCCCGTGCAGTAGATTTGGCGTTGGTCGGGGATTGTATCAATTTGGCATTCCGCCTATCCGGTATGGCGAACAAAGATCTATCCGAACAAATTGTCATTTGTTCACAAACTGCCGAATTGGTTGTCAACGACCTCCCGGTAAAGGATCTTGGAATAGTATCGATCAGAGGTCGGAAAGGAAAGGAACACATTTTTTCATTGAAAGACTTTCAATAGAATTATTTTGCTATCCAGTTAATCCTTCAAAAAGCTCAATATCGCCAGATCCCGCTCCTCGTTCGGTTGCAACAAAATCGAATAATGATTGGTCCCCTGTATATCCACTCGTCGAGCATTGGCAATTTCCCCAACCATCCTATCCACCGCGTACTCGGGCAATACAAGGTCATCCTGGCTTAAGATCCCATCTGTTGCACGCAGAATTAGAACCGGACATGTTATCTTAGGGTAATATTCAGATGGTACCTCCTGTCTGATATTTCGGATTTCCTCCTGGATGTGGTCCGGATGAGTTCTGGAACGCACGCCACCCTCGACATCCTCTGATTCGTATCGGAAGTAATCTTCAATGGCTTTTGACCAGGGCTGCAGAATAGGCGCCTGCTTCATGTTCTCTACGTAAGCCTCAAAAGACGGAAAAACCTGGCCCAACCTGTCCAAAGATGGCTTAATGACAAGATCAATCCTGTCCCATTGCTCCTGGGAAAGTTCTCCGCCACCGTCCATCAGGACGAGCTTTTCAGTCCGGTTCGGATATTTGGCTGCAAAAACTAAGGAAACATAAGCCCCTAATGAATGTCCCATCAAGACAGCCTTTTCAAGACCGATGTCTTCAAGTAGACAAAAAATGTCTTGAACATGATGCTGCCAGGAATATCCAGTGGACGGTTTATCCGAAAGCCCCCTTCCGCGCAAATCCACAGCCAAAATCGAATGGGCAGGCGTCAAACCTGATGCGATTACATCCCAGCAACGGCAGTTGGCCGTGAGTCCATGCACACAGAAAACATGTTTTCCTCTTCCTTCTTTGATCGCCAATTGAATCTCAATCCCGTCTCCTTTAGCGCGTTTCATCATCCAATTAGTCATGACAATCTCTCCCATCTAAAATTGAATATTTTCGATTGAAGATTGACAATTGTTTTGTTGAAAGAGAGACAATAGGAGGATCACGATCCTTTTGATTTATAAAAAATGGAACAAGCCAACGCTTTCCATAAATATTCAATCATTAATCGTCAATCGTCAATATTCTATTCCCTCCCCCACCGTATAAGCGCAGCGGCATAGGTGAATCCAATACCTCCTGATGCTAATACGACGAAGGCGCCGTCCTGAATCGCCCCGCTGCTAAGCCCAAGATCCAGCGAGATAATGACATCATTGGGTCCATGATGCCCCCATTTGCTTAGAGATACAGACCGTTCCGGCTTTACCTTCAGGTGGGCAAGGACCTGTTTGCGATCAGTTGGGCAAAGATGACGCAGCGCAAGATAATTCGGAGAGCGATCCGGGTGCATCCGCTTTACCACTTCCGTTAAAGCCACAGGCCAACG
>WOR8_10007775_pt1 | contig 11803 bp, 10 predicted proteins | sample DeeMarSeWOR38_10_FD_19890 | JGI IMG/M metagenome (IMG submission 19890) | reverse complement strand
ACGAGGAGTATGGTTACGCCTTCCTCGTTTATTTTACGCACGGTGTCCAACACTTTCTCCACGATTATGGGAGCTAACCCCAGAGAAGGCTCATCTGCTCGCCACCGCTGAGGGTTTGCGCCAACGCTTTTTCCTTCTTTTTAAGCACAGGAAAGATTTGGCAAACCTTTTCTTTAGCTTCTTTCACGTTGCTCTTGCCGTTTGCCGTGTACGCGCCTAACTTGAGGTTTTCTTCAACAGTCATTCTGGGAAAAATGTCCCTTCCTTCAGGAATCAAAATTAACCCTTTCTGGACTATTTCGTACGGGGGCAGTTTTTCTATGGTTTCGCCTCTGAAGCGAATTGTCCCGCTTTTTGGGTGTAACAAGCCCATAATTGTTTTGACGAGGGTGGTTTTTCCAGCGCCGTTAGGTCCGATGATGCTGATGATTTCTTTCTCTTTAACGTGGTACGATGCAGATACGTTTTCAATGTCTAACATGTTAATCCTCGCAGAGTGAAAACCTTTTTCCGAGGTACACCTTCACCACTCGTTCATCAGTAACTACTTCTTTCGGGGTTCCCTCGAAGATTTTTTCGCCGTGATGCAGAACCGTCACGCGGTCGCATAAACCCATGATTACTTTCATGACATGTTCAACTATGAGCACGGTTACGCCCTGCTTATTGATGAGTCTTATCAACTCAATGGCTTCGTTGCTTTCTCTTGGAGTTAAGCCGGTGAGCAGTTCATCCAGCAGAAGCAGTTTGGGCGAAGTTGCCAATGCCTTAGCGAGTTGAATCCGCCGCAACTCAACCACATTCAAGTTTTTTGCAGGCAGATCAAATTTTTCTTGGCTCAAACCTACAAACTCTAAGAGCTCTTTTGCTCTAGGCAAAGCCTCGGTTTTGGCTGTGTTTTTTTTCTCCGCGAAGAGCAAACCAGCGAGCACGTTTTCAGTTGCTGTCATTTCTGGGAATGATTGAACTGTCTGGGAGGTTTTTGTTATGCCTTTAGCGCAGATGGCGTAGGGTGGAAGCTTGGAGATTTCTTCGTTTAAGAACAAGATTTTGCCCGAGTCTGGCTTGTATACTCCGCTGACGAGGTTCAAAAGTGTTGATTTTCCTGAGCCGTTAGGTCCGACAAGCCCAGCGATTTCGTTCTTGTTGACTATTAAGTCGACTTTTTTTAATGCTTGAAGTCCTCCAAAACGCTTCGAGACTTCGGTACACTTTAGCAAATTAACTGTCTCCCAAGTAGCGAACCGTTAACTATACCTTATGTGAAAATATAAATATTCTCTGAAGCTAATTGAGTGTTGGTGCCGACATGCCTATACCTCAAGTGAGCGTTTATCTTGATAACAGGCCTGGTTCCCTGTCCGAAGCCATGGCGCAACTGGACAAAAACCAAATCAAAATATTCGCACTGTCAATCGCAGACGCCGGCGAATACGGCTTAGTCCGCATGATAACAGAAGACCCCGCAAAAGCAACCAAGGTCCTCGAGGATGTCGACTATAATCTTGCGAAGTCAAGGAAAAACACGGAAGTAACCGCAGTTTTCATAACGGACGAAGACAAAATCTCAAAAATAACCAAATAGAATACGCCTATTCGTCTGCAGTGCATGTAGACGGAAAAATCGCGTTGATACTGCGAGCCAGCGACGTGGAAAACGCTGAGAAAATACTGAAAGCAAACGACGTGACCGTTCTGTCACTAGCAGAAATCAAAAAATACTTCCAGTAAACTCGCTTTTTCAAGATAATACTTCAACCTTCATGAAAGGAGCGGAGCTAAGTATCAGGATCAACCTTAATTATCTTTGGGATTTTGCCTGCTGTCCCAGTAAACTCTTTATAGACTATGAGTACGCCTTCGACGCCTTGAATGGATAGGGCTTTGTTTATTCCAGCTTGGATGGCAGCTTGATGGTCTTCGCCTTTTACGACGTTGCACACTGTTGTTGCTGCAGCGTCTGCTAACCCAGCGTTTTTACAGAATATCGTTGCTGCTTCTGCGTCGCCGAAGCTGAATGCGTGGCTGAAGCGCCCCGAACTGGTGGCTACGCCTATGGGAAAATCGGTTAGCCTGAAGCCGAACCGTTTTGAAAGGGGTTCGTCTCCCGCGGCAACTGCCACGTCGATGGGGATGTTAGATAATGCGGAGATTTCGCCGCCGTTTTCCACAACCGCCACTTTGCAGCCCGTGGTAGTCATGTCCTTTACGGCTAGATCTGCTAGGACGCCGGCGACGGCGGCCATGGGTCCGACGTTTGCTTTTTCCGCTGCTTCAGCCATCAGCTTAGCCACTAAAGGCGCGGCGGGTGCAGAGGTAGGTTCAAGCGTGTAAAAAAAGTTGGGGTGTACTTCACCGTATTCTTCGAGGGCTTTCCTGTTCTGCTTGATTGATTTTATGGCTGTTTGGATGCCGCGTTTCTGGTCGGCGATTATTGTGCACTGGGTTTCTTTGAACTGAAAAGCTTCTTTAAACAGTTTCATTATTCGTTTTCCGTTTGCCTCTTAATGCGCGTTGTTCGATAGTTCATGGTTGTTCTGTTTAACAGATTTTATGGCTCTTGCTGGACAGGCTTCCACGCAGGCGCTGCAGGTGCTGCCGACGCATGTCTCTTGGTCAAAGTTCACGGAATTATCTTCGTCTACGGTGATAGCTTCCACGGGGCAAATCGAGACGCATGCGCCGCAGTTGAAGCATTTGTCTTTGTCTATTTCGATGAGTTTCGGCAGGGTAACCGTGGCGCCTTTTTTGCGGAAAGCTGTAACCACTGTTTCCAGCGACTCGTCAGGTATGTCAACAAGATAATCGCCACCTTTCGAGGTGACATGAGCCGTAATTATGTTAATCGGCACTTTATGTTCAAGGATTATCTCGGCTGTTGTCGGCTTTGCCACAAGCTCCTCCGAAAGTTTGATAAGAATTTTAACCATTTCTTTTTCACCGTCCTAAAAGCTTTGAAACGTCTTCAGCAGTGATTATTCCCAACACTTTTCGTTTAGCATCAATTACGGGCAACGCGGAAATGTTGTGCTGTGCCATTCTCCTCGAAGCTGCTTCCAAAGGCTCATCAGGTTTAGCCGTGACAACTCGTCGTGTCATGATTTCGGATAGCGCGGTTTTGCCTTCAGCCATAGCACGCGTGATGTCCCATGAAGTTACGATTCCGTCAAGTTTGTTGTCGTCATCAACTATGATTATATGGTTAACCGAGCGCGTGACTATCCGTTCTGCGATGGCACGTATTTCCTCGTTCGCGTAGCACGTAACCGCCGTCTGCATCACGCTGGCTACAAAAGGCGTTTCCGCCGTCTGCCGCATAGGCTTAAACACAGAGTCAGCAGGCAAACGCTCAACAGGCGCAGTTAAGAAGAACTTGCCGTTCTCAATCCACGACTTCAATGTCCCAGCGATTTTCCGCGCAGTCTTCAAGCTTGACAACGAACTAACTTTGATTCGCTGGTCGTTAACAGTTATGGTGCCCGACTTCAGCTCCTTATAGCTGACTTGAGCCAGCTTCGGCCGGTCCTTGCGCGGAACACTGTAGTCAACAACGTTTGTGAGGATTTCCTCGTCCCGTATGGCGGCCTTCTTAGCTAAGCCCTCGTTTAAGATGGGAATAGGTATGCCTAGTCCAACGTAAAGCGTGTTGCCGTACGCCGTGAAAGATGCGCCCCGCAGAAACTCGGGACTCATCTTCTTGGCGTCTCCCCTGACCATGATGGTTCCGAAACGGTTCTGCGGATCGTGCTGTGTTCCCTCACTAATCACGTATCCCTGAGTTCCGCCCAAGAAAATTCTGGTGCCGATGCCTATGGTCTCGTAGTCAGGGTCATTCATCAGCGGGTTCAATTCGCCAGCACCTGAAAAAGTGGCGTTACGCAACCGCGGTAGCAGCTTGCCCATGTACGTGTAGATCGTCTCGTCACTGCCGTTCACGGCGCAATTATACCGTTGATAGCAGTTGCGGAAGTTAAGCAGGTAAAACTGGTTCAGATCATCCTTCTTCAAGCGAGTTTTAACCTGCGTCCTCGGGTAGCAGTCAGTGCCGTAAGCCGTAGCTTTCAATTCCACTTCTTTGCCGCTGACAAGGTCCTCGATAACGTGTCCGCCGCCGTACTCGAAGGGCTGCCGCTCCGACATGGAAGTGGCTCCAATGTAAAGGTCCACAGCAGCACCGGGATGACAAATTGGCACGTCGTTGATCCAAGCTTTCTCAATTTTTATTGGCGGGTCCGAGTGCCCAACGTTTATGATGGCGCCTGAAGAACACATCGCTCCAAAAGTTCCTGTTGTTACAACGTCTACTTCTCGGAAAGAGACTTCGACGCCGCTGCTTTCGACGAGGCGTTTCATTTCTTCGGCGGTTAAAACTTGGGCATCGCCCTTTCTAATTTTCTCGTTTATTTCGTCGATTGTTCGGGTATTTTGTTTGGTTTTTAGTTTCGTTTACCTCCAACCAGTAACCAACGGAATGGCGCAAACGCGTATTAAAGTCTTTTGGAAGTTTCCATACGTTTAGACTATACGTATAGGAAGTTTCACCACAGCTTCCACGGCAGCTCGTTAATGTACTCGTTCAAAGAACGAATAGAGTTACCATTATGTTCTCTCTGCTTCAACACCCGCACAAGAGCAGAAGCTAACTCCAAATTCGTGATTACCGGAACATTGAATTCCACCGCTTGCCGCCGGATGATGTAGCCATCAGTCAAGACATCAGAGTAGTTTCTCTGTTTGTTCGCCATTGGAACGTTTATAACCAAATCTATCTTCTGGTTTTGAAGATAATCGAGAATATTCGGGTTTTCACTGGACTCTTTAACCTTGCTCAGCACCGATATGCTGTTTATTCCCGCAGCTTTAAGCACCTCAGCCGTGTGTTCAGTAGCGTAAATTTGGAAACCCATCTCCTCAAACGCCTTCGCCAAAGGAACAGCCCTTCTTTTCGGTTCTTCACCGCCCACCGTTATGAGCACTGAACCGCCCTTAGGTGGAATACGGAACTCTGCAGATTGCAACGCCTTCGAGAACGCGTCAGCAAAGTTTTCGCCTAAACACGCTACTTCGCCTGTGCTTAACATTTCAACGCCTAACACTGGGTCAGCCCCGCTTAAGCGCATGAAGCTGAACTGGGGCACTTTCACGCCGAAATGGCTTGTAGGCGGCAACCCACACGTTTTAAGCCCTTCAAACTTCTTGTCAAGCATGGCAAGCGTGGCAAGTTCAATGAGGTTTATGCCCCGTGTTTTGCTTACGAAAGGCATGGACCGCGAAGCCCGAAGGTTACATTCGATAACGTAAACTTCACCGTCTTTTACAAGATATTGGATGTTGTAGGGTCCTTTGATTTTCAGGGCTTTCACGATTTTCTGCGTGGCATCTTCAATTTTCTTCTGAACCTCAGTTGTAAGCGTGTGAGGCGGAATGCTCATGGTTGCGTCGCCGCTGTGAACACCAGCGTTCTCCACGTGTTCCATTATGGAGCCTATCAAGCAGGTTTCACCGTCGTAGACGCCGTCCACTTCAACCTCTTTGGCTTTAATAACAAACTTTGAGATTACAACAGGCTGGTCGCGGGAAACCTTTGCCGCCAACTTGAGAAAATTCTCCAACGCGGTCTCATTATATGCTACGCGCATTGCGCTGCCTGACAGGACATAGCTGGGGCGCACGATGACGGGGTAGCCGATTGACTCAGCAAACCGTTTAGCAGCATTTATTGATTTTAGTTTGCTCCAGCTCGGCTGAGGAATACCCAGTTGATCCAAGAGCGCACTGAACTTCGACCGGTCCTCAGCCACGTCAATGTCTTCCGCTGAAGTGCCAAGTAGCTTCACGCCGGAATGCGCTAGTTTCAAAGCCAAATTGTTTGGAATCTGACCGCCGACGCTCGTGATGACACCTAACGGATTTTCCTTCTCATAGATGTCCAGAATCCGCTCGGTGGTTAATTCTTCAAAATACAGTTTATCGGAGACATCGTAGTCGGTTGACACGGTTTCAGGGTTGTAGTTAACCATTATGGCTTCTTGGATGCCGTTTTTCTTAAGCGCCCAAATAGTGTTGACCCCGCACCAGTCGAATTCTACGCTTGAGCCTATCCTGAAGACCCCGGCGCCTAACACGACAACTTTGCTCTTACCGCTGCTTAATTCTATGTCGTCTTCGTCTCCGCCGTACGTCAAGTACAAGTAGTTGGTTTTAGCTGGCCACTCAGCCGCCAGCGTGTCAATCTGCTTTATCGATGGAATGATGTTTGAGTCTTTTCTGAATTTTCTTATAGCTGAGTCGCTAGTTTTTTGGCAGATGGCGATTTGCTCATCTGAGAAGCCTATGCGTTTTGCGTCTCTTACAATTTCTGCCGCCTCACTATCAGCAAGGTTTAGGGTGCAGAGTTGTCTTTCCATGTCGATGATGTTCTTGATTTTGTAGAGGAAGAATGGGTCAACACCGCTTAGGTGATAGATTTCGTCGATTGAAATGCCCATTTTCAATGCTTTGACTAGCTTGAAAAGCCTCTCGTCAGTTGGGTTAGCCACTGCATCTTTAATTTTCTCGGCTGATTCAATCGCAGAATCATCTTCGTTGCACACCACCCCTATCCTACCAATGTCCAACATCCGCACTGCTTTTTGCAGTGCCTCTTCCAAGCAGCGTCCGATGGCCATTACTTCGCCTACGGAACGCATTTGGGGTCCTATGTGGCGGTCTGCCTTCTTGAATTTCTGAAGATCCCATCTGGGGATTTTGATTGTGACGTAATCGAGTGCTGGTTCGAAGCAGGCGGTGGTGACTTCGGTCACTTTGTTTATGAGTTCTGGAAGAAGATAGCCGATAGACAGCTTAGTGGCGATGTACGCCAATGGGTAGCCTGTTACTTTGCTTGCCAGCGCAGAGCTTCTTGACATGCGTGAGTTGACTTCTATAACGCGGAACTCTTCGGACTTCGGGTGTGCAGCCCATTGTATGTTGCATTCGCCGATTATTCCTAAACTTCGTATGGCGCTTATAGCTGCCGACCGCATAAGGTGGTATTCGCGGTTTGACAGCGTCTGAGAAGGCGCAATGACAATTGAGTCGCCCGTGTGAACACCCATCGGGTCCAAGTTTTCCATGTTGCAAACAATCAAGCAGTTGTCCGCGTAGTCACGCATGACTTCGTACTCAAGTTCCTTCCAGTGACCCACATACTCTTCCACAAGCACTTGGGTTATTCTGCTCTGAGCCAAGCCGCGTGTAACTATGTCTCTTAGTTCCCAAGCGTTGTGAGCTACACCTGCGCCTTTGCCGCCGAGAGTGTATGCCACCCGAATTATGACTGGGTACCCTATCTGGTTGGCGATTTCCATGGCTTCCCCGACGGTTGTGGCAGCCTTGCTTTTTAACGGTGGAACATTGGCTTTAAGCATAACTTGTCTGAAGCGCTCCCTGTCGCCAGTGTCTTCTATCGCTTCAACAGGTGTGCCCAACACCTTCACGCCATATTTCTCCAAGACACCGGTTTTCGCGAGTTCAATACCGCAGTTGAGCGCTGTTTGCCCTCCGAACCCCAAGAGGATGCCATCAGGCTTTTCTTTCTTGATTACTTTCTCCACGTACTCAGGCGTCACGGGGAGAAGGTACACTTTTCCTGATAACCGAGGGTCAGTTTGTATCGTAGCGATGTTCGGGTTAATCAGAACTGTTTCGATGCCTTCTTCCTGCAGGGCTTTAAGGCATTGGCTGCCTGAATAATCAAATTCGGCAGCTTCGCCGATTTTTATGGCGCCGCTTCCCAGCACCAGAACTTTCTTTGTCCATTCGAACTTCGGCATTTTAGGCAGCCTCCAACATTTTTGCGAAAGTGTCAAAGAGAAATTCAGTGTCGAAGGGTCCAGGTGAAGCTTCAGGATGCCACTGCACCGCAAAAACTGGTTTACTCTTATGTTTGACGCCTTCAACGGTTTTGTCGTTGGGATTCACGAACCAAGTTTCTAAAGGCGTTTTCTTGATAGATTCGTTCGCGATAGCATAACCGTGATTCTGAGTAGTGATATAACAGCGGTTGGTCTTCAAGTCAAGTGCAGGCTGGTTCTGGGAACGATGCCCATACTTCAGTTTGTAAGTGTCTCCGCCCAACGATAGCGTCAATATTTGGGCGCCGAGGCAAATTCCCATCAACGGAACTTTTTCAACGAGCTCCCTGACGGAGTCTATTGTTTTGGCACATTTTTTCGGGTCTCCGGGACCGTTGCTAAGGAAAACGCCACTTGGCTTGTATTCCATGATTTCTTTGGCGGAAAAATCATAAGGCACTCTTACTACGCTGATTCCGCGTTTCAACAAGTTCCGAATAATACTGTACTTGACCCCGCAGTCGATTAAAACAACGGTATGTTTGCCGTCAACCTTGTAGGGAACAGGCTTTTTCACTGAAACTTGACGCGCCAAATCGGTCAGATTAGGGTCAGGTATACTTCTCGCTTCCGTCAAAAGCTTGTCGATGTTGGGTTCTTCTCCAACCTCGCACACCTTCAGGATTCCAAGCATCACGCCATGTGCCCTCAGTTTCTTTGTGAGATGCCGGGTGTCTACGCTGTAGATTCCAGGTATTGCTTCGTCGGACAGCCACTTATCCAAGGTTCTTGTTGACGCCCAATGATACGGGTTATGGCACAGTTCATGAATAACTAAGCCCTGCACTTGGATGCGGTCTGACTCGAAGTATAAGGGTAGACCCGAGTTGAGATCATAAGGCGGCACGCCGTAGTTGCCCACAAGCGGGTAAGTTAAGGTGAGGACCTGACCTTTGTACGATGGATCGGTTAGCGCTTCGGGGTATCCGACCATTGATGTTGAGAAAACCACTTCGCCTGAAATTTTCTTTGACGCCCCAAAACCTTTGCCGACGAAGAAGGTGCCATCTTCTAAAATTAGAATCGCTTTTTTGTTTTTGCTGGAAGTATGTTCTGGGACCAAAGCCCTATACTACCTATAATTTTGAAGGTTTAAGTGTTACGTTTTCGCGGAAATTCACGGGAAAATATGACTGGACAGCATTTTCCAGGTTGCTTTCAGCTTCTTCAAGCTTCTGTTCCATCTGCATTATATCGGATCTTGTTGAAAACCACTTTTTCTTCCATATATCTAATGCTTTTTTAACCTCTGTTGGGGCTGGGCCGCCCTTGGCGTTACAGGCTTCAACTAGAGCAAGCGGATCTGCAAGCGCTTTCAAGTCTTCAGCCTTAACTGTTAACTTGATGCTAACAACCTCCTCAGCCGCTTTCTGCAGCATCGCGGGTCTAGCATCTGCGAAAGTTAATTTTGCCTCCATCAAAGATTTGACGAAGGCCCCGACTACCTTGTGAGCCGTTCGGAACGGAATATTATATTTTCGTACAAGCACGTTAGCCAGTTCGGTTGCAGCCACAAAGCTTGCGTTGGCTTTGCCTGAGATGTCAGCGGTTACTTTAAGTTTAGGCAGCAGTTTGTGGAACATGCCCAGCGAAGCGTGCACGGTTTCTATTGACGCCCACAGTTTGGGGGTGATTTCCTGAAAGTCAAGGTTATACGTGGACGGCAAACTCTTCACCGCAGCAGCTGAAGCCACAAAATCACCTAGCACGTGACTGGCTCTTGCACGGATGATCTCCAAGACTTCAGGGTTCTTTTTTTGAGGCATAATGCTGCTTGTACTGGCGAACTTGTCTGGAATTTCCACTACTCCGAAGTCTGGCGAACTCCAGACTATGAGGTCCGCGGCAAAACGACTCAAGTTAACAGCAATCAACGTGAGAACCGCGAGTGTTTCGGTGATGAAGTCTCGGCTACCTACAGCGTCAATTGAATTTTCTGCTAAACCGTCGAAGCCTAAAAGCTCTGCGGTTCGATCGCGGTTTATGGGGAAGCTTGTTGTAGCTAATGCTCCTGCACCAAGCGGACAAAGATTAACTCGTGAATATGCGTTTTGGAGCCTTTGGAGGTCGCGCTCTAGCGCAGCGTAGTGGGAAAGAAGGTAATGTGCGAAAGTCACTGGTTGTGCAGGCTGCAAGTGAGTGTACTCTAAAATGACGGTGGTCACGTGTTCCTCTGCTAATTCAGCTAAGTGGTCTTGCACGTGAGATACGGCGCGCATCAGACTAAGCAGTTCATTTCGTAATTCCATGCGAATGGCTGTGGCAACTTGGTCGTTTCTGCTCTTGGCGATGTGCAAGTTTCCGCCTGCTACCTCGCCTGCCTCTTTGAGCACTTCTTCTTCCACAGCCATGTGAACATCTTCAGCTAAATCAGCCAACTTTGTGGTGGAGAACTTTATCAGGGCTTGCAGAAGCTTGGCGCTGTCGGATTTCTTGATGATTTTCTGCTCCGTCAGCATTATCACGTGAGCTTTGTTAATATCAACCACAGCTTTTACTAGTCTAACGTCGTCTTTTATTGAAGAAGTAAACTTGGCAACGTCTTCCCGCACTGGTGATAACCGTCCGCCCCGCAACAGTTTTGACATTTACGCTTCGCCTTTACCTGTTTTTTTCTCCTCAGCTTTCCGTTTCAGAATATTGTGCATTCTTGTTTGCAGACCCCAGAGTTGTATGAAGCCTTCAGAGTATGCCTGATTAAAGCCTGTTTTGATATTGTAGTTTACTAAGTTCTGGTCGTAAAGCGACATTGGCGATGAGCGCCCTACAACGTGGAGTCCGCCTTTGTACAGTTTCACGCGTACTTCGCCATTGACATTTTCCTGACTTTTGTTTATGAAGGCTTCGAGGTCTTCTCGTAATGGGTCCAGCCATAAGCCTGCGTAAGCCAAAAAGGTCCATTGGGGATCGATTTGCTGCTTAAACAGCACTTCATGCCGAGTCATGACCATTTTCTCCAAATCTTTATGGGTCTCTATAAGTATAGTTGCCGCTGGGCACTCGTAAATTTCTCTGGATTTAATACCCACCATGCGGTCTTCGATGTGATCTATGCGGCCAATACCGTGTTTTCCCGCGGTCTTGTTTAATTTTTCAATAAGTTGGAGAGGAGCCAAAGCTTCTCTGTTCAAAGCTACTGGAACACCTACTTCAAATTTTATGGTTACGTATTCAGGGGTGTCAGGCGCTTTTTCAGGCGCAGTAGTCCATTCAAAAGCGTCTTCAGGCGGTTCTTTGCTAGCGTCTTCCAGCACCCCACATTCAATAGATCTACCCCAGATGCTTTGGTCTATGCTATACTTTTTCGCGGCGGTGGAAACTGGAATCCCGTGCATTTTTGCGTATTCGATCTCTTCATCTCTTGTCATGTTCCATTCTCGAACTGGCGCTATTATCTTCAAGTCAGGTGCCAAAGCGCCGATTGAAATATCGAAGCGCACTTGATCGTTGCCTTTGCCTGTGCAGCCATGGGCTAAAGCTGTGGCGCCTTCTTTTTCCGCAATCTCTGCCATTTTCGCGACGATAAGCGGGCGAGACAAAGTTGTGCTTATGGGGTATTTTCCTTCGTAGAGGGCGTTGGCTTTTATGGCTGGGAAAATGTAGTCGGTAGCAAATTCTTTTTTAGCGTCTATTGAATAGTGTTTTAAGACGCCGAGGTTGTTGGCTTTTTCTTCTACTTCCGCCAAGTCTTCTGGCTGACCGACGTTGACGGTTGCGGTTATGACTTCTGCGTTGTATTTTTCTTGAAGCCATTTAATCATCACAGATGTGTCTAGTCCGCCAGAGTATGCCAGCACTATCTTTTCTGTCGTTTTATGCTCCCCCGTTTTTGAAGTAGATTTATTTCCCTTACCTCGGGGGCGAGATTTTTAAACGTTGCGACTTTTTTGTTACATGATAAGCTTTAA
>WOR8_10005874_pt1 | contig 11804 bp, 7 predicted proteins | sample DeeMarSeWOR38_10_FD_19890 | JGI IMG/M metagenome (IMG submission 19890) | reverse complement strand
GAAAATGAACATAACTCTTAAAAAGTCGATTAACCCCAAAGACTCAGAGTTAAAAGAAAATAAACTAATCCCCCCCATTCCAGAGAATAGGGATCAAATTAATGTTGAAGATCAAGAGATTCATCACGTTAAAAGGGGACACCAAACAAATCTAACTACATTTGTACGACCATCAAAAAGAGAAGATATACCAAAACAACAAGAGAGCAATGTGAAAATAAGTAAAGATCTGCCTATTAAATTTGGACTACGTAAACAGTTCTTAAAAGACGCCATTGATTATACCATTGTTGATTCTGATTTAGATATCGTTTTACTAAACAAGGTATTAATTCAGTTGTATTTACCTCATGTAAATATAGATAACAAATTTTTCGAGGAACTTTCTGAATTAAACCAGATATGTGAGTTACTAATAATTGTATTTGACTTTATCAATTTCCAAGAGAAATTTGAAGGAGAAAAAAGGATCAAACGTAGAGATTTACAATCCTTTTTTAAGAGACATAACTATCATTTAATCATAATTGACAATGAACAGGAGCTATATTTTGTTATAAAGAACATATTAGACACCCAAAAAGTGTAAAAAATATGGAAGAAATAGGATGGCAAAAGGATAAAACACCCTATATTGTATTTTCTTGTAGAAAATGTTATAATTTTCTCTATTCTAAAGCAACCCAAAAAACCAAAAAATGCGTAAGATGTGGCTGTTCTCATGTTGTGAACACAATTCAGGGGGGTGTAATCGTCTACGGAATCTCAAAGGCTGTTAGCACAGTTCAAGAACAGCAAAATGAACTAGCAGTCAAAGAGTTAGGATCTGCGCCAGAACTTAGGGCATCCGGGGATTTCAAGGTGGATGGAATACCTAAGCAAATTAGACTGGGAATAGAAGATCCGGAAGAAACTTATATTCAAAAATTTAACCAGATGATATGTGAGCTCAGTAATCTCTACACAGAATTTCCATATTACCTTATTGAAATGATGGCAGAAAACTTTGATATTCCTGAATCCGAGATAAAATTTTTTGTCAAAGATTCGTTACTAAAAGGGAGATTGTTTAAAGCTGATAATGGAAACTACACACACTCTAATAGAGATCCATAGTTATTTAAGGATATTGTGCTTTTTTGCTTCCCCAAACTCATGTAAAAGAATCTGCTTATACTCAGGAAGTCTATCTTTAAATGGAATCTTCTCTTCTCCTGAATAAATATAGGCGGGAGGAGTAAAAAATCGAGAAAAACGAATTATGTAATTTTTAATGTTAAAATGATAATCATTCTGATACTCGATCCTAGGATGTTTTTCTGATTTTGAGCTCATATTTGAATAATACACTCGATACCTTTTAAACAAAAAATGATTAAGGCTCTTTTAATGCATCCGAAAGTTTTTTTAAATAAAGTTTCATAAAAAACCTTTCGCTGGTGGCAAAATCAAATTTTTGTTTATTCGTGAGATTTGAGCAATTTAACAAGATGGCATGAACTTTTTTGAGAGTAATTAAATTTTCATCAAGAAGAATAGAAGGTTCAGAAGGCTCATTAGGAGTATTATCTATTTCGGGAGAGGGAAACTCTTTAGTGAGTATTCTGTCAGCTCGGGATAATTTATTTTTCTCGTTGTTTTTGGTTTTAACCTTCATTTATTATATTCTCCTCGAATATCTACGATTTTTTCACTATTTTTTTACATAAGGTTAAGCCTAATCCCGTTTTTCGGTGCAAAACATACGGGCTTTCTCTTTTAACTTGAGAAGCAGTATGATAACCCGCGTTATAAAGAATTCGTGCTCTTAAACGGGCGACATCATTTAACCGTAACACCAAGTCAAATAATTCCCCTCTTATCCCATAATGAATACGAATTTTAAGCGTTTCAGCCATCTCAGCAACCCTACTAAGTTTTTCTTGCAGATCTCTCCCACTTGTACTTAAATTTCGGGCAATAATAGCAATGAATTGCAAAATTCTTTCAACATTATCTTTAACGCTAAATAGATCTCCTGTCATTATTCGATACTTATTGACTATCTCCTCTAAAGAATCCTCATCAGTCCAATCTAACAGAGGTTCAAGCATCTTTTGGTCTCTTACTCTGCGTTCTGCTTTTAATACATCGTAAGCTTCTTTTAATAAATCTTGAAATGAGTTAATTTCTGTATTCTCAAGTTTATACCTGATGATTACTCCCGATACAGGAGCCAAATATAATCGAATAATCAGTTTCCCAAATTGAGAGCATTGAATTGTCCCGTCTTCATTCTTAAGAATTAAGCCTTTTTCAAAGAGATAATTAAGAATATACTGATTTTTTACCGCTTTGGGAACGATTGAATTGACATACTTCTGTATTCTAGGATCAGAAATATTGATAAGATACAATAAAAAGGAGGTTACATGGTTGCAAAACTCGAAAGAAAACTCTTCATTTGCAAAATTATCGGAGATCCCATTTTCAAACCCACATGAGCACCGGATGCCTGATTCAATATCAAATTGGCATAAAAAAACACCATAATCTGTTTTTATGTATCCTGCGAGTATGTCGCTTTGAATATTTGAGATTTTCACCTGAATCTTCTTTTGTTTTAATTTTTTTACCATTTCAGGGTGCGAGTGTAATTTTAATATGTTTCGGGGGGTAATTTCTTTTATCATCAATAGTTGTTCAATTGGGATAAGTTCTGACTCCATCTTGTCTTTAATCCCATACCAAAAGTAAGTTTTTTCGAAAAATTGCTTCAGTTGTTTAAGAGTAATAATTTTTTCTTCAAATATCCGTAACAAAACCTGTTCTTTTAAAGTATTGATTTTATTGAGTCCTGATTGAAGATCGTTATACTGAGGTTTTAATGGCTCCTCAAGTGTTCTCGTTTTAAAAAACTGATCTTCCACCCACATCTTCTCTTCGATATTTTGTACTAGGATAAATCCATGCCCTACTGAATCTAGTCCAGGTCGTCCTGCTCTTCCTAAAATCTGAAAAACTTCATTTGCGGAAAATGGCTTGAAATAGGAAAATCCATCCCCATTTTCAAAATAACCAGTAAAATTTTTAATATTGCGTCCAGAGGTGACATATTTCTTAAAATCTTTAAGAATCACTACTCGAGCCGGTGTGTTGATTCCCGCTGAGAGCGTGATCGTACAGCATATGATTTTAATAATCCGTTTACGGAAGTTATCTTCAATTAGCTTTCGTTCCCGAGGGAGTAGTCCAGCGTGATGAAATGCTACTCCTGATCGTATAGTTTTTCTAAGTTCTTGATGTCCTCCTTTAACCCTCCCTAAGAGTTTCTCAAGTTTTTTGATAGCTTTCAGCTCTGTATCATTTAAATACTTTTTAACAGTCGTTCGAAGATTTTCTGCAGTTTTTTGAGCAGATTTTCGCTTATTTAAAAAGACCAACACCTGTCCATTCTTTTCTAGAGTTTGTTTTATAATTCTCTTCATGGTGGACTCCTTGTTTTGAGTAATTTCTATTTTATAGTGTAAAGGTACTGGGCGCTCCTCAGATTCAATTAGGGTGGTTTCATTTCCTAGTGATGATAACCATGAGTTAAAGAACTGGGAGTTTTTAATTGTAGCCGAAAGCCCAATAAGCTGAGGATTATGAAGAAACTCATTTAAACGGACAATCAAAGATTCTAAACGGGGCCCTCTATCAGATTCCCCTATGATATGAATCTCATCAATAATTATTGAAGAAATTTCGGATATCCATTCTTTATCCGAGAAATTACGGAGTATTGAGTCCATTTTCTCGTAAGTGGTGATTATTAAATCTGCTTTCTCTAAAACTTCATCTTCTATAGTGAAATCTCCTATAGATAGTTCAACTTTAATGCCATATTTTTCATAATTTTGTTTAAAGTAGGTAAACTTTTCCAAGGCTAGAGCTTTGAAAGGCACTAAATAGACAGATTTGCCAAAATTTTGAAATAAATTACTTATTGCACAGAGTTCACCTATGAGTGTCTTCCCGCTTCCTGAGGGGGCACAAATTAAAAATGATTTTCTAAAGAACAATCCTTCTTGTATTGCTCGTTTTTGTATTTCTCGAAGTTTAAATATACGATTCTCAAACAAGACTCGTAATATACGTTTGTCTGCTATATATCCGAAAATCTCTTTCTTTACTTCATCCGGAGATTTGGTCATATATCTCGTAAGTGATATAAAAAGTCACCTGATTTTCATATAGTACTATTATTTTCCATATCAATATAAAGAAAAAATAGGATAAAGGATGCCCCCTGCGAACCGAGCCAAAAGAGGCTCTAAAATAAGAAAGGTAAAAATATTAGAGTGTAATTGCTTACACTACCAAAAGACAAAAATCCAGGGTGTAGGCAGGGAGCATGGTTTTTTTATCTTTCCCAGATAACTATCTTATATTGATTATTTAAACCTATTTAGTATCATTTATAAGATTTAGTCCCCTTGAGTTTTTTCTTTAAATAGTATCATTATTTGTATAGGAATGAACCCTATGACAGATACTCACAGCATGTTAGTGAGGAAAAAACCAGACTTGAATACCTATTATGAACTCGCAAAGAAAGCAATAGAAGCACAGAATATCCCACAAGCACAAGAACATTCTAATAATGGACTCTACCACGCACGAATTGAAAATGATCAGAACTGGATTGAAAGATTTAATTCACTCAATTATAACCTCACCCAACCAGAGCAAAATCTTACTCCTAGCATAGTGAAAGAAGATTTAACGAAAGTTAAAGGAATTGGTATTTCTGTTGCCCAACAACTCAGAGGGATTGGGATAAACTCTATCAAATCCCTTGTTGGAGCGTCTATAGAACAGATAATTACCATTAAAGGGATAGGTTATAAAACAGCTCAGAAAATCCAAGAAGAGGCCAAAAATTTACTTTCAAAAAAAAGTTTAAATGATTTTACTACATCGAAAGAGCTCACTGAGACTTCTACACTTCCACAAGAGGGATCTAACACAATTGATAAGCCCAAAAATCCCTCAAAAAAATGGTTTAACGACAAATATCAGAGACCTAAGACTAATGTATGGATAAAACCATCAACTAATTTAGGGGATCCTACCTCACAAATAAGCCAAATTGAGGAGGACTTCGAAGAAGCTGAAGACAATGATACAGATATATCGATTATAAACATTGTAGAAAAAATTGAGGATAATCTTATACATAATTCGACAATGCGGGATCAAACCGAAATTTCTACGGGAATTATGCAATCTCCTATAATCACAGAATTTTTAGAAACAGAGGATGAAGTACTACAAACCCCTTTACCAATTAATAAAGTGAAAAAACCTCTCTCTGATATTGAACTTCAAGTGTCTAGTGAGATGATGAGTGACGATGAAATAGATCAGAAAAAACTTGAAATACTCAATATTCTCGAATCCTATGAATATACTACTATTGATAAGATTCCCCTTCTCCAAAAAGTTACTGCAGGAATCGATATTCTTGCTATAAAATGTGTGTCAGTATCAGATAATTTAGTTCTGTTGTTCATTTCTCCCATTAAATTAATTAACTATAAAAAGCCTTTAATTGCTTCAGCCCAGCGGTTAAAAATTGCAAATAAAGACGAAGAAGGGCCATTGATCAGTGAAGAGTTAAGTTCTTCTCTTAAAATTTTAGATAGGGTACAAAAAGCCATTTTTACAGACCTTACAAGTGAAGGTTCGCTTGCTGTGTATCTTAAAACCGTTATAAAGATTGATCTTACTATTGAAAGGTCCCTGTTAAAAAAGAATTTAATGTTCCGTACTAGCAATGTTCAACACAAAGTCATTATTACCCCTATGCTCTTAAGTGCGAACACAGTTGGATTTGAAGAAAAATTGGTTCCCTTTGCTTATCAGAAACCAACAAATACTTACATACTGCAAATATCTCAGCTCCAAGAAATATTCGTTTACCTAGAGAAGAAATGTTCTCTAATTGAAAAATATTGCTGTAAGAAGAGTGCTGCTGAACAATACTTTCACAGTAAAAATAAAAGTTTTGATGTTATTAGAAAATTTTCAATTCCATTTGTAGGATTTGGAGTAATTTTTCTTTTCACAATACTTTTTCAGCTCACATTCTTACTGAATTTAGTAACAAATATCGGGTATGCATGTCTCGGCGTCTATTTTCTATTAGTTGGATATGTACTTGTACAAATATTCACTCAACAGATCCATTTATACCAAGAATTCAAAAAACCATACCATAGACAAGAAAAATCATTTGACGAGATAAGTCTAATTCTAATTAACGAAGAACTTTCTTCAGAGCTAATGAACCAGTTTGTGTATGAAACCTTACCTGCTCCATCACAATATAAAATTGTTAACTCTCTTGAACAAAATAACGCTAAAAATTCTTTAAAAAAGAAAAGATCTAGAAATGTTATTCATAATAAAAATATTTTTGAAAAGAAAGAAGAAATCCCATTCTCATCAGACTCTTTTAGTTCTTTCCTGGAGGAATGATTATTATGATGTCGCGTATAACATTACTCTTCAAAATTTTTTTCATATGCGGTATTTTTATATCGTTTACGAGTTTTTTTCTTGATTGGTATATATTTCAAGTTAATACAGCAACTGATGAATTGTTAGTCTCTTGGAGATATAACATCATCGCGGGATGGACCACCCCGTTTATAGAGGATAGTGGTATAAATCAACTTTTGCGCCCTTACGCTCTCTCAATACCCCTTGCAGTTAATTTAATATTCATGGGAGCAATAGTCCTATCTTTATATGGATTAATTTTTAAGGATATTGAAAATACAGACGAGATGAAATCCTTTATTAAATTTAATTATAGCAATTTAGGGGTGCTGATATTTAATGGATTTTATGGATTTGTGTTTCCAGTAATGTATCTTATCCCTAACACCCTCTATTTTCCCACGTTTACTATTACCCAACTGGATTCCGGTGTTATCTCTTATTATTCCATAGGAATAGGATATATCCTCCAACTCATCGCATTTTCATTAAATTTTCCGTATGTTGCTTTTTATATGGATACGATGATGAAATTTGAAAAACGGACTCATACTCTTGAAAACAAAATGGAAAATGTACTTGAACACCTTCAAGAACCCTTAGATCTGGATAAATTAATAGCTCAAGAAACACTGCAGTTAGAGGGTGAGTGAAGATGGAAGATAAAGTAATTGATGCCAAATTAAAGTTCCTCATCTATGCCTGTAAACAAACACATAATTTCAAAAAACTTGCAGTAGTTAGCTTTATTCTGACAAGTAATGAGATAGACAAAATTGGACTTAAGTTGGGAGTTAGGAACCGTAATAAAAAGGAAAAAGAGTCAATTTTTGAGTATATGGAAACGATCAATCAACTTTTTTCCAAGGCTGTTATGGTGGAAATATTTAAAGCGGAACTTGTGAATACGGTACGGGAATGTGAATTAATATTTGTAAAAAATCGAGGAGAACTCCCCCTTGAGTTTATTAAATCAATGTTCAGTATTTACTATGCCTTAAGAAAAATGCATGTTCCTAATATAAACTTACAAATAAATGATGAGAAGCTGATTTATAATGCCAATATGAATGCATTTAGTTTTTTATTTTCCCAGAGGACTTCAAAAACAAAAGGCAGCTCTAAATTCACTCCTTTGATTTTGCATAAATTAAGAGAACAAGAACAGTCCCTTCAACAGGATCTTCGAAACTCATTTGATGCCGTTAAATTTGAAAAAGCACTCTATCTTACAAAAATTAAAAATTCTCTTGAGAACCGCAAGAGCGCTAAAATCGCTCTTGAAGGCCCCCTTAAAGATAATATTATCTATCAATACTCAACAAATCGAATTTTTGGGTATTACCTCTTAGGACTTTCGATTCTATTAATCTCCTTGGGAATTGGTATAGTTGCGGAGATGTTCCTTCTCCCATTGTTAATGAACACTTGTGGTGTGTTAATCCTCTTATATTTTGGAGTGGGGGGCCTTCTACTTCTATTTTATATAAAACGATTCAGAAGCGGGAGATGAAATAAATGGTAGAAAGTAAGTTGAAATTTTTAAAAGATTTAGCCCAAAAGAAAAAGAAGGTAGTCCAAAATGTACAAGGAGAAGATGAAAAACAATATCTTAAAATCTGGAGAGTAAATCCTTCGTTTCGAGATATCAATAGCAAACTAACACTGGTTAAATTTTTAAGCGTAATAGGGATTAGTTTGGGCATCATAATCTCATCAATAGTTATTACCTCTCAAATCACCTTTTCGATATTGTTCGGTGGAGTATGTGGTGTTATCTTTGTTTTGGTTTTTCATGATAACTTCTTTATGCTACAAGACCTATTTACTCCTAAAACTTATCAACTGTTTGATCCTTTTGAGCACATTGTATTCTGGTATGAAGATAAGGATCCCGCTACCCTTCTAATATCTCATAAAAAAGATCTTACCCATATCGCTACTCGCATCTTTAAAATCGAAGTTATGCCCGAGAATATCCGCCCCACAATCTCACGATTCATTAAAGCATTAAGTAGCAAAGATATGAAAATATCTTACTGCTATCAAGTAATCCAGAAACCTTTGTCTTCAGTATTACCTCAAAAAGATCGCAATGAAATCGGGAATAAATATACAAATTCTATAATTACCACTGTTTATTTTATTGCTTGCTTCGATCTTACTGGCCTTCTTACTGATGATAAACGAGAATCCCTTCGTTATGAAATTAAACGGATATCTTCCCATTTGAAAAGCAGTTTCGTTGCGAATTTTCATCATTTTAAAGCAACCTTACTTTCTGGAGAAAACCTAATAAATGCCTTCCGAACTTTTTTCATCCAGATCAATACAGAATCCGAAAAAGAGGAGCAATATGAAAATGGTCAAAACCGGTCCTCTCTTCTAGCATATGTTAAGCTTGCCATCATTATTTTCCTGCTGTGTTATTTTCATTGGGTATTCACAACACTAGGGATATTAGTACTCTATATTGTTCTGTTTGATATAGTTATACTTGTAACTTTAGTGTATTTGTGGTTTAGGGAGTCTCTTTTTTATTTTTCCAAAACATACCTTACATCTTCAGAAAAGATTAGAATTGTCCACCCATTTAATAATGTATCATTTTACCGAATAAAAAGCGCCCCAAATACTTTATTTTTGTACGTTAAGCAGAAACTCCTTATCGCACTACAATTACTCAATTTAAAATATGTAGAATCACCCCCTTTTGTTGATATTACCAATTTTTATCAAGCAATTATCAATCAGAATATCCCTCATGCTTATACAGTATTCGCTCAGCCCTTAAATTTTTATCAGTTCTATAAAAACGGTATTGAGTTTCTGAACGATGATATTAAAGCCCAAATAATGCTAAGGGAGAAATCTGAATTGCAAGCAGAAAATTGGATGAGCATGCGATGCGGTATGTGGAACACAACGCTTAACATCGCAATTACATCCTTTCAGTATATGGACCAGATAACAGTTAACGATTTAAACAATATAGAAGAAGAACTTCTAATAAGAACTCATACCCTGAAAGGAATTTTTGATATGAATTTTAATAACTTCGAACTTGTTCCCCTACGAAACCAAAAACTCATTGCCGGTTATCTTTTCTCAACACTAAAAAATAATAAATTCAGACACCAAGGAACTCATCTAAATTATGTGATGTTACAGGGATTAACATTAACACCTCTAACTACTCTCTCGGATGCTTTAAAGAAAGGTATAGAGACAAGAATCGCAGCAGAATTTAATACACCACTTCACCTAGAAAATGATATAGTAATAGGGAATACTATAAATACCGAAGTTATCGAGAAAGAAATTCCTGTTGGATTTACTTACTCTCAAGTAAAAAACCTTCTAATTGTGGGAGGATCCTTCCAGTATCGCCAGCGGTTCTTAATGAAATACGTTGCGGAACTCATAAAAGCAGATATTCCATCCCTAGTTTTTGATTTTAATGGTCAATGGTCCCGACTGATTCCTTATTTTAAAGGAACTGAGTTTGAAAATAAATTTGTGTTTTTTAAAGCAGGTAGTGTGTTTAATCTGGATCTTACTCATTCTGATATCGCCTATGATACCAATAATATTTCCTTCATTGACTATATGGTAGATACCTTAAGTTTGGCTCTTAAACAAGATGAACACACTATAGCAATGTTCCGTAACTCAATCATGCGAAATCCAGAGATGGATCTTCACTCACTTAATGTCGAATTACAGACACAGAATGATTGGGAAAAAGAGAGAGCTAGTGAATCTCTTCTCTCTCTACTCTCAGAGTTTACCCAACAAGATATGGCCTTTTTTCAAAGAACTGATACATCTTATGCCCATAAAATTTATTCCTATGATTTCATAAAATCAGACAAAACAGTTATAATTGATCTTTCCTTAACAAATAAAATCCCGAAGCAGCTATTCATTTCCTTTCTCATTATCTCGAAAATTATTCATTATCTCAGCACTTCTGATGATTACTTCAAAAAAGTATTGGTCATACCTTATATTGATCTCTTTTTCGATTCCGTTTATCTCGATAGGAGAAGAAATTACGGACTTATCAACAGAATTTTCGATCCTTTATTGAAGAGAGGATTTGGGTTCACTCTTTCTGCAAATCAAATCCATTATCTTCATCCCAATATATTCACCTATTTTGAGAATATTATGGCATTTAGAAGTACCGACAGCCGTGATATCGCGATATTGAGCCGTCTCATGAATTTGCAAGAGCTAGAAGGAAGGGGATATTACTCACGTTCCCGTAACCAAACTTATCAGATACGTTATCTTGAAACAATGAATAATAATGAGGTAATTTTGAAACGTTCTGATAATTTTCAAACATTCCCTGTGGTTATTAACTGGGAAGATATCGAAAAGGTAGACCCTGTTCCATATAAGGAGGTTATAGCATTTATGGAAGATCAAGGATATAACCCCAAGCATGCGGAAAGATATGTCTTGGAATTGGCAAAACAGACATTATTTGAAAAAGATTTGGGTGCTTACTTTTCTTACATGGATGAAGTAGTATTATTTTTAAAACAGATTAAACAAGTTGATGGTGTAGGGAATCTATATAAATCTAAATTGAAAGATCAATTCAAAGAAATTATATATCCGAAAGCATCAAAAAAAACCAGTAAAAAGGAAAATATTAAAAAAATTCGTGATGAGCTTTTTTCTATTTTACTTCGTCAAGGATATTTGATAGAGGCTCACCCAAACAAAGCCAGTGGTTCTGAATCACTTCGAACCTGCTATCGAGTGGGTGAGCAGTTTGAGAAAGCTACAGAAGATTATTTTCGAACCAAAGCTTCACTCCAATCCGACCTTTCATTTGAAGTAGTTGGAAGCGAAAAACTAACTAAACCTCAACCTTCTTCACGTTCCTATATTGTAAAAGCAGGAGATATTAAGAAGGCCTTTGCTCGAGAAATTAGTGATTTAAATTTCGAATTATTCAATATTTATCTCTATATTAATCATAAGGATTATAAGAATGCTCTGAAAATTGAAGAAGGGCTTATCTACAAGTTTCTGGTTAACGTGTATTCTCAATTCTATAACGTAAATTATATTGTAACCTCCCAAGATTTAGAGGTATTTTTCGAATACTTATCATCGGTTTCTAACTTTCCCTTTACCAAGGATACTCTCCAAGAATATATTGATAAATTGCGATTTATCAACTTCGAAGAAGGGAATTTTGAGGTGATCTCAGTAGAAAATTATCAATTAATCTATAAATTTTTTATTGAAATTCA
>WOR8_10009354_pt1 | contig 11808 bp, 7 predicted proteins | sample DeeMarSeWOR38_10_FD_19890 | JGI IMG/M metagenome (IMG submission 19890) | reverse complement strand
TGGTGGATTCCTCTGTAACACCAGTGATGTTGTAGCCTGGTTTTTCCCTGCTTTTCATAAATTCCGTTTCTGCGTTATACCTCTCGGGAGCAACGTTGACACCACCGTACACAATCTGCTGGGAAGTTTTTGCAAGCGGCAGGGCGACGAAACTAAAAGCTGCGTCGTCAAATACCACCAGAACAGTGGGTTTGAGCTCTCGGGCCTTTTTAATCGCCAGTGCTCCTCTCATCTTTTGCTGCTCGGGGCTCATATATTTGGTTTGTGTGTCCATGTAAAAATGACGGATATTTATATTTTTCCCTTCTTCATACCCGAGCGCCTTGAGTTCTTGCATCAAACCAACTTCCAACCTACCGCCACACCCTTGCCCTTTTGCATAGCTTTGTACGATTAATATGGTTGGCTTTTCTTGGCAAAGTGGTTCGCCACTAAAAAAGAAGAGAGACAGCGAGATGGACAGAAAGGAGGCAATGACTATAAAGCTAGATTTCTTGAGCATATTATCCTCAAGTGAACAAGAAGTCTTATGTTCCGATACAAGCCGCTTTATGTTAACACCATGCTAAAGGCCCAGTCAAAATAATAATTTATGCTCTAAAAAATCTAGATTGGACACGCATGGAGACCTTTCTCCTGATGAAAGGTTCTTAAGTCTCTCGACAAACGGAAGGAACAAGGTTGTGGAAAGAGATTGATTTAGGGGAAAACCCCTGAGTTTCCTTGACAATGAGAGTCTTACCCTGCTAGTTTAAATGCTATGAAGTTCCTATTTTTTTAGGTTTTCGAGCAGTTCATAACTGCTCTTCAAGAGCGCAGAGAACCAGATTTATCGCCACCCATGACTAAGTTGAAAGTTTACTCACCCCAATAACCTCATGGGGCGTCGAAGATCAACATCCTTTTCAGGTTAATTTTTTGCAAGTAGTAGAAAGTTTGGCGGTTTTGACCGTTAATTTATCGAGGCCACAACATCATAAACGCTACACACGACTATAGTGCGTCAAGAGGATCAAAATTTGCAGGTGTGACAAGAGAGGCCTTTGCTCATGCCCTAATCATAGAGCAAGTTTACAAAGGCCACTCCCGTGACAAGAGTTTGTAAAGACCAAGATTCTCAAAGTTGTGAAAGTCGGCTCCTGAAATAAAGTGAGGCGAAAAGCGGTCCTTGATCGAATGAACTATATTCACCTTTTTCATACTTTTCTTGACGCTCGCTGCTTCTCATGATGTCGTGTATTTGAAAGGGAAATGATGGTGTCAGAAGATGTTTTCCGGAAAAAATCTCTGCCAAACAAAACTGCCAGCTTTGGAAAAACTAAACACGGTTGTCGGCAGGGGAAATTACATGGGGTTATACGGAGTATGCTTGGCTAAGGGCAATGGCGCATATATTGAAGATCTGGACGGGAACAAATATCTTGACTGTATCGCCGGTGCTGCATCAAATAACCTAGGGTATAGCTATCACCAGATAGCGAGAGCATACTATGAAACAGCGCTTACAATTCCTCACACTAGCTTTTCATATTCCCCTACCATCTATCCCTTAGAATTAGCTGATCATTTGATTCGAATAACACCAGGGAACTATCCCAAGAAGGTACTTTTGGGTCTTGCCGGCTCTAAATCCTGTGAGGATGCGCTCGAGGTTATTTGGCAGTATACGCAGAAGCAAAAAATTATTAAATTCCAGCACTCTTATCATGGCGCAACATGGCTCTCAAAGAGCGCTTCCGGTTTTGATCCCCCAAGAAGCAAGGATTTCTGTGATTCCAATTTTCTTACATATCCTTATCCTTCGAATGCTCAACTGCAGGATGAGGTAATACGCAAGTTGGAGACCGAGCTTCCCAGGGGTAATGTGGGAGGTGTATTAATTGAACCTATTTTGACGGATGCCGGAATTGTGCTGCCTTGCCCTGGCTTTTTTCAAGCCCTTCGTGAGGTCCTCGACAGGTATGACGTGCTGCTTGCAGTCGATGAAACTCAGAGTGGAATGGGCAGAACTGGCAAGTGGTGGGCGATTGACCATGAAAAAGTAACACCTGACCTTGTCATTATTGGGAAAGCTCTTGCCAGTGGATATGCACCGATCTCCGCACTTGTGGGGAAAGCAGAACTCATCGATTCTTTAGAAACAGGGAAGCAAATCGGAACCTTTCTTGGACACCCCCCTTCTGCGGCTGCGGCCAACGCTACAATCAAATTAATAGAGGATACCAACCTGTTGGATCACGTTGAGAAAGTGGGAAAAAGATTATTTGAGGAACTGGAAGAATTGGTGGCGCAGTTTCCGGATATTCTGAATGAAGTCAGAGGGAGAGGATTACTGCTTGGCCTTGAAATCGATATTGCCAAAAACACGCAGGCTTGCAAGATTTTTGCAATGAGATGTGTAGAGAAGGGGGTTTATTTCGGGTACTACGGCGTTAATCAGGACGTTCTGCGCATTGCGCCGCCCCTGACCATTACTGATGAGGATGCAGAGATTATTGTCAGCACGATCCGGGAGGTAACGACAGAGTTAAGAGGCGGGTTTCTTCCAAAAGCTACTGTTGAAAAGGCAGATCAGTTCGCCATCGGACTGGTGATGTGTAAGCAAGCGAAATAAAGTTTTCACTTTCTCCTTTTTCTGACACTGCGCCGAAAACACTGCATTGACCTTGCTAGGTGACACTCAATATGAGACATATAAGCTAAGTGCATTTGATCTCGTCTAACGCCAAGACAATATAAAGCTTGAAGGATTATGGCCTAGTAAAGTATCTCTCGTCACAAAAGAGGTGGAAAATATGAGAAGAAAGTTGTGTCTATTCCAGCTTCTGGCTGTTGTGATCTTGAGCTTGGCTGTCTCGTTGGCGTTTGCCGAAAAAGAATTCAGCGTCCACCCCAACGTAAAAAATAAGGGGAAAAAAATACGCATAGGATACCTTGAAGGGGGACCTTTTTATAATTATCCACCGAATTTAATTGCATTCGTGCTGGGTCTGGCAGAGCTTGGATGGCTGGAAAGTCCGAATATTTCGCCTCGAAAGGATGAAGCTGATGCAAAGAGTGTGTGGCAGTGGCTGGCGAATAACGTCAAAAGTGACTACCTCGAATTTGTGGAGGACGCTTTCTATTGTTCAAACTGGGATGTCAAGTTCAGAAAGACTCTGAGAGAAAAGGTGATTAAGCGGTTGAAAACCAAGCGGGATATCGACTTCATGATTGCCATGGGAACATGGGGAGGCCAGGATTTGGCCAACAATGAACACCAGGTTGCGGTAATGGTATTCTCATCCAGTGATCCTCTCAGAGCAAAAATTGTAAAAAGCGTTGAAGACTCTGGATTTGACCATGTGCATGCCAGGGTTGATCCCACCCGTTATGAAAGACAAGTTCAATTGTTTCACGATATCATAGGATTTAAAAAGCTTGGGGTGGCCTATGAAGATTCTTTCGAAGGAAGGACTTACGCGGCAATATCTGATATTGAAAAAGTAGCAAAAGAAAGGAATTTTGAAATTGTCCGTTGTTTTTCGAAAAATCAGGTTCCGGAGATCCAAATGGCAAATGACAGCGTGGTTAAATGTCATGAAGAATTGGCTCAAAAAGTAGAAGCAGTATACCTGACGAATCAAACCGGTGTAAACATCTATAACATGAAACGGCTCTTGGAACCCTTAATGAAGTCTAAAATTCCAACGTTTTCGCAGATTGGCTCAAGGGATGTAAGATATGGCGTCCTACTGTCTATCGCACAGGCGAATTTCAAATATGTTGGAAGATTCCACGCGGAAACTGCTGCGCGGATATTTAACGGGGCAAAACCTCGTGATTTAAAACAGTTATTTGAAGATCCCCCAAAGATTTCAATCAATCTCTATACCGCCCAGATTATCGGATACGATCCACCAGTGGATATCCTCGGCGCTGCTGATGAAATTTACCAAGATATTGAAGAACCAACGAAATGATCGCCGAGCAGCCACCCTGTCGCGCTCTAACACAAAACACATCATCATTCCTTTGAATATGGGTTTAAGTGGGAAATGAGAGGGAAATTGTCGAAAAAGATAGAATGCGGAAGCGTGGTGAAACGACTTGGGGCACGAAATGAAAAAGTGGACTATGAAATGATTCTTGCCGAGGAAAAACATTTACCGGATATCATGAAACTGCAGGAAATCATCGTTCAGGACCTGGAAAACGAGACAATGTTTAATCCCTCCTCGACTGAATTTATGCGCCAGCATATTGAATCAAAAGGGTTAACGATTTGCATATATGCAGAAAACGAGATCATTGCTTATAATTCGCTTTATTTCCCTGAATTGGATGAACCGGATTACTATATGGGAGCTGATGTGAATTTGCCGCTAGAGGACATTGATAGAGTGGCTAATTTCAACAATGTCCTGGTTCATCCAGAATATAGGGGGAACAAATTGGGGCTGAAGACGAACAATTACGCCTGTCATCTTTTGAAGAGCATGAACTACAGGCATTTCTTTGCGACAGTATCCCCGTATAACATTCCCAGTATAAGATTATTTCTTGACAGCGGCTTCATTATCCGGGGGTTAAAATATAAGTACGCTGGAAAGTTAAGATATGTCTTTTATCAAGACTGTGAGAAATCTCCGAAGGCCAGCGAAGAAAGTGAAATCGCCCTCAATAACATGGCAATTGAAGAGCAACAGCAAATTCTCAAACAAGGTTATTGCGGAGTGGACATCAGACGGGCGGGTAAAGGTTTTGAGATTTTATATGGGATGAGAACCTTCGAATATTAGGTCAATTTCCCGCTAAAGTAAGGAAGAAGAGTAATCTTGAAGGGGTTTTTTAACTCTTGCGCCAAAAATAAAAAATAGGGTCATCAGAAGATACACCGCACCTATCAAGACAATGCCGCTCTTTGCGCCGGTCAGAGACATTGCGACGGCGATTACCAAGGGTCCTAGTACTTGGCCGGTCCTTTCTAAGCTGTGATATATCCCCAATGCCGTTCCCTTGCCAACTTGCTGAACTATTTTTTCACTCATTGCGAATACAAGTCTCGATGGGAGGCCAAAACAGTTTGAGAGACTAAGCATGAAAATGACGATCGCTGTAGCGAGAAAGCCTTCGAGCACTTGGAAGGTCAAAAGTCCGACTCCGGCTATGAAGCCGCTAAATATGATAAATTGCTTTTTATCATCAGAGCGATCAACGAAATGGCTGAGCAACGGACCTATATATATCATGCAAAGTCCGTAAATCATTAATACACGAGCAATATTAGCTGGTAAAATTCCCCTGCTGTTTAAATAGAGTGGGGTAAAATAATACATGATGCCAACGAAACACAGTGCGCTCGGGATACTGCAGCACATCAGCAGCAAAAACATGTTTCGGTTGAAGATAAACTTTAACAACAATGGCAGACCGAACCCTTTTCTATGCTCCTGCATTTTGCGTTGAGGTTTTGCAAAATAATTTCGCATAAAAGTGATGACAAAAAGCATGGAGATGAGGATGATTGCCGCACCCACAAAAAAAACGGGACCATATCCGAGTCTTTCAGCGAGCATACCGCCCACAGCCGCTCCACATATACTTCCGGAAAATATTCCTGCCACCAAGTATGAAAGCCCTCTTGCTCTCTGGGTCTCGTCGGTATGTTCGACAATATAGCTTTGAAAAGACAGCCATATCAGTCCATATCCAAACCCCATGATACCGCGATAGACAATCAATTCAATAACGCTAGTGGCAATTGCTGATAAGAAAGCTCCCAGCGTGCTAAAGACAATGCCGGTGAAGAACGCTACATGCCATCCTTTCTTATCAACCAAAATTCCCGCAAAGATAATGGCAAGACCCACAAAAAACATTTCTGCTGAAATGGGAAGTCCAATTACCACATCCCTGGATAAGCCCAAGATCGGTTTATAGAGTTTCGCTGCAAACAATGGCAGAAAGGAGCTGGAGATAAAAGCTGCAAAAAGGAAAATAAAGGCTGCGGGGCGAATAATGGCATAATTGTGTTTTGGCGTCAGTTCAAAATCTGCAAATTGTTTTTCAATGAACTTAAAAAGAAGGATCAACAACTCCACAAAAAACAGAAAAGAAATAACAAGGACCGTTGCCGAATCGAGCACAATCTCCTTTAACCTCTTAAATAAAACTTTTTTTGATATATTTGTTGAAATGAATACCAGAAGTCTATCTGCGGAAAGAAGGTCATCAGTTTTTTCGTACCTGTAGATTTTGTGAATAAGATTATATTCCGGATCTGACCTGACCCAAATATCCTTTATCAGGTTCTGTTGATCAGCAGTTGATTTCTGAAAATCAACCATCCCCTCTTTTGTTGCTGCGTACAGTGGGTTTCCTTCATTGTCGACGATTCCAATATTATCCAGTTCGGGAGCAGCAGTGATGATTTCTGCCAGCATAACGTCCATTTTGACGAGCTTGTCAACCCTGAGACCTTTGCTCAGAAAATATTCAATGTCTTCTTTAAGCATGGTCGCCAACACGGCTATTTTTTCCTTGCTGATTTGCAGATAATATTTTTTGAATTCATTTGTATTCAATCCGGTAAAGATAATCTGAGAAAGGCCAATAACGATGAACATTATTAAAGAAATTTTTACTTTTGGAAATTTCTCAGCAACCGACTCTGCTGGCATCACAACATTGAGAAGTATTGCCAGGACGATAATCCCGCATGCGAGAATTATTATGATGGTCTGGAGGTTTTTCATAAGTACAGAAGTGAGGAGGTCTTTGACCTGTTTTTCGTTGAAAGCTATGATAGCAGTTGCTATCCATTCTTTTTTCAAACCACCATGGACGGGCAGAATTATAAAATAGGTGTCTTCATGTTTGACATAACGGACCGCAGGTGACTGGCTTTTTTGGGTTTGGGTGTTGTTGTTGATTGCTCGCACATTCTCTGGTAGTTTTGTGCCTATGAATTTTTCGTCGGTGCTGTAGAGAATTGATCCGTCCCGGAGAGAAACTGACACCACAATGTCAGATTCTGAAACTAATCCTACGATAGTTTTATCAGTGGCACCCTCTACGTGAACCTTTCTTGTGATGTAATCTCTTGTATCTTCCAGTAGCTTGCTCATTCCAAAGAATTTTTCAATATTCTTACCAAATCGGAGAGATTTTTCGAGGTTTCTCTGTAGGTCTTCTCCAATGGTGCTGTATTTTGAAACAATTGATTCCACATACAGCTTTTCAAGGGATGACAGGCTCAGCATGGCATTGAAGCTGAGCGCCAGGATTAGGAGGAAGGTTGCGCCAAGAAGAATCTTTGTTTTTAGGAAGGAGGACTTTCCTCTTCTATTATGTTCTATGGGAGTCATGGGCATTGAACTCTGACTGTCTCATATGTCCTCTTCTCTGCATCGCGCATGGATAACTGGATAAAACTCTGATAGCATGTCTCAAAGCTGGTGATACACTTGCCTTTTCCCTGTCGTAAGAGGAAATTTCTCTGCCGTACAATACCAGAGTTTTCGCAGAGATACCACTCAATTTGGTTGTCACCTGCGTCAATACGATGGCTCCATCTGCGGCAGCAGCCGGGCTGGATAAAGATTCGTGCTGGAACTTACAGTTACATTTCCAGACTAAACCCCACCGCAGCCGCGACCGAGTCAGCCTGCCGCAATGGTCAACGGTACATATTCCCCCTTGGTAAGTCGTCCACAGTACCGACAGATTGGCAAAAGACGGGCTGGTATCGCTTGAGTTTCTTCACACTTGACACCCGAAGGCTATTGACACTATTCTGCTGTTAGCCAGAGAAAAATCCACGTGATACATACCTTGAACGCCAGTTTGAATGCATTGAGCGATTGACCGTGGTGGAAACCGTTATTGAGACGTCGCCATCTCTTCAGGTTGAAACTGTTACTGTTGACATCAGTATTGTTGTTTGGCTCGCAGTTAACCACAACCGTTTACGCTGCTGAGCAGCAAGACATAGCAGGGTGGGAGAATGGGAGTGAATATAATCGTCTTTACCACGTCGATAAATACGTGAAGCTCAAGGGCACTATGGTGGAAATCATCGATGTAGTACCGATGCAGGGCATGGCGCCTGGTATGGGAATGATTATACTCCTCCGCGATGGTGAAAAGGTGACTGTGCATCTTGCGCCGAAGTGGTTTGCTAAATTCTTGAGTTATGGTTTCAACAAGGGTGACAGTGTCAACGTGAAAGGATGTTGGGCTGAGATTAGCGGCAACAAGGTCTTCCTGGCCTCTAAAGTGCGCAATGGAGAATATTTTGAAATGAAGTTCCGCAGAACCAGGGATGGGAGACCATACTGGACTCTAAAACCTGAGGAAATGATCCAGGAGAGGTTGGAGGATTAGTAGTTATCCTCCATTCAGCCATAAAACTTCAGTGCCAGCATGGTAATATCATCAGACTGGGGTGTTCCCTCCGAAAAGTTTCTAACAGTCTCCCGGACGGAGTTAATGATGGTGGTTGTGTCTTTCTCTCTCCATTGAGCTAAAGTTTTTTCCAGTCTTTGTTCAGTAAATAGACTTTCATCGGGATTCATGGCTTCGGTGACGCCGTCCGTGTAAAGGAAGATCGTTTCTCCCTTATGAATAACTGTTTTTCTTGACTCATAACGAAAATCCTCATTTACCCCCAGCATCATGCCGTCGGTCAGGGCAAGTAGCTCTATATCTCCGTTTGCACGAATTATGTAAGGTGGGTCGTGACCTCCAAGGCAATACTCGAGCTCTCCTGTTCATCACTTCTTCGGAGGATATTGCCCTGGTTGCTTCCATTTTGATTAAGGTTTTGGATACTGCCATAAACAGGGACGCCGGCACTCCTTTTCCAGAGACGTCGCCAACCACAAAACAGAGGTGCTGGTTATCTATGAAAAAGAAATCATAAAAGTCCCCCCCCACCTCCTTAGCCGGCTCAAGAGTGGCGAATAACTCGAACTCATCTCTTTCCGGAAATGGAGGGAATATTTTGGGTAGGATGCCCATCTGGATATCGTGGGCTATTTGCAGCTCACTTTCTATTCTTTCCTTGGCGGCTGTGGTCTCCATGAGATCCTTGACGTTTTTTCTCAGCTCAGCTCTCATAAAAACAAAAGATTCTGCCAACCGCCCTACCTCATCCTTGTATTTGGCGGAGAGATTATCGATAGGGCTACTCTCCTCCTCCTCTGAGGTGAAATCGGTCGTTGGTAGCTCCCTGGCATATGAGGCCAGCAAATTGAGAGGGTGGGAGATCCGCGTCACCAGGAGGTAAGCGACAATGAGACTGCCAAGAAAAATCAGGGATATGATAAAGATCTGTCTGGTGACGAGGGTTTTTGCTGGAAGCTGAATTTCCCGTATGGGTAACGCGACGGCAATGTACCAGTCAAGTGCCTTGAAGTGAGTGACATAGGCTTCCATGAACAGGTTGTCACCGCCCACAGAGACGACAAAGGACATGGAATTATCCTCGGATTTAGCAGCAACCATAAGGTCATCCAGAAGGAGATTACCCGTGCGGGCATTGATAGTAGATGGATAGTCTAATTCTTTGTGAGCGTGTGGAGGGATGAGCATGTCCTTCTTGCCGTTGAACATGAACACACTTCCCGTTTCGGCAATGTGGATGTTGGCGAAAGTTTCTTTCAGCACGCTTACAATCTTTTCCAATTTCCGCTCGGCCTCGGCCTGGATGTCACTGATATCGACCACGGCTGCTACTGTCCATTTCCAAGTCTGAAATGGACTAAGAAGAGCTTCTCGAGATAGTCGAGGGAGGACAGGAACGAAGTATCCGAGTTGCTTGCTTCCGACCTCTTCTCCCGGTTTCTTCCAATCAAATACGGCCAAATCTCCGTCGGGAGCCAGAACGTCCGCTGACATCACCGCGGCAATCTTCCTGCCTTTCATATCACGCAGCGTATCGATTGACCTGGATTGCATGGCGGGGTCTGGGTGGCCGATGATCACTCCTTTTTCATCGAAGACGAACAAGTCCTCCTTTTCCACGGATGAAACCGACCTGAGCCAACTCAGTCCTGTCTGTTGAGCATACTTTTTGGAAACCAATCTTTTTGTGGCAAGCAGGTTGAACTGGTGCAGGACGGATGCGGCAAAGCTGGCCTGGGTTTTCAACCGGTCCTCCCGTTGTTTGATCGCGTCGATCCTGTCGGAGAGGAGCTTCTGATATCCTCCCTGAATGTTGAGCTCAACAAGTCGAAGCACGTTTCTGGCGGAGCCCTCTTCAGCCTGGGACATGGCGTTTCCCACATCCCTGTGAGTGAAGTACATAACCCCTGCTGCCGTGGCTACCAGTATAAGGGCGATAAAAAAGATGATCTTTGCTTTGAGTGAAGAAAACATGGTTGCCTCTTCCTTGATCTGGTATTTCAAATAGTCACTGATTCGACAAAACTGCGCAGATCGGCCCAGCCCTCCTCCACCCCAGATTCCGTAACCGTCATTGTGGCTGTGACCAGCACTGCATTTGCAAGCCAGGCAAAATGCAACTGAAATATCCTGAAATTCATCACATAAGAACACTGGGCCCTTGCTGCGGGTAAGCCACCGACCTTGTCTTCCTTGCAAAAGTCTGTTTGAAAACTTTTGAAGTGCTTTTTGAGCACTTCGCCGGTATTGCGCAAATAATCCAGGGCAGAGGCAGTAAAGTGCGCCACAAAGCTATTGAGTGTTAAGGTGGCAGGGTAGGCATCGGGATTCATGTCTTCAGGAGATTCCGAAAAGTCGACCACATCAGGATGGATTGCTGTGCTGGTGAGGGTAACACAGAAAGGGGATTTCCTCCTTTGGGCGAACTCCTCACCCATGGGAGTGTCCGATCTTCCAAAGGATGCTTCTTCTTGAATAACAAAACCGTCCGGCGGAACAAAAGAACAGCCGCCATATTGAACTCGCCGTGCACCCATGGTTGTTACTTCTCCTATGAGCTGGTCAGACTTGGATGGGACGTCTATGGCTTCCTCAAAACGAGGAGGTGCACCAGGTAATTCATGAAACTGCGATCGTGTAGCCTCAGGCTCCAGGGTAAAGCTTTGGATTCAGAAACCAGTTCCAGTTCTTGAATTGCATAGGGATGGTCTCCCCCTGCGAGGAGCGAGCGGAGCATAATTTCACTTGCCCCGTGGCTTGCCGAACGCTGGGAGTGGCCGCCTAGCCATGATTCTGCCGGGGTGGCATTTGCGTTCCAGTCATAGGGCGCGGAAAGTAGCGCACCGCCTTCCTGTCTGAGAATTCTCCCCAATTCTTTCAAGTGATCGTAAGGAGACTGAACACAGTCAATCACATTGAGGCTTGCCGCCAGAGAAAAGCTCTGGTCAGCGAAGGGCAGCAAGGTGGCGTCACAAGCCCAGAAATCCACCTTGCTTGATCCCTCCAATGCAGCCGCGAACTCTCTCTTGTCGAAGACAATTCCCACACGCCGTCTTGGGTAGGTAACTCGCCCTTCATGGAGAATCGAGGCTGCAGTTCTCAACATAGCAAAATTCAGATCAACCCCGATTATTAGATCATCTACATTCCTGGCCAACTCGAAGCTGGTGCGGCCCACTGCGCAGCCCAGGTCGATCGCGGGGCCGTCCACTTTTTTGTCTAACCCCGCGAGCCCCTGCTTGAGGAGATTCAGGACAGACCCAGGCAAGGTCGGAGCATCCTCTCGCTCTGTGGAATCGAGATCCCCGTAATGATCAAAGGTGTAGGTACTAAGATGCTGGCGGTAGGAATCAAAGGCGGATCCAGGGCCGCAGCAGTCCCCCAGAAGGCTTTCCGTGGTTTCGCTCAGATCGCTTCGGC
>WOR8_10009187_pt1 | contig 11808 bp, 11 predicted proteins | sample DeeMarSeWOR38_10_FD_19890 | JGI IMG/M metagenome (IMG submission 19890) | reverse complement strand
TTGCTCGAGCAATGTCTGTAGCCATCTTCTTTGAACTTGTTAGGTAATGAAAATTATTTTGGCAACCACCAGGGTAACATCGTCCGTCTTTGCCAGCGGATGACAGAAGCGGTCGAGCGCTTGGATGACCGCCTGAATGATATCTTTGGCCGGCCGATCCGCGTGCCGCCGGATGATGTCCTTAAAACGCTCCTTGCCGAACATGTCGCCTGCGGGGCTTTGCGCCTCCCAGATCCCGTCGGTCCCCATCATGATGATCTGGCCCGGGCGAATGTTTTTATCAAATTTTTGATAAGCAGACTTATCAGATACGCCCAGTGGCAACGCATTGCCGGTCAGTTCTTCAAACCGGTCGCTTGCACGGTCGTATACCATGGCCGGGTCATGACCGGCATTTACCCAGTGAATGACCTGATGGTCGCGGTCGATCTCGCAGATGAACAGCGTCATAAAGCGCCCGGAGTCTTCGACATCCCGCGTCAGTTGACGGTTCACGTCGGATACCACCTGATCCAGTTCACCCGATCTCGAGGTGCGCTGGCGCAGAAAGGCCCGCGCGGTGGTCATCAGCAATGCCGACGGGATGCCGTGATCGGCGACATCGCCCACCACCACACAGATCTGTTTGTCTTCTTTTTCCCCGGTCATCAGATAGTCGTAATAATCTCCTCCGGTTTCTTCACAATAGATGCTGGTGCCCGCAATATCCAGGCCGTCCACCCGGGGGTCCTGAGCGGGAAGCAGGTTCTGCTGGACCTCCATGGCGATATCCAAAGATTGTTGCAACCGTTCGCGCTCCTTGAGCCCTTCGGTCATTTCATTGATGGCATCACCGGTATAGCCGATCTCATCGTTTGTGGTAACCTTTACCTTCTTGTCGTAACGGCCGTTTCTGACGCTTTGCAACGTTTGAATGATCTCAGCAAATGGTAAGGTTAGATTTCGGCTGACCAGCAATGTCAGACATAATCCGGCGATGATGAAAATGAAAGCATTAATGAATATAGCAGATCGTAAAATATTCAGCTGGGTTGCCGGATCGTTTTCAGTGGCGGTGATCCGGTAAAAGATATGCAGGATCGAAAAAAGAGGTATCAAATTGCAGGCGAAAAGAAAAGCGACCAGCCGGGTTCGTATTCTGATACGCAAGGTTTTGGGGATACGCGATAATTCGCCTTGCGGGAAAAAATAGGGTGCCAGGCGTTTTTGCAGCACATGCTCGAGCAAAAAGAATGCCAGGGTAACCGTAATAAAGCCGGTACTCAAGCCCACGAACAAAGATCGATGAATCCAATAGGAACCGACATCCAATATCCACCACATACAAGAATAGACAAGGGCCGACAGCAGCCACATACTCAAATCCAGACCAATCAAAACATAGGGTTCATTCAAAACTTTGCGGCGGGCCGCTTCCTCCAATTGTCGCGAAACGGATTTATGGGCAAACTTCGCCGTTAAATATTTTCGAATGGGTCGCTCATAGCGCAGCGTCATCGCCCAGACAAAGACAAAGGCAGCCGGCGTAAACAGTAAATCAATTACTTCGACCACCGGGTTTTGCCAGATGTACTCAGGCGGGTCGGGTTCGGCCCGAAACATCAGCACCTGGAAAAAAGAGACCGCAATTAAATTGGCCAGCACGTTGGCCAACAGCATTTCATTTTTCAGGTGAAAGCGTTTAAATTTTGTCATCGTGGTCGCTCCTGCCGTCAAGGATGCAATCTTGAATGGTCAGCTTATTTTCTGTCGGCTTTGATCCGGCACTCGGCAAATGAAACAGATGGGATAGACCCTGCAATAACTATAGTGAAGGCTCAAAATAAATTGGAACTACACCAATATCAAGAAGAAATCAAACCGGACGACAAAACCGACGGTCATTTTGAGCCTTTAAACTGCACCAGCGGTGTGTTATTGTGCTTTAGAACTTAGTTTGCAACCCTTCGATGGAACACGGTGATACTCAATGGGTAATAGAATAAAAAAATATAAGGATGTTGATCATGTGGCTGCCGCGCTGGCGGCCGCCGACTACATTTGTTCGAAAACGATTGCCACGGTTGTCTTTTTGGCTCAGGCCACCCTCAAACCGGTGCTGGTGGAAGGCCCCGCCGGGGTGGGCAAAACCGAACTGTCCAAAGCGGTTGCCCGCAGCCTGGGACGCGAGCTGATTCGATTGCAGTGTTACGAAGGGCTGGATGAAACCAAAGCGCTCTATGAATGGGAGTATGCCAAGCAGCTGCTCTATACGCAAATGGTCAAAGAAAAAATCGATGATGTGGTTTCCGGCGCCCGCAGTTTGACCGAAGCGGTGGATCACATTGCCGAACAGGAGGATGCCTTTTTCTCCGAACGGTTTATCCAACCGCGTCCGCTGCTGAAGGCGATTTCATCCCCACAGCCGGTTGTCCTGCTGGTGGATGAGGTCGATAAATCCGATCCTGAATTCGAGGCCTTCCTGTTGGAAGTCTTAAGTGATTTTCAGGTATCGATTCCAGAGCTGGGCACCCGCACGGCCCGCAATATTCCCTTTGTATTTTTAACCTCCAATGATTCGCGCGATATGAGCGACGCCCTGAAGCGGCGCTGCATCCATCTGTACATCGATTATCCGGATCGCGATCTGGAGATGAAAATCGTCCAGCTCAAAATTCCCGGAATCAAAACGACACTGGCCGGCCGGCTGATCGATGCCATCCATAAAATCCGGGATCTGGACCTCAAAAAGAAACCCTGTGTTTCGGAAACCCTGGATTGGGCCCAATCGCTGCTGGCACTTCAAATCGAAGACCTGAGTCCGGAAGTGGTCAGGGATACCCTGAATGTGATTCTCAAATATCAGGCCGATGTGGATCAGGTTCGGGCCAAGCTCGAAAACATTATAAATTAAGAGATTATTGCCGCTAACAAGGCAACTCCATCAAGTGGACTTCCTTTATTAATACTTTGGAGTGTTGGAGAACTGGGGTGCTGGAGTAATGGCTAAAAACCGTTGATTATATTACAATACTCCATCACTCCATTACTCCAGGGCCCAATGCCAAAGGCATGTGTGCACATGGTCGAACTGGTTTTAAAATTCGTTGGTATCGCCCGCAGTGCCGGTTTGCGGATAGCCACCTCAGAGGTACTCGATTGTCTCAATCAAATGCAGCTGGTCGATATCGCCGCAGAGCCTCAATTTGCAGCGGTCTTGCGTGCCAATTTCGCAAAAAGCCGGCGCGAGCAGCGACATTTCGACCGTCTTTATCAGATGTTCTTTCATGAGTTGCGCCGGGATGCCTCGATTGTCAACTCCGAACCGCTGGCACAACAGGTCCAGGATATTCTGCAAGCGCTGGCACCGACAGAAGAAGACCATCCGAACATGCAAACGGTGCTGGACTTCTTAGACGGCAACCCGCTGCCATATTTCGAGCAGCTCCAGCAGATCGGCTTCGGACCCGATGATCAAATCCGCGGACCGGGAGCCAACCTGGGCGCGGTGACGCAGCGTCTGGAAATCATGCTGGCGCTCAATGCGGTAGCGGAGGCCCTGGAGCAATTTTTGGCCGATCACCGCGATCAAATGAACTGGGAAATGCGTCGCGACCTAAAAGCGCTTTTTAAAAGCCGATTGGATAGTGCGCGCCGCTTATTAACCCAGGAACGTCAGGTAAATGCGGACGGCGCTGATAAGAACCTTACCTATCGACAGCGGCTGGACCATCTGGGTGAAATCCACTTTGCATCGCTGACCCAGAAAGAAGTTGCGGACATGCGCGAGGTGATCGAACAACTGGTGCGGAAGCTTAAGGATACCATCGGTCGGCGTTATGCACAGCAAAACCGGGGTCTGCTGGACATCAAAAAGACATTGCGGCGGGCCGCCGGCTATCAGGGAATCCCAATGCAATTGGTTTATCGCAATCGGCCCCTGCGGAAAAGCAAAATTGTGGCCCTGTGCGATGTCTCCGGGTCCGTATGGTCGGCGGCGCGGTTCATGTTAAACATGCTCTATTCCTTGCAGGAATGCTTTACCCGGGTGCACAGTTTCGTATTTGTGGCCGGTCTGGACGAGGTTACCCATGTTTTTGAAGATTTTGAAATCAACCGGGCCATTGAAAAAATTTTGAAGGAGGCCGATATCGAGTACAATGCGGCGACGGATTACGGCTTGACGTTTCGCCAGTTTAAAAACAGGCACATGGATATGCTCAATAAAAAAACGACCCTGATCATTATCGGTGACGGCCGGACAAATTACGGCAATCCGGAAGCAAAAATCCTGGATGAAATGCATGACAGAAGCCGTCGGGTGATCTGGCTGAATCCCGAGACCCCCTATTTCTGGTATACGGGCGACAGCGAAATGCGAACCTATATGGAATACTGTGACGAGGTCCGTCCCTGCCAGAACCTGAATCAGCTGCTGGAATTTATTGAGTCGCTTGTTTTGTAAAAAGCAACTGTCATTAACATATTGAGATCCTGGCACCACTTACGAAAATCGAATCGGCACACCTGCATAAATATATTCCGAATAAAAGGATGGCGGCATAAGCGGTTGTAGCAAAAAAACCTCCCGCAAACGGAACGTTTTTTTGACAATCGCTATAAAGGCATGCACAATCTGCCTGGAGCGGACGGCTGTCCATCTCCCAATAAAAAAGCAGGGTCACAAAAACGCCCTGCTTTAAAGATTGGGTATTTAGACAAAAATAAAGGACACCATCATTGCCACTTGCCTGCCGCCGCTGGAGTTGACTGCTGCCGGCTAAGCGACTTTGATGCCGTATTAAATGACAATGTTCCGCCTCCGACCCGAGTGGGTTCGCCGGTGCCCCAATTATAGCCGGCCAAATCCGTTTGCATCAAAGTCCATAAGTCCTCATCATTCGTGTATCCATCTTCGGATATCTTCATGTTCGACCACACGAGTGACTCTCTGACATTGAGTTCTTTTATTGCGGTGATCAAAGCCCTTTCGTTTGCTGTATTGGATACGATATCAAATTTTTGGATCGATACGGATGCGACAACACCCATGATGATCATCACTGAAACCAGTTCAATGAGCGTAAAACCTTTCTGGTTCAAGCTAAAATAATCTTTGTGCATTATGGATCAGTTCCCTCTTTTCCGTCTGACTCCGGTCCTGTGGCTAACGTTCGTAGGGGGTCATTGCCCAACCCCCGAATACACCCCTTTTTCAACCATTTAATACGCCCGGGCATGTAAACACAGCTCTTGCCTGTGTTCTATGCAAAAAGCGTGCAAATACAATGTATTATCTCAATTTTTAAGACATTTTATAGAATTACAAATACTTATAAATTCACATAAATTTTATGTCAGACAGGGCTCTGAAAATAATGTGTGATCTTTTGTGTAATTTATTTCACAATTTTTACTACGAAGGTGCGAGGGTTCATAAATCGGATGAAACGCGGTATCATCTGAAAAAGGTGCTTATAGGGTGATGAGTATCTTCCGTTGGGCAGAATGAGAAAGGATTGAGATGTGAGACAACGGGGCAATTTAAATTAGAATCGGTTCACCAAATTCAACGCCAAATCCATATCGATCCGTCCAGACGACTTTACCCTTTAGTTTAAGGCTGCTCGCCCTCCCATGCGCGGGCACCGCAATCGTCACCGTATTTCCTTCGGGTAAAAACAAATCCGTCTCGATGAAAGCACCTTTGGTGCAGAGATTTTTTATAAAGCATTCGTGGACGCCGTATCGCGTGGCAAAAAAGGAGAATTCAGAACAAAATCGTCGTGGGTATTTGCGCTTATTTATCATTTTCCGGGCTTGTTAATTCGCTGCTTTGCGGTTAAGCCAACGATTCGACCATCTGATTTGCTTCGCACAGCATTAATCTCTCGTCATTCCAGGGCTGAAGCGTGGGTTTTAAATCTGCCGAATCTACCGTATGGTTACAAATAAAATACTCCAGTTGTGATCGCTGCCGCTGATTCAATTCACCAAATTTTACCCCACATTTGCGAATCGAAAAGGAATTTAGCGGAATATCCGTCTTTATTTCAAAATCGAAAACCGGTTTAAAGAGTATCCGGTCCAGATAAAAAGCGTCTTTGGCAAATAGGATATCCATTTTATACAGATTGTTCGATTCTGTTTTGCGGTCAATATAATGAAAAGCCAGTCCATCTGTCGAAATATTGATAACCTGACCCATTTTGATGGGCTTGGATTTGATGACAGCGAAGGCAATTTCGCCCATACTCATATCTTTTATTTTGCTCAATTCTATGGACGTAGACCGCAGAACGGCAAAAGTACCCGGTTGAACCCCATATCGCTGGTGGTTTCGGCGCTCCATTTGACTTACCTCTTAGCTTTGGGAATAGACACATTCCGACAGGGAATATGTTGATCCATTATGCAGCAAATTTCTTGCCAAAATTTCGGCCGGGATCACCGGCATCAGGGTAGATATGAATTATGATATAGATTTCAGATGCTTATGTTTTCATAACAAAATGAAAATGCATTCATTTTTTGACATTTATATACTAAATCAAAAGGGAATACGTGCATTTTTGTGCACGCACTTTTTTTTATCGGTTTTAATTTATTGACAATACTACACTTTTGGCTGAGCCGGTCTGTGCAAGGCTTGTATATAAAAAGATAAAGCCATCTTATCGTTTGACATATCCGTCAAATTAATTGACAACCCGTAACAGACATTCACGGCGGTTTGGAAGCGATCAACTGCGGGTGCATGGACGCGCAGCAGCTAAGCATCGGCGCTGTTTAGGGGTGTGGAATAACGGGTAGCTCAAGGCTGTTCACCAGAGGAGGGAAATGATATGCCAGCCATCACGCTTTTTTGTAAACCGGTCGAAATCAGCCTTAAAACAGGTCCGGATATTCGCGATATCACACCGGCATTTGAGCAGCTGATTCATGAATCAAAGGTTGAGAATGGTAGCTTAAACGCTACCATGGTGGGATCCACCGGGTCTTTGACGACCATTGAATATGAACCCGGCGTGGTCAGCGATCTGAGGGCAGCTGTCAATCGCATGGCGCCCCCTGAATTGGAATATGAACATGAAAAAGCCTGGCATGACGGCAACGGGCACAGCCATGTGCAGGCCGCGCTGTTAGGCCCCTCAATTGCCCTGCCGATTCGAAATCGGCGCCTGAAATTGGGAACCTGGCAACAGGTAGTGGCCATCAACCATGATAACCATGCCCGCCAGCGCACCATCGAAGTCACCATCGTTGGTACAGTCTCCGAGCATTGAAGCAGATACCTTCTGTTTGGCGTAATTTGGCAGAATTTGCCAGTATGGGAGTACGTTATTGGGTATTCGTTATTGGATGAAATCTGAAGGGTATGAACGGCAGTTTACAATCACCCCATCACTTATAACAAATAACGGATAACATTTAAAAACTAAGCAAACCAGGCTTAGAGCGTTTAGGTCTTGTTCAGTGACAAGGCTTGTTTCGCTTCAAAAGCGAAGCGTACACGTTAGTACGCGTGCATTTTGAAGCGGAGCGTAACACCGTCACTGGTCAAGAGATGAATGCTCTAAGTCCGGTTTCACCTCTTTCTGCGGAGGCGGTTCATCGCCAGCCTCAAACTGGTCTGCATGCGTCCGATCGCCTGGGCCAACAAACCGATTTCATCTCTGGATTTTATATCGATTTTTACATTCAATTCACCCAGACTCATGCGCTCGGCTGCATCGGTCAGTTTCATTACCGGTGTCACAATCGCACGGGCTGAAAACCATGCGATGACCGATACGAGCAATACGGTGCAACCCAGAAGGGTCAGCGCAAACTTTTGCATGCGGTTTAATGCCGCAAACACCTCAGTGTCTTCCTGTTGCATCGCCAAGGCCCATCCGTAATTATTGCTGCGGACATGACCCAGGGCCGGCTTGTCGTTTGCGGTGCTGAATTGCGTGGTAATGGTGGTCCAGCCTTTTTTACGGTAATTGGCGATCAAAGGATGACTGTTGAGGTTTTTGCGTGTGGCCACAAATTGTCGGTTGGGGTGAGCGACCACATAGCCTTTGTCATCCACCAAAAAAGCGTATCCGGTACTACCCTTTTTCCATGTCGCAATGCTTTTGGATATATCGTCAATGGTCATCGCCGCTGCCATAACGCCTACGGTCTGGTCTGCTGCTGTAATCGGAACCGACAGCACCAGAGCCGGCTTCTGGGACGTTTTGCCGATCAGTGTTTGCCAGCTGAGACCCTTACCGCGGATGATATCCTTGTAATATTGGCGGTCGGAATAGTCTTTAAGCGGCACATCATCGCTGCGGGCAACATTGAAGCCATCAGGCCCTACAGTGAATACCAGATACATCCAGGGGTATTGCTTTTGAATGGTTTCCAATATGGGCTTCTGTAATATGCCGTCCATGGATTGGATTTCAGGCAGCTTCGCAGCGGTGCGCAAGATGGCAACATTGTTATTAATCCAACCGTTAATCTGATTTTCCAAACCCGAAGCCGTTTGGGCCATAAGCGCTTCGGTATCGGCGCGAATCCGTTCGTTCGTTTCCCGTAACGTAATTCCCCAAAAAATGGCAAAAGGCAATAAACTGACGATGAGCATAACGGTGATGATCTTGCCAAATAGTCCGAAACGCACTTTCTGCCCACCGTAAAACGGGGGTGCCTCTCGGTGCAAATCTTCAGCTTCCGGGCGCAGAGATGCCGGTCGTTCAGCGGGCTGCTCGGGTATTTGCGGTTCAGGGGGCTGTTGTTCCTCGGGCATATCGGGCACCGGCGGCGGTTCATCGGGGATTTCGGGTGCAGGCTTGGTTACAACCATGATGTTAGCGCAGGCTTTGCATTTAACCTTGGCTTTTTGGCCTTTCATCCTTGTTTCGTCAACACGATATTTTTTCCCGCATTCATCACAAATAATGTCCATCATGGTTTGGGCACCTCCGTATAGATTCGCTTTTTATTTAGAATATCCATCATGGATTTTTTAAATTCGATCCGTTTTTCCGGGTCCGGTATTTCGTGCGAAAGCGTGGTAATCATTTCAGCAGCCTGATGTATCGGGATTCCGGGGCCGGTTATCTCCATCTCCGACGCAACTTCTTCGATCAACAATTCGGCCATGGGTCCAATTGCTCTGGATAAGTTGATATTTAATGCTTGCAAAAAGATTTTGTCCAGAACCGGCAGGCCCCTTTTGACAGGCTCGACCAGTCCAAGTTGAATCAATTTTCCCAAATTTTTTTTCAGCGCTGTCGGCTCCATCTGCACTTCAGCGGCAATTTGAGACAAACTCTTTTTCTCATCGATTGCGATCAACAAGCGAACCATTTGCGCATCAAGCGCAATTTGGTCATGGTCCTTGCGATGGATTTTGCGATAAAAAATCTCCGGTTGCTCGGGTCTACCTATGTCCATTTTTAAAATTCCAATCAGTTGGAAAAATAACACCCACTCGTTAATCACGACTCCACCGCCGCGCACAATCAAATCGGGAGCGGCGACTGCAATCTGGTTGTCATATTTATTTTATGTATTTGAAAACAATACAAAATGGATGGCAGCAGCAATAAGCTTAATGATAAAGGCAATTTTATGTCAAGCAAAAAATCATCGTGATATTTGATAGTTGGCCTGGTTTGAAATGCATGGCAGGAGAAACAATCAGGCTAACCGGTAACCGTAGATATCCTTGCAACAACAGAGCGGTAATCCGGTCAGGTGCGGATGATGAATGCGCGAGGAGATTTTTAAGCACACCTATTTTTTATCCAGCTCCTGCTTGAGTTTTTTTTCCATTTCGGCAAAAAGGTCTTTTTTCTTTTTGGCCTGCTGAGCTTGAATCGTTTCAATTTTTTCTGTCAGCGCCTTCTGGGATGCTTTAAATTTTTGCAATTCTGCGTCCAATTGGGTTTCATCTGCATCCCGAGGGAGCGCTTCAATTTTCAAATGGTCCCGCACGAACAATCGATTACCATATGAGCCTTCAACACTGTCAATGACGCCCAGTTCTTTTAGTTTTCGGCTGAGATAGTTGCTGCGTTCAAGGGACATCGCCAGGGTTTTAGATATATCACCAATCGTTGGCGGAGAGCTCATTTGATGTTCGCACACCCGGATGGCCGCTACGAAAAGGTGGGCAACGGTATATAAATCTTTGCCTCTTGTTTCCATATTTTACGAATTTTTTTCTGTAAAAATTGTGTGTTTCTTTCAACCCGGCCCTACTTGACATCAATGCTATTGCAGAGTAACATTTCTTTGATATTTGTCAAGCGACATGGCGGGGTCCTTTTGGATTCCGCCATTCGGATGCATTGCCGTTAGCGCACGAAAAATAGACCCTGCCAACAACAGGGGCAGCTGGCATCCGGTAGGTGAATCGGGTCGGGTGCGAACATTCAAAAGCGGCAAGATGTCCCTTGCTGCTAAGGCCGAATCGTTGGACTGTTTACGGACCTATTGTGCCGCAAAGGGGAGAGAGAGATGACCGAAATCGTAGATGTAAAAGCAAGACAAATTCTGGATTCAAGAGGAAATCCTACGGTAGAAGTGGATGTGATGGTGGCCTGCGGCGCTGTGGGTAGAGCCGCCGTGCCCTCCGGAGCATCGACCGGAAAGCGCGAGGCGCTGGAGCTGCGGGACAAAAGATCCAAAGCATATGGGGGCAAAGGCGTTGCGACGGCCGTAAACAATGTTCTCACCAAAATTGCGCCCGCCATCACCGGCATGGATGCCGGCGATCAAGCCGCGCTGGACAAATTTATGGTTGAACTCGATGGCACCTCCAATAAATCAAAGCTGGGTGCCAATGCCATTCTGGGTGTATCCATGGCAGCTGCCCGGGCAGCTGCAACGGCATACGCTGTGCCGCTTTACCGCTACCTGGGCGGTATCAATGCGCGCTACCTGCCGGTTCCGATGATGAATATTATCAATGGTGGAGTGCATGCAGCCAACAACCTGGACGTTCAGGAATTTATGATCGTGCCTTTTGGTGCAAAATCAATTGCACAGGCAGTTCAGATGGGTGCCGAGATCTTTCAGCAATTAAAAAAGATTCTTAAAGACCAGGGGCTTAGCACGGCTGTCGGAGACGAAGGGGGCTTTGCGCCCGATCTGGAGTCCAACGAGGCGGCCATTCTGAATATTATACAGGCCATCGAAGCTGCCGGTTACAAACCGGGCAAAGAAATTGGCCTCGCTTTGGATGTGGCTGCAAGCGAAATTTTCAAAGGCGGCAAATATAGTTTAAATTCGGAAAATAAAAAATTGAACGCCCAGCAGATGATCGACTACTATGAAAAACTCATTGACAAATATCCAATCGTGTCGATTGAAGACGGACTTGCTGAGGGGGATTGGGACGGTTGGAAAATTATGACCGATCGACTCGAGAGCCGTATTCAAATTGTCGGCGATGATATATTTGTGACAAATCCGAAGATATTCAACAAAGGCATCGAACAGGGTATTGCCAACTCAATTTTGATAAAATTGAACCAGATTGGAACCGTCACCGAAACCCTGGACGCAATTGAACTGGCCAAACAGGTAGGTTACACAACCATCATTTCGCATCGTTCGGGAGAAACTGAAGATACTTTCATCGCCGATCTGGTGGTTGGTGTAAACGGCGGCCAGATAAAAACAGGCTCCATGTCACGCAGTGATCGTGTGGCAAAATACAACCAGCTCATTCGAATTGAGGAAGAACTCGGTGCTGCGGCTTTTTTCTCCAGTGAACTATTTTAACAATGACGATGGCCTATTCTAAAATAAGGGTCTTAACCATCATGTATCTGGCTCTTGCAC
>WOR8_10005869_pt1 | contig 11811 bp, 8 predicted proteins | sample DeeMarSeWOR38_10_FD_19890 | JGI IMG/M metagenome (IMG submission 19890) | reverse complement strand
ATAAAAAGTATAAAACTAAATTTAAAATAAAAAAGCATTTTCTATTATATACATTTTGTTTATATATAACAATAAATTCAGATTAACTATTGTTAAGCAAATACTTATATTAAATTATAATATATATCTTGTATATTTTTTATCCGGGAGGAAAGAAAATGAGAAAAAAAATATTAGTAATTTTTGCATGTATGCTATTAATTGCAACTGTATTACCAGTTACAGGAACATATGATGGAAAAACTGTTTCTCCAACTGAAGAAATCGAATTAGTTCCAGTCCTTGATTTAACACTTATAAAAGGTGGTTTTTTTGGTATTTTAGTGCTATTATCGAATTTTGGAGACGGAACAGCAGATAATATTTTTTGGGAAATGAATGTTTCAGGAGGACTTTTTTTCTACCCAAAATCAACAAATGGAGAAATTGAAGAATTAAATCCAGATCAGAATGAAATAATTAAAATAAGACCAGCACTAGGACTTGGTATTGTAACTATTAACTTATATTGTAAATACAAAATAGTAAATTTGTCATGTGATGTAGATATAGAATTAAAACAAGAATGGAAAGATCAAGCACTTATATTTTTGCATTTATTTCCTGAAACAATACAACCAGTAAAAGAATGGATGGAAATTGAGAATTACTCATATTTTAATGAAACAGATACTACAGGTGTTGAATTACATTATACAGGTATAAATAATATGCATAATGTTAGAGTTGCGTTAGGTTCTTATTCCTTTTATCAGGAAATAGAGTTTCTTGGAGCTTGTAAGTTTACTGATGGTATAGGGATTCTTGAAGAATGTGGAATAACAGAGGAACTAATAACAGGTGGAGATGCACATTGGGAAGTGGAACTTGTGGATGGGGAATAGGAATTAAATTTTAACAATCTTCCTCTTTATTTCTCTTTTTTGTCTAAACAATAAAACTTAGAAAGAGTAGCACATCTTTTTTAATAATAAAATCATCTAAACATATATTATTTTTTGAAAAAATAAATATTTTGATTTTATACAATTACAAAGTATACCATTTATAAAATTTTATACCACGAAAATATGAATAACTCCTAATTATTTTTGGGAATTTTGAATGTAGATCTTCAATAATATCATGTAGTTGACTGATATCTTTTACATTTAATTCTAATTCCAAATCAGCATATCCAATTGTATAATCTACACAATATAACAGAGGATTTTTTTCTATATATTTAATGATTTGACTTATTTTTGTATATTCACTTAGATAAAAATCCACTTTCCAAACTTGGTAGCCAAGTTTATTTAAGTCAAGTTCAACAGTAAAACCAAGTATGACTTTTAGTTTAACTAATCTTCGAATTCTTGAATTAATTGTTGTCACGTTTGAGTTGAGTTTATTAGCAATCTCAACAGTGGGAATTCTTGAATCAGCTACCAATAACTTTAATATTTTTAAATCAAGATCATCTATCTTTACTTTACCCCAGTTTTTACGTAAAGGAACTCTGTTAGGTTTTTCAATTCCGTCAAGTAAAAAAGCATGTCCATAAATTAATTCACCCATATATGCTGAAAAAACTTGTTGAGAAAAATAATCACCATATTTTTCAAGAGTTTTTTTCCAAAGTGAATAAATATCAGAAATATTTTTTACCATCATCAAAACACCTAAATCGTAGCTTCCTTCGGTTGAAAAAAGATTATTTACATTATCATCATTCATAAAGTGATTAATGATTTCTTTTTTAATTTCAGGAGTTACATATTGAAACTTAAAATAAAATCTTAAAAAATTAAACCCTAATTGAAGTATATCATAGTAAGTAAAAAAACGTATAATGATTCCTTTTTCTTTTAATTTTTTTACTCTATTTGCAACGACATCTTTTGAAAGACCAACCTTTCTACCAATATTTCTAAAAGATTGTCTGCTATTTCCATCAAGTTCGTATAATATTTTCCTATCTTTCAAATCTATCTTTTCCATACGATCTCGACAAAATGATATTTTACTTAAACTATATTATTATTATGTCGAGTTTTTTCATAAGCCATTTAATGTTTTTTAGTCAATATTCAGTATATTGGTGTTATAAAAATGAAAGAAAAATTTGGGAAAAAGGAGGCAAGAGGTAGTACTTTAAATTCCAGTGTAATTATGATTGTAAGTATAGTAGCTGTATCCCTATTTGTTGGAACAACTATACAACCTGCAATAGCAACAACTGGTTTTACAACTAATTTAAATACTGAACAAGCAATAGTTGAAGAAGAATATGTACCTTGCAACTGTGAAGAGCAAATATCAAAGGATGCTGGTTGTAAAAATTGTGTTGAAGCAGTACTTTATGCAGTTAAATTCATGAAGGATCATGTAAAAAACACATTTAAAGATAAAGGTGTATATTTCCTTAGAACTGCTGATATAGCTATTGTAGTTGTTGAAGGAATTGTTTTAGGATTAAAAGACTCAGGTTTTAAAATTAAAATAGATTATAACGAGCTAAAAAACACGGTAAACCAATGGGTAAATAAACTTTATGGACCACAGATGTTTTTTGTTACACGATTAATGGCGCGGCTCGGTGCAATTTACATTGGTGTTACATGGTACCTTCTATCATTCTGTATTGTTTCTTAAATAAACAAATCAGAAAAATGAAGTATATTAAGCGCGTTCAGGAAAATAATTGAATTATTTCAGGTATATTAAAAGGATAATAAAGAACTAAAATTATCTTTTTTTCTTTTTTTTATAATTTTTATTTTGTAAACATTTATTTCTAAAAATAAAAAATATTTGGATTAAATTTGGCAGAAAAGAAAAAATTTTTTTGTTTTGATATCTAGATTTAAATGCTTTATATCTGTTTATAGATGTTTTAAAAAATCAATAAGATTATATGTATTTTATAATTCTAATCAAAGATTAAGAATGAAAAATGTAACAGATTTTAAGATTTTTCTAGATAAAAAAAATATTAATAAAGTATTCAGATATGTTTTGAATATCACACTCGTTATTTTAGCACTAAATTTTCTTTCAAATAATTTTGTAATGGTTAATACAGCATTAATGCATATTTCATCAATTTATCTATTATTAGTTGTATTGATTTTCAATCTTCCAATTAAAAAATTTTATAATAACTTAAAAGAAAAGCATATAGGAAAAAATTCTCTTTATAAAATTCTAATAGGAATTTTTCTGATCATATTTTCTTTTATTTTACTAATTTCGACAACAATTGTTTTTCTGAATTTAGCATCTGTTTTAATTTTTACATCAGGACTTGGTCTCATATTTAAAGGAATTGAAATAATACGAAAAGAATTTTATTTTTTATCTATATTTGTTTTATTTTACGTTATATTATTTGTATTCATTCAAACAATAACATTTTTTTGGCATTTAATTCAAAGTTTTTCTCTTATGGTTTCTAGTTCAGTCGGATTATTAATTGGGAAATCAATGTTTCTGGGACCAACAATTAGTGGTTTTTGGATAGTAATTATTTTTCTTTTGTTACCATTTATAAGTTTTATTCTTTCATCAAATAAGAAACAACAACTAAATAATTTTTTATTTACAATAGCAGGGATATTTATTAGTTGGATAATCTACCTTATAATTATTGGTTTTATTGAATTTGAATCAAAATATGATGTTGCAAATTTGCACATTATACTCTTTATCTTGTGTCTGATTCCGACAATCATCAATTTTTTGAAATCAAATATAGATGGAATTAAAGTTTCTAACCAAAATATTAGTAAAATAAAAATTAAAAAAATAGTTAAAAATCAAGTGGTATGGGGTTTGATATTTCTGTTTTTTTCTACTTTAATACTAACGAGTTTTTTTGGTTTAGAAAATAATAAATCAAACGAAAAAATAAAAATTATGTTTTATGGTCAGAATATGCTGGGCTCTTGGGATATCCCAGAATATGGAAAATATGGGCGTGAAGCATCAGGAATGTTTGGTCTTTTACCGATATATTTAGATGCTTCTGGATTTGAAAGTACCATCCTTGTGGACAATATCACATCGTTTATTGATACAACACAACCAGTTTATGAAAATATTACAAGATATGTCAACTTAACGGATTATGTAAAAATAGTCGAATCAAATGAGGTAACTTCTGATCTTTTACAGGACGTAGATATCTTTGTTGTTATTAATATCAATAAATCGTTTTTTGCTAATGAAAAAAAAGTAATTTGGGAATTTGTCGATAATGGTGGTTCTCTACTTGTTTTAGGAGATCATACCAATGTTGGTGGTATACAAGAACCTTTAAATGATTTACTTAAACCTGTTGAGATAAGTTTTAGATTTGATTCTGCTTTGCCATTAGATTCTAAATTTAATTGGTTAACCTGCTATGAATTTGTGCATCATCCAATAACATATAAAATCAAAAACTTTGATGAAATACAAATAAGTGTTGGTGCATCACTGAATACTTCAGTAAATTCAATACCACTTATAATAGGAAGATATAGTCTTTCCGATGCAGGTGATCCGTTTAATGAAGATATATCATATCTTGGAGATTATGAATATAACAGAGGTGAACAATTAGGGGATCTAATTCTTGGAGCAGCGACTTTTTATGGAGATGGAAAGGTGATAGTGTTTGGTGACACATCAACTTTCCAAAATAGTGCAATTCCATATTCATATTCATTTATTCATAATATCTTTATTTGGTTAAATACAAAACAAACTGCAATTACTGTTTTGTTACAAATTGGAATTTCAATTTTATTACTCTTTATAGCTTTTTGTTTGTTATCAATAAATAAAAAAATTTACATTCCTCATACTATTTTTACAGTGGTGCTCACCCTTGCATTAATTATTTCAGCATTAATTAATTCTGTAGATGTTACAGACATGCAAATCTCTGGAGATGTAGTATATATCGATTCATCTCATAATGAAAAATTTAATCTGGAGCCCTTTACCGAAAAATCAGTTAACGGATTGATATTGAACCTAAATAGAAACGGTTATACCCCTATCATTCTTCGTGAATTTTCTAAAGAAAAAATTGAAAAAAGCAAGATCCTTATTTTTAATGCCCCAACACAATCAATAACTAAGGATGAAGTAGAATTTCTTCACAAATACATGATTGCTGGAGGTATTATTATTCTTGCAGTTGGTTATCCTAATAAGGAGGCAGTTAGCATCTTACTTGAAAAATATTCTCTTAACATTTTAAATGTTCCACTTGGACCTTTTCCATATGTTGAGGACAATCCGCAGGAGTTTGAAAATGAGCCTAGATTTGTCGATAGTTGGCCTATTATTTTCAATGAAAATATTGGTCGATCTTACTACAATTTCACTTGGGATAAAGATTATAATCTAATGGTTTTTATAAAACAAGGTAAAGGAGGGTTGTTACTTATAAGTGACAATCAATATTTATTAGATAAAAACATTGAATCTATTTACGACTATTGGCCAGGGAACATAATTTTACTAAAGAATATAATTGATGAATTTCAAGCATTTGAGGAGTGATAATGAAAAAATTACTTTGGTTCGGCCTCTTATTAACTTCTGCTAGTTGGTTATTTTTTATTCCTATATTCAATAAAACTGATGAAAAAATTGGGATTTTATTGATAATATTAGCGATAATTTGTAACATTTTTAGCTTCTGGAATACTAAATCTTTCTATTTTAAAAAAAGATATCTTATTTTGTTCATTCCTTTAATTCTATCAATATTTATTATTCCTTTTCCCTTTAATATTGGAGTCATTGTATTTACTGTTGGTTTTCTTTTTTCAGTTTTGTTTCCAAAAATTATTCAAAATGAAAAAACAAATATTGTTTTCAAAGGATTATCAATCACTGGATTTACATTGATTCTCCAAGCCTTACTATTTCCTATTTATCAGACATTTGTAATTCATGGTCATCGACTAGATTTTTTATCAGCGATAATTTCTCCATTGGGAAGTTTACTTGGATTAAAAACTTCCTTAAATAATGGTATTGTTTATGTACAAACTTCACAACAAACCTATCCGTTTACTATCACTTTAGAAAAACTTGGATTTTTTATGTGGTTTAACATCTTTATAGGTGCTCTTATATTATTTTTTTTATTATGCAAAAAACGAAAAATCTTATTTAACATAGTAATTTTTTTATTTGCAAGTGCGATTTTTCTTTTATTAAGATTAATAATATTTATACATTTTTACATCAATACACTTGAGCTTGAGATTTTTTGGAATCCTTGGTATATGTTATTTAGTTTTTTACCCTTAATATTATTATTTGTTAAAATACACCCTTTAAACGACATTTCATCTGAGAAAAAAACAATTTTAGTGTTAAAATTGACGAAAAAAAATATAATTTCAATGATATTGATTTTTATTTTTATTTTTTCTATTGTAGGTGCCTTTGTTTTCCAAGATCCGGGATATAGTAAAAATAAGAATATATTAATCGATGAATTTCATAGTGAATGGGAGGATTCTATTACACCTCTTGATAAGCAATGGTATGGGATGCTTTCTACATATAATTATTATTGTTGGGTTAATTGGCTTAACTATTATTATAATGTTGATAGAAACATAAATGAAACCCTAAATAGGCAATTTCTAAATAATTACGATATTCTCATTTTAAAATGTCCCACAAATGAATATTCTAATGAAGAAATCATTGAAATTACTCGGTTTGTTGAACAAGGTGGTGGTTTATTTTTAATTGGAGATCATACAAATGTTTTTGGGATGAATACTTATCTAAATACTGTTGCAAAAAAATTTGGTATTAGTTTTAAAACTGATGCTACGTATGAGCTTGGTACAGGATTACTTTCTACCTTTGAGCCAAGCGGGATATTTCCGCATACAATTGTTAAAAACTTCAATAAATTTGATTTTATGACCTCGTGTACATTAGAGGCACCACTTTTTTCAGAAAACGTAATCATTGGAAATAGATTAATTACTGAATCAGGCACTTATTCAACAGAAAACTTTTTCAGCGAATCAATAGCAACTTCAGAATCTGAATTTGGATTATTTTTACAATCTGTTGCCGTTAAATACGGAAAAGGACGAGTTGTTGCATTTACCGATAGCACTGTATTTTCTAGTTTCTCAGTTTTTACAGATGGATACCAAGCATATTCTCTTGGAGTCTTTGATTATCTAAATAGAGTAAATGTATATGTGTTTATCAATATAGTTTTCTTAGGTCTAGCTGCGGTTTCTTTAATATCATTAATTTATATATTTCGAAATGAGCGAAAAATCAAAATACTATCTTTATTTATTTTTATTGGTCTATTATCGTTTTCAATAGCTGTCCCTTTTTTTTCTTATATTAATACAATTAATTATCAAACTCAATCTCCAAATTCAGATTTTTATCAAGTTTGCTTTATAAAAGAGCATTCAAATTTCGAAATTTCACTTCAGCCTAGTCTGGTACTTTCCAAAGAGGAACAAGAATACGGCACATTCTTTGTCTGGACACAAAGATTAGGTTTAATTCCTTCTATTGAACTAAAGTTAGACGAGGCAATAAAAAAAGCAGATATTATTGTTTTTATCAATCCTATAAAATCATTTTTGGATAAAGAAATTGATTTAATTATAGATTTTGTTGAAAAAGGAGGAAAAATTTTAGTGATGGATAGTATAACAAATGGCAAGTCTACAATAAATGAACTAATTTCTAATTTTGGGATGTGGATTAATATAAAAAATGAAGATCTCCAGTTATATGAAAATATAAGCGATATTAACGAAAATAAAAGCATAGGCAACATTTTATCTCCTTATCTTTCTATTACAGGAGGTGAAAATATGTTTATAAATAAAAGAAATGAAACAAGTATTAGTATAATCAATTTTTATAATGAATCAACTGGTAGAAATGGAACTGTTGCTGTTGTTATTGATTCATATACATTTAGGGATGAAATCATGGGCGGGGTATTTTTAGAGCCTAATGTCGATCAGTTAGAGATTTATAACACTGAGTTTTTTATATTTGATGAAATTCTAAAAAATAATTAGTGGTTTTATCTTTGCACATACGATATATTTATATATTATATAAATAATTGAATTTATGGAGGTAAAGTTATGAAAAAAAAGTTATTAGTAATTAGTTTTTTAGTAACTGCTTGTATTATCCTTACTTCGTTAACCTCTGTTATTGGGGTACAAACAAAAAACGAAAGTACAAATATTTCACCGTTATTTTACAATAGATTAACAACAATGATTAAAAAAGACAATGAAGAAATTAAAAGTAATTATATTGGAAAAGGAACAACATTAAACCTATTTTTTAATAAAAAATCATATATCCGTGGATGGATGGACAAAGCAATTGTGCTCATTCAATCTAATCCAGCAATTATAGATAGTATTTTTGCAAGGGTACAAAAAACACCTTATACTATGAAATTACTCAAGGAAAATGGTATTAGTAAGACTGATTTAATAAAATATGCTACACAATTGAAGAACAATCCCTCTCTTTTAAAACAAGAATTTGATCAAGTTCAAATCAATGTAGATACAACACCACAACCGCCAACACCAAAAGGATTAAGCACCTCAAGTGCAATTGGCTGTCTTATTACTGTAATTGCATTGCTTCCACTTGTCGTTATTTTAGCGGTGCTTATTGGGACTATAACAATTATAACTTGCTTAAATATAGGCGGTTGTCTTGAAACTATTATGGAGAATATGTTTGACAGTATTCTTCAAGAATTAATGCCGGTTTAATACTAAAAAATAAAATATATTTACAAAACCTTTTCTCTTTTTTTTAATTTATTTGTTCTACGCTATATTTATATATAATTTAAGAGTATATTTATAATAGAGAAAATGATTTTTAAAAAAAAGCAATTCATAATATTTCTTATTTGTCTTTTTATTTTAATAAATATCTCATCAATACAGGTTGAATCTTTTTCAATATCATCCACTTATTTTTCCACTTCTTTTGATAATCCTACAGCCTTAATTTTGAATCCCTCAGAATATATATATGGTAATAAACACTGTGTTAAAATCATCAACATGTTAAACCGAAGAGGATATAATATTGAATATCTTTCTAATGAAGCTGTGGATTTAACATACATTAAATTCAATTTAAGCGCAGAAATTGTATATATAAATACACATGCTGGTTATTGGGACTTAGATGGTGATAATCTATCAGACACTGTTGTTATTAGTACAGGTGAACATTGGACAAATGAAACTACTTTAAAGTATCAATTTGAATACGAAAATAAGATGATTGTTGAAGGAAGTGTAGGAAATGAGAGTTTTGTTGCATTTACACCTGCATTAATTAATTATTATTATAGTCCTGGAGATTTACCTAATTCTCTCATATATATGGCAACATGTTATGCAGCATTTGATGATTCAATGGCAGAAATTTTTTTAGATAAGGGAGCATCGGTATACATAGGATGGAATAAAAATACTGCTTTTTGGTCTAATAGTATAACTTCAGTTATTGCATTTAAATTTTTTATAAATGAATTAACTGTAAAACAGGTTTGTAGACTGATTAGATTTGGAGGTTTTATCAACTTTTTATTACAATCAAAATTGTCTTATTATGGAGAAGGAAATCATAGAATTTAAACAGTTAAATTTTTTAAATCTTAAAAAAATACTCTTAATACGATAAAGTGGGCCTGTCCGAATTTGAATCGGAGTCTCTAGCTCCCAAAGCTAAAAGGATCGACCAAGCTACCCTACAGGCCCAAAATATTTTTTTGGTAACAATATATACCATTAAAAACTTTTACTATTTAGCATGCTTATATTATAGATTTTTTCTTAAAATTTATCCAATTTCATATTTACTTATAATTTTATAAATCTTTAGTTTATTAACGTCAATAATTATAGGGGAAAGAAATATGAAAAAAATTTGTACTAGATGTGGTTATGAAAACGCTGATAAAAATACATTCTGCTTAAACTGTGGAACAAAATTGATGGATTTAAAAGATGAAAGTAAAAAAATTAATCAATCTACTTCTTCTCAACCTTCTATGGTAAAAGATCCTGTTGTTAAACATACAGAAAAAAGATTTGTTAAACCTGGTATATTTGTTGTTAATTCTAATAAAACAACATCGAATTTAGCTATAATAGCAATTATATTATCGGTTATAGCAATTATTTTATCAATATTTATTAGTCCTGCTCTTACACTTGGATCAGGTTCTGTTGGTTTAAAAGAACTAGCTGATGATTCAGTTACTAGTAATAAAATTGTTGATGGTTCAATAACTGATTCGGATATTAACAATTTTGGTCTTTCTAAAATTACACATGATTCTATTAATAGTAATAATATCGTAGATTATTCAATATTATTAAGCGATCTTAATTTAAACACTGTTAAGGCAATAACAGGTATGAATGCTATTGAAAACGATTCTATTACTGGTGAAAAAATTGCTAATTTTTCTATTGAAAACGTCGACATTGCTAACAACTCTATAACAAACCAAAAAATTGTTGATGGAACAATCACCGAATCTGATTTGGCAGATGATGCAGTTACTTACGATAAAATGAATATAAAAATAAAATATGGATTTGCAACTAATAGGATTAATGGAAGTTCAATATCTCATGGTATTGGTAGTACTCCTATCTGCGTAATTGTCACACCTGATTATGAATCATTTGGTGGAAATGCTGCAATTTATGCAAATGTTTATGATATAGGCTCTTCAAGTTTTAGAGTAGGTCTTTGGTTTGAAGAGATAGGATCTTCAGGGCCATTAAATCCAGTCAGTTCAAGTGAACCTGTTGATATATATTGGATTGCTATCTATACTAGTTAATATGGAGATTATGATAATTCTACAGATATATAATATAAATTCATAATATCTTAATATTTTATTTTATTCAATTAAATATCATTATATGACAAAATAAAAAATAAATTATTTTTTTTCTATTCTTTAAAATTATTCTTTACTAATTTTTAAAAACTTTTATGAACAAATACTTAATACAATTTTTTTATGGATTTTAAATTTGATAAACCTCTGCATATTTTTGCATTACTATTGCTTATTGGTAGTTTCTTTTTAATTTTTATAATTCCAAGTATAACATTTTTTCTTATGATTGATACTCCTAATTTAATTAATAATCTGGAAATCTCAGAAATTGTAGCTTTAGAAAGTCAGTTACTTGTAATTGCTATATTTATTTTGATACCTTTTACTTGGTACTTTTTTGTAAATAATTTAAAATTAAAAGAAATATTTAGACGTATTAAATTTGTTAGTGAAAATATTGATATAGCATTTCTTTGGGGTTTGATGGCTGCTATAATAATATTTATCGTTATATTCCTTCTTGAGTTTATTTTGATAAAAATGGGTCAAAATCTTCAGGATTTGAGTAATATTCCTGATTTACAGAGGTTGTTTTCTTGGCCTGTTTTGTTTTTTTTAGTTGCCGTACAACCAATTGGTGAAGAGATTTTTTTTAGAGGGTTTTTATTTGAAAAAATTGAGAATTTTGCTGGAGGAAAAGTTGCGATATTTATCACAGCATTTTTATTTGGTTTAGCTCATATGTCATATGGTAAAATATTTCCTGTTTTAATGCCAATATTAATGGGGGTAATTTTAGGTTATATTGTCTATAAAACCAAGAATTTATATTCTGCTGTTGTTGCTCATATTATTTTGAATGTTACAAGTTTAGCACTTGCTTATGTTGGTCAACATTTATTGGAACAATT
>WOR8_10005866_pt1 | contig 11812 bp, 10 predicted proteins | sample DeeMarSeWOR38_10_FD_19890 | JGI IMG/M metagenome (IMG submission 19890) | reverse complement strand
TAAAAAATAATCAATTGTGAACCATAGAAATGAATACTCTAAGTAATCATTTGAATGTATATAACGGTTTACGTAACTGTGTATTTCCTTGTAAAGCTCCTTTCTGGACTCTTCTAGGTCAGTATCAACCTTTTTAAGAATTTCTATAAATTCGTTTAGATAATTCTGCTCATTTTTAGGATAAACTTGGATATAATCTCTCGAATGTTTAAGAACCAGCTCTAGAAATTTCCGATCGCTCGCAGTGGAATACTTCATAATTACCCAACAATAGATCTAATATGTCTTTTTATTTATAAACTTTTTAAAAAAAAATACTAGGTTTGTTTTATAATCGTCTCGAATTAATTTGAAAGGATTTGGGTTTAAATATTCCGTTAATAGAGTAGCAATAGGCGTATGAAGACTTCGACCAATAGTCTTAGCTGACTGTTACTAATCGCAGGAGGGTAACTTAACTGGAAATTAAGTGATCCGTCGTCAGTTAATGTAAGGAATGAACTGTCATGCCCTAATAGGTGTGAGATGATGCATCTGGTCTTTTGTCTAGGACATTTACTATATAAATTATTACAAGTAGTTTAGTCCTTTTGACATTTGACTACCCTGAAAATTTGGCTTGCATTTGAGTAAATTTCATTGTAGCCATAACATCGCCCGTAATCTTCAGATTTTTGGCAAAGAATTCTTTCTGCCCATCTTTTTCCCCTGAAGATATTTGTGCCCACAGTTCAGTGGTACATTGGAAGGTAAATGACGGTTTTTCAGGTGCTCCTTCATGAAATTCTGCTGTTCCTTCTGGATGAAATATAACATGAAATATTCCATCCTCTCCTTCTAGATCGTATGCAGCAATTTTATTCCAGTTTTTTAGAAAATTTTGTACTTCAGGGGTTTGATTGACTAATTCAACTAATTGTTTAACAGCTTCTTTTCCAGGACCCATATTTCAGTCTCCTTTTATTATTTAAGCAGATAGCTTGGATAAGAATAAACAGACCTAATGAAGTAAATTGATTTTAAAAATTTCGTGTTTTATTTCATCATTTTAATAGCATTTGATTATTAAAGATTGAAAAGGACCAATAACAATCTGATTTTTCTTATTTTATCAGTTCTATCAAACCAAATTTCAGCACAGCTTCTCCTTTTTCATTTTTAGTTTCAAAGCCAATTACCATATTAGTTTCACTTTCCTCTAGGAGCCATCCTTCTGTAATAAGTGTTTCCTCCATAAAAACTGGCTTTGAAAACCTTGTCCTTATTCGTTTGACTTTTGTGGGATCTCCATCTGCAAGATTATCAACTATGGCTTGGGTAGCGAAGGCTAAAGTGCATAATCCATGAAGGATCTTATCAGGTAGACCTGCAGCCCTAGCAATATCTTTGTCAACGTGAATAGGATTTTCATCACCTGATGCAGCAGCGTAACGGACGGATTGATCAGAAGTTATATTCATTTGTTGTCTTACTAGAATCTGCTTTTCCATCAATTCCTCTTTAATTACTGCTTTAAGCGCTTCTTTTTTCTTTATTGCTTTTTTAAAAAATAAACCAGCTCGCATTTCAAAAACTCGCTCTTTTTCTGCATAACCAGTCATTTTTGCCCAGAGAATATCTCCTGTCTCTTTAGAATCGATAGAATCTAATTTGATCTTCGTTTTAATCTTTTCTCTTGGTCTTAATGGTCGATGGTATAGAATTTCCTGTTCACCATGAACCATTCGCAGAATATCAAGGTTGAGTGTGTCATCTGTAACTATCTGTATCATTGGATCAATCAACATGGTCACTGGGAAAACGGGTGGGATTTTTAATTTATTTTCGTCAGATTGATAGTATTGGGGATTTATCTCATTGGTTGCCTTAGCATAGGCTTTTATTTTTTCTGGATCAACAGTAACTATTTTTCCTTCGTATATCTTCCCAACAATATTTGGATCAAGCCCACTTTCTTTCATTATGTTTTCACCTTAGCTTTTTTGAATAATTATCTGATTTGAGATTAAAAAGCACTTTGAGTGAATTATTTTAAAGAGATGTTCAATGAGTGTCAGAGGTACTTTCTGATTTTTGTCTTAGACCTTTAATCTTTACTCTTTACTCCTCTTTTAAAAATTAATTCACGTGGGAAGACTAAATTCTTGGCTCTTCCCATTACGTAACAACAGCTATTGGTTAGATATCGTGGGAGGATTAAAATAAATTCATCAGGAGAAAAATTAATTCTTAATCGATTTACCCTAATCCGTACAGATTATTTTTAGGTAAGTTTTTGAGTACTAAAACAGATAAAATTAATATAATGTACACCAGGAAAACCCATCTATTACTTACTATTCTAATCTTCCAAAGCTGTATCATCTTTTTACCCTCCCCAAGCTTTGGCGAAAAATTTCCGTTACAAGATCCGACACCGGACTATATTTTTTATAATGGAACTATACTTACTATGGAAGAAACCCAGCCAATAGCGGAAGCAGTCGCAGTTTTAGGTGATATCATTATTGCTGTAGGAAATGAGAATGAAGCTTTTCGTTATGCTGATTCCACTACCCAATTAATCAATATGCAAGGAGCAACTGTCGTTCCAGGTTTTATTGATTCCCACTCACATTGGATTGGAGATCGTGGGTTAACGAATACGACAGAATTGACTGATGTGATTGATTCTTTAATCTCCTATGGTTGGACCAGCATTTCAGAATTATTTGTGAATCAAGATCGATTAAATGAATTACAGGCTGTTGATGATGCGAATGTATTGAAGATTCGCGTCAATTGTTATCTCCCGTTGGGGTATGGATTTGATCGCTTTGGGGACTGGTATCAAGCTTATACCCCTGGCTATGAATATAGTCCCCGATTACGGATCGCGGGAGTAAAACTATTCGCAGATGGGTGGTACCGAGATCCAGTTATTTATATTAACCAAACTGAAATGAATCAGCTTGTTCAAGAAGCTCATTCTTGGGGTTTTCAAATCGCTACGCATAGTGTGACCCCCAATGCGACCGACATTGTGCTCAATGCATATGAATCGGTGATAGGTAACGAATCAAACGATTTACGCCATCGTATTGAACATTTAGTTCTCCTTCGAGATGATCAAATTACCCGTCTAGCTGAACTAGATATTTTAGGTTGTATTCAGCTTCCTTGGTTCAATTCGGATTGGAATGATCTTATTGAGCCTGTGATTGGCCGAGACTGGGCTGTAATAATTGGTAGATGGCGGGATCTCCTTAATGCTGATGTACATCTAATGGGAAGTACTGATTATCCTTATGTTCTAGGAGATATTAGAACACCCCTTGGGATTATCGCTACAGCAGTCACACGTATTGGAACCTTAGGGGATGCACCAGTCGATTTTATGCTCAATCAAACGATTTCACCTGAACAGGCCTTACGAACATTAACAATCGATGGAGCTTATGGTACATTTCAGGAAAATATCAAAGGAAGTATTAAATTTGGTAAATTAGCAGATTTGGTTGTGCTTTCCGATAATCCACTCACGACTTCAGAGACTGAACTAAAAAATATTGACGTTTTAATGACTATGATAAACGGTGAGATCGAATACATTAAACCAGAAAGTCCAGATACTACTACAGCTTTTTCTAGCTTATCAATGACGGATACAACAATAGGGACATCAGAATCAACTTCTGCCCCAGTTCTTCCCTTAACAACATCAGCTCCAATTTTCTCATTTATTTTTCTTGGTGTTTTACTAATTGGTTTAATACGAACTAGGAAGAATTAAGTAAGAATTGTTTTAATTTCAAGAATAATAATAGCTAAAACGATTAAAATACTTTTTTGGAGTTCCCTTGTATGTTTCATGATATTCCAGATAAAATACAAGAAAGAATGAATTACTTAAGAAACTTAGACGCTGCAGATCGCAAAGATGGTACACCTTTACTGCAACGGTTACGACAGGTCCCTCCTGAAACTGGAAAATTTCTTGTTCTTATTGCATCGAATGTACCCAAGGGACAATTAATTGAAATAGGAACAAGTGGTGGGTATTCAACTTTATGGATAATTCTTTCTTGCATAAAGACAGAAAGAAAAATTAAGACATTTGAAGTCCTTAAAGAGAAGGTACATTTAGCGAAGGAAACATTCAAAGTAGCTCAAGTAGAATCATATGTTGAATTAATTTTTGGGGATGCACGAGACTATTTAGGAAAAACAGAAGAAATAGCGTTTTGCTTTTTAGATGCAGAGAAGGAGTATTATAAAGCATGCTATGATTTAATTGTCCCAAAAATGGTAAAAGGTGCATTTCTTATCGCTGACAATGCTATCAGCCATGAAGAGGATTTGAAACCAATGTTAGACCAAGCCATGATGGATAAGCGTATTGATTCTCTGATTGTCCCGATAGGAAGTGGTTTATTGATTTGTAGAAAACATTGATTTCTCACTTTTCAAATAGGGGCAAAAAAGACTAAAGAATCAACTTCAGTTGCTTAATAAAAATTTTAAAACCACCGAAATAGAAGTATCAAAATTAAGGACTAGTTTTCCTAAACATTCTAAAAGTATTAATAAGGCTATAAATGGATTGAATTAAGGCAAAACTATTTAATTATTTGTTTCTTTCGCTTTTTCACCAGTTCTAGGAACAATTTAATTGTAATAACTTATTTAGCAATAAATTTCAGTATTTTTAGGGTCTTTTAGGTTAGATCGCTTATGCTTAAAATAGGATTAACAATCCAAAAATTTGGAAAAACAAATCCGTCTATTTTAGTCAAATTCGCTGCTTTTATCCGTTTAGAACACATTGAATTTGATATGTTCGTTTTTGACAACATTGAGGCGGTAATTCGAGCTCTTAAATCAAAACAAAGTGCCATTCATGCTCCCTATTATGAGGATTATGATTTAGACTTTTCTTCTGAAAATTCTATATTAGATTTGCTCATAGAGAAGATTATTGACTATAAAAAAGAGCTGGGAATTATTGGAGTAATAATCCATCCTCCTGTAGATCCTAAAGGCGATATTAATCTCTATTACCAACGCTTAGATCATTTACCTGTTTTACCTCTTCTTGAAAATATGCCTTATCAATCTTGGAATCAATTTCTACTTCAATTTCATACTACTCAAGAAAATATTTCCCAATCCCTAGGATTTTGCTTTGACATCCCTCATTCCTATATAACTAATGAAGATCAATTCTTAAATCTGCCAGATCCTTTAATTAAGTTATTGAAGCAAAATTCAGGTTATATACACATCTCAGGGGGAAATAAAAATGAAGATACCCATTTTCCATTATTGACAGAAGGAGAAATGCCCATTCCTCCTATTAAAACATTTTTAAGAAAACTTCCATTTAAAGGAACAGTAACCATGGAACTTTCACCCCGTAATTTCCATGAAATCGATAAAATGCTTCAATCTTATTCTCAGATGCTTGGTATAGCAAAAAAACCCCTGAGAAAACTCGAAAATGAAATTAAGCGCCCCTTCCTTATGAAAAAGATCCGAAAGTTTTTCAGTGATCCTCAAAATTCATGAACGTAATTAAAGAAATATAGATTCCTATTCTGAAAAGTCAATAGTTTTTAGTTGAATTATACAAAGTCAATTGATTATTGTTGACAATAGTAAATAATTAGCATTTAGAGAGTTATCATTGACTTATCTTAAAGATTGACTAATATTCACGGCAACTTAATTTAATTGACAAATTTAGAGTAAATTTTATAAAATTGACTTGATCAATCTAGATTGAGAAAAAATTTTGAATTATGGTGATATTTACATGACCTATTTTATTATTACGGGTGATTTGATTGCATCTCGTAAGATTCCTAACCGATCTCAAATTCAAAAAGAACTACAGAACACTGTTGAAAACATAAATAATTGTTATACTGAACATATACTTTGTCCTTTTGTCATTGGATGGGGAGATGCTTTCCAAGGAGCATTAATTTCGCTTTCAGGTCTTTATAATATTATTGAAGCTTTTGAAAACCAGCTTACTATTAAATTTCGATGTGGAATTGGTATTGGGGAAATCTCAACGGAATTTAGTTTAAACCCCCTAGAAATGGATGGTCCAGCTTTTCACGCCTCTCAATATGCCTTAGAGGACGCAAAGAAGAATCAAAAGTTTGTTTGGATCAAATCTGAACGAAGACAGTTTGATATGATTATTAACACGCTGTGGGTTCTTCTTTCTAGTATTAAATCTGGTTGGACTAAACGTCAATATGAAGTTATCCAACTACGTCGTTTGAACCTAACATATGCAGAAATAGGTCAGAAACTTAGGATCACCAAACAAGCAGTTTACAATATTCTTAAAAGTGCTCAATGGGAGGCTGTAGAGCATGGGATTAATACTCTAAATCACATAGAATACTGATTCTGCTGGTTAAATTGAGGAAACAATTATGGTACCTCTTGAAATAGTATTTCTTTATCTTTTAGGAGTTTATATAATCGTATTAGGGGGAGGGGCAGTCTTTGTTTCGTTTACTTTGAGGATTTTGCGACTGTTCCAAACAGACAAGGATAAGATGTCTCAAAATATTGAAAAGGGATTACGTGGTGCTGGTATTTTTGTTGGTATATTAGAGCGTGCTATTATTCTTACTCTGAGTCTGTTAAACCAATTTGGGGCGATTTCTTTTGTGTTTTTAGCTAAATCTATGGCTAGGTTTAAACAACTTGAACAAAGAGATTTTGCTGAATATTATTTAATTGGAACATTGACCAGCTTTTTTATCGCTTTATTAGGGGGAATTCTTACTCAGGCCCTCTATCAAGTTCTGATAGTCCCTTTCTTTCCATAAGATAGAGTGCTATTCTGGTTAAATGAATTAAAGGCATAATTGAAAATAAGAAGAATAGAACAGTTTACTTTTTTAAAACACAATCTTAGTGAGCTAATATACTTTCATTGATAACGAACCTTAAGTATGAGCTTATGAGAGTTACTACTTTGAGTACACAAGGATTTCATTTTCTTCATGTTCCTCAAAATCACGATCATACTGGAGGGAAAGTATTTATTAATACAGAATCTACCTTTTCTCTTGAATATTTAATAACGGAACCATCTACGATTAATATTCATATGATCCCAGTTCAAAGAAAAAGCTGGAGGAAGAGCTCTCTTAAGAAAGATTTAGCTATAATTCAGCAATTCGCCTCAAGTCTCGGATTACATCCAGACTCTCATCTCATTGATTTTTCTCCAATTAATCCTATTCTTGAATTACTTCAAAGTGAATTCCAATTTGAATCTGAAGGAAATAAATATTATTGTGGAGGGATTATAGGGCAGAAAAATAAAGAAACTTTTGCCACTCGACCTTTTACAACAAATTTTACTGATGATCTTCTTGAGATTCTTACTGATTCTCCTCATTTTGCAGTAATTCAGCTAGTTTTTAAATCCGTTCCTCTTCCTAAGGGGATTAAATTAAATGAGGAGGTAGAACATAAAAAAGCTCAGGTAAAATTCAATTTAAGAGAGGGAAAAGTCGAAAGAAATTACTCAGGTATCAGTAGACAGAATATTTTCAAAGAAAGTGGTTGTTTCGAATTTTCACCGCGAATATTGTTAGTTGAGACAGATGTTGACATTCTTGCTAATAAATTAGAACGAATATCGGTAATTTTTTCATCTAGTGGCTTTAAATCTCAAATTTATCCTACATTTTTTCGAAGATTTTCTTTTTTCCGTAAAGTCATAAAAACAAGGAAATTGATATCTTCTAGTCTAATTGATGGTTATTCATTGATGAATTACATTGCATTACCAAAAAATCAATATTCCCATGAAGGTTATAAGATTGTTCCAAATAAATCGCATTATTCTTTAACAACTAGCCCCTTATCCCATATAAACCAAGAAAGAATTAACATTGGTGTTCCAATTCTAAGCGGAAAGACCTCTGAAATTCCACTTACGATAGGAGGTAAAGAATTAAGTCGTCACATGGCTGTTTTTGGTATGACGGGAGAGGGAAAAAGTAGGTTCATATATAGTTTAATTAAAGAATATGTAAGATGTAGTGGGAAATTCATTATAATAGACCCAAAAGGGGAATACCTTCCTCCTGTATATAATATTTGCTCTGATTTCATCTATCTCAAACCTGGAAGCTCTAATTTCCCTTGGGGGATAAATATTTTTCAAGTTCCTAAAGACAATCAAGGAAAAAACATAATTCCACAAGAAGATCATATTCAATTTGTTGTTTCTGTTTTTGAAAATGTTTTAGATGAACATGATAATATTACACCCCAGATGCGACGGTTATTACACTTAGGAGTAGAATTTACTATACTAAAACAAGGTAACCTCGGGATTTTTCTGGAGTTCTTTATAAACATTCCAAACTCTGAAATAAAAGGCCCTTTTATTGAAAATTCTGCTATAGCTATGCTAAATCGCTTTCAAAAATTCCGTTTTGGGAATATAGGGCGTTGTTTTTCAGTGAAACAGACTACCTTTGAAATCGCATCATTATTAGACAATAATGTAATTATTGATCTTTCTAACTTTGAAATGATGGAAGATGAGGTAGGTCGTCGTTTATTTTTAGAAGTTCTTCTTCAAAATCTGTACTATCATCTTAGGAGTTCACGTCCTCCGATTAAAGAGGAATCCCTTCCCCAAAATCTTTTGATAATGGACGAAATCCAGAAGCTACTCCCTTCAAAATCTAAATGGAATAATTATCCGACTTCGATGATCGGTAAAGGCCCTTTGACCTTACGTGCATATGATATTTCAATGATTTTTGTGGGAACCGATCCAATAATAGATCAGCCTATGCTATCCAATACAGGTATCAAGGCAGTATTTTTTACCACATTTGATCCAAATTTAATTGCTAATATGTTAGGTATTCCACGTAATGAATATGAACAGTTACGAAAATTATTAAAAATTAAGAATGATGAATATAGATGTCTTTTAGCAATCAATGGGAATATATCACTGATAAAAACCAATAGTTTCCCATTAGATCCCATTTCTAACGATCTTTATTCAAATTTGGAATTAAACTCTACCCAATTAAAAATAAGAAAATTATATGAAAATTTAACAATAAGCAAAAATAATCTTATACGATAAGGTGAAATCGCCCCGCCCAGATTCGAACTGGGGTCTTGAAGCCAAAACTTCACATGATGGTCCACTACACTACGGGGCTTTTGTTTATGACTCTTTTGGGGTCCAAAATACCTGTACTGCCTCAACAGGACAAACTACTTCACAAGCACGACATTCAAAGCAAAGATTAGAATCTGTCACCTGAATAACCCTAGAATTACTAGAAGAGGATTTTTCTATTTTAAGAATCTCTGCAGGACAACTCCGAATACACTTTAAACATTGGATGCAAAGATCTTGATCAATAACTATATTAGGGATAGAGACACCTCTTATTTGGTAAGGAGAGATCTTAGGTCGATTAAGACTTTGTCAACATCATTATTTGCTTTTCGAAGCTGTTTATCATAATTAAGTTTAAGCTTCGCATAAGCTTCTTTTCCTATCCTTCCTTGGGTTTTCTTTTTCTCAAGAGAATCAATATTTACTAGAATAGCTTCACGATTTGCTTCTGCTACCTCGATTGATCGCATAGATACACGATATTTAGGCCCTTCATCTGATAGCTTACTTGATACATTTACTAATGATCGATCGATTCTTTGTTGACGATTCAATAATATAGTTCGTGTTTGTTCGAATTCTCTGGCACTTATATTTTTCGATTTTCTTTTCTTATCAAGACGGATGATTTGTTCTCTTAAAGCCGTTTTTTCTTCATATGATTTGACGAATTCTCTGATTAGATCAAGAGGTATTTCTTCAATAGCGATGCCTCTAGGTCGTAATCCAAATGAGAGATTCCGCACAAACGCATAAATTATACCCAAAGATAAGAAAAAGAGGGATATTGAGAGAGGAACTTTGAAAAATACAAATGGATCCAATCCAAAATCAATATTAATAATTTTATTACTCAATGGGGTTAAATCAGTGAAATTAATTTGTACTCCTGGTTTATTAAAGAATCCAAATCCTAATCCAAGTTCACGCTTTTGGACAGACCTATTTAATGTAGCTTGACGTAATGTAGCTGTTTCAACTGTTTCAACAAATTTTTGCTTGCTATACGAAGAACCATGAGGAATGAAGATGTTTAGTTCGAATTCCCTAACAGTCCAATTAAAGTTCATGGAAAGAGGAATAGATAATCTGACTTTACCTCCTCCACGATCTCTTACTAGCTCCGAGACAGGTTCACGGTAGGAAAGATAGAGATGATATTCAGCATCTTGTTCAATTTCAATTCGGGGATTCACTTCAAGGGAGTTCTTTTGAAGAACTGGATCAAGAATAAGAGAGGGGGTGAGGTTTCCATAATTATCATGCATCCCTATTTTAACAGCATACCTAGGAAGATAGAACCCAATGGTATTATAAGTTGGTCCACCGAGATTAGTAGATAAAACTGGGCCAGACTTCAATCCGACATTTTTTATTAGGATTTCATGCTTTGTGTAAACATATCCCCACTCTGACATCTCAATTGTAGTCTTTAAGTAAGAAAATTCAATCTTAGTTTGTGCAAATTGATAATAATCAAAACTTAGATATAAAGAAAGATTTTTAGCCAAAGATGGGGAATATGCAGGGATAAAACTTTTATTTTCTAAGGCTACCATGTTATAATTATAGTCAGAGCCATTCAAGGTCGTACGATTTATTCCCGTAATTTCTGTGATATTATTAAAGATAACTCCTTGTGTTGACTGAATTAAAGAACCTGTAAAATACGATTCGTTAGGTAAGATGGTCTCATTTTTAACTTGAACCTCTATCTCTGTCCCTACCTTCCAATCAATATCATATTTTGTTATTGGTATCGAAATTAATGGAATAAAACTCATATTAAAATGATAAGGATAAGAATTTTCTGTCAATTGACTATTCTTATCAAATGAGATTGCATTTAAATGATCCATGACTATAACTACAAAAACATTTTCACCTTTACCTACATCAGGAAATTTAATTGTTATAGTATAGGTTGTATTCCCTGGAAAACTCTGCCACTCAGTTTGTTGCTCCTCTGTATCATTTGAGGAGAAAATTTCGATATATTTGCTATCTTCATATTCGTGTACCGGTATAGTCAAATTTATGGCATTAATTACGTTTGAATCATTGTTATATATGCGGAGCTCAGTTCTTGAAGTTGTATAACCATATTCATTGGCTCGTATTACTCGACTAACATTTATGGCATGACTAGACGGTTTAAAATTCTTAACATCAAAAAAATGAAGATCCTCCATATTAAATTCATCTATCTTCATTTGTAAGCTTGGTTGAGTAGATTCATACACCTGAAGATTAACATCGCTATTTAATGCAATTATCATCGATAAAACTATAAAGACAATAAACAAACGATTCAATTGGGATCCTAGCAATTTTTTCATATAATTATGCACCTTAGAACCTGTCTTTGAATATGAACGGAATATAAGTGTTTTATGAAATATGCTTAATCAGATTTTCTTACCGAATAGGCAGAATCTTACTATTTTGGACTCGTTTTGATAGATATAATATAGTTTATCTTTTCTTACATAATTCTTCTTCAAGTCTTTAAGGGGTATTTAATAACCTAGATTGACAAATTGACGTAATATAAGATGATAGGTTCTATTTGAAATTCATTATATCAATTAAACCTGTCTTATTCAATAAAAATTTTTTGAATGGAATAAAATAGTCGAT
>WOR8_10005863_pt1 | contig 11814 bp, 8 predicted proteins | sample DeeMarSeWOR38_10_FD_19890 | JGI IMG/M metagenome (IMG submission 19890) | reverse complement strand
GGGAAAGAAAAGGATGACGAAGATCAAAGTTGAGTAGAAGCAGTTTTAAAACATCTCCTCTATATTGCCTGCGTTGAATATTTTTTGTGTATCGATGAATTAGCCCCCAAGAATCGCTGTATCTGATAACAAGACGTTCGTGTTGAATATTGAAAAAATATGAGTGCGCTTGATAAAAAGGTTGAATGGCAACAACCGCTGGTAACCATACCTGAGAAGCATTGGGATGTCATTATCATCGGTGCGGGACCTGCGGGTGCCATCGCTGCCGTTCATCTGGCCGCTGCCGATCACAGGGTTTTGTTGCTGGACAAAGAACACTTCCCAAGAGAAAAAATTTGCGGAGATGGCCTTCTGCCGGATGCCCTGCGATGTCTCGACGATGCGGGCATCGGGAAAGGTGCTCGCCAATGTGGGCACTTAATGCATACAGCAAGCATAGTTAACCCGCCGCGCAGTAGGATAGATGTTTCGGGTACCTACCTGACGCTAAAGCGGTTTCTATTAGATACAATGGTTGCTCAACGAGCGGTTGAAGCTGGTGCCGTGTTTGCCCACGGAAAAGTCGATCGGATCCTTGTGAGAGCAGATAAATCCGTATCATTTGCAATTCGAGGAAACAATAACAATTACACGGCGCGTATCGGAATAATTGCAACCGGCGCCAATGTTAGACTGCTGAAAGAAGTGGGGTGGTTTGTACCCCGAAAACCGAGCGCCGTTGCCCTGCGGGGCTATGTTCGATCTTCATTTGATCTGGATCATCTGGTGGTCGCATATGTTAAAAGTTTAGCCCCCGGATACGGTTGGATTTTTCCGTTGGGTAACCGCGAATACAACATTGGCTGCGGTCTATTGCTGCGCGGTGCACCAAATAGCTTCAAAAATTTGAGGAAGTTTTTTGATGATTTTATCAACGAGTTTCCTTTAGCACACGAACTGATGCAGAGCGGAACCATTATCCGACCCTTGCGAGCAGCCGCACTTCGGAGCAACTTTGAAGGCGTTTATCCTTTTGTCAAAGGACCATTAATAACAGTTGGCGAAACCATGGGAACCACGTTGCCGTTTTTATCTGAGGGAATCGGCAAGGCCATGGAAACCGGGCAACTGGCGGCCGAAATCGTCCATAGGGCTCTGATTTCCGGGGATATGACAGTGTTGAAAGAATATCCTGAACGACTGACGAATGACTTCAAACCACGATATAAAGGTTATCGAACCGCTGAAAAATGGATTGCAAAACCATGGTTGAGTGATTTTATGTTCAGCCGTATACAAAAAAGCAAGTATTTTAGTGGAGTATTATCTGGAATAATGGCCGAAACCCATAATCCAAGAGAGCTTTTTTCTGTAAACGGAATTGTCAAATCGTTTTGGAAATAATCCCGTCAAGGTCGTGAATGGGATCCTTGATCATTAAATAAGGTAATGCATTCAATCTTAAGCATCGCTTAATTTAATATACAAATTTTTTCCTTGACAACGAAAGCGCAAAAAATTAAGAATTAAACATATGAGCATAATTTGCACATATGTGCAATAAAAATACAACCCCAAATATCATACCTGAGGCACTATCATTGATCATATTAATATAAAAATTTTTTTAGAAATTTATCCAAAAAGGAGATTTAAAAATGGGTGAAAAATTTTGGACTTACGCAATGGAAGAAATGGCATATGTGGATGTGCAGGAAATTCTTAAAACCACTGACATCGTGTTGATTCCCATCGGCAGTCAGGAAAAGCATGGCCCCCATATCCCGCTGGCTTGTGATTCAATTGCGACCATCGAGACGACTCGCCGGGCGGCATACAAGGCTGAAGTTCCTTATACTCCCCTAATTCCAGTCGGCTATTCTCCCCACCATATGGGTAGAATGAATGAAGGTGTCGGTTCAATTACGTTTACCGGCGACACCATGCGCAGAATTGTATACGAAATAGGCAAAAGCCTGGTGTTTCATGGATTCAACAAACTGATTTACACCAGCCAGCACGCCTCCAACACTAAGGTTGTCGACGAAGCCCTGCGGCGTCTGCGGTATGAGACAGGCGCTTTCGTTGCCTGGTATATGACACCTACGGAACGTAGAACGCAAGTTATCAACCACCTATTGGAGGAAAAAGTCGGTTGGCATTCAGGAGAGATGGAAACTTCCCAATGTTTGGCATACAATGCAAAAGCGTGTCATATGGAAAGGGCCAAAAAGCATACGGCTCATGCGCCGGAGTGGTTAGGTCCGGAATTTGCCAAAACTGATGGGGTGCCCACAGTGATCTTTCAGGGTACTGAAAACATTTTTATCCCCATGGAACACCACGAATATGTTGAGGAAGCCACCATCGGGGATCCCCATCTTGCCAGCGTGGAAAAAGGTGAAAAGATCTTTGAGGCCGCCTCAGACAATCTGGCGGATTTCATCAATGAGGCAAAAAAGATGAAGGTTGAAATTAAAAGCCGTGAATATGATTTCAGAGCATTTTAACATGAGTTCTATCAGCCAACATGAGTTAATTAAAATTTGCTATTTATATTATATTGAAGGTCAAACCCAGCAGCAAATCTCATCTGCTTTTGGTTTTTCTCGATTCAAGACGAGCCGATTGTTAAAAAAGGCAAGGGAAGAGGGACTGGTAACCATTCGGATCAATGATCCGACCAGTGACCTGACTGAGATAGAAGTTAAACTGGCAAGAAAATATAGCTTAAAGCAAACTATCGTCGTAAAGATTCAAAAATACAACGACAAATCACATTTATCCCAAATTGGAGAGGCCGGTGCACGTTATTTGTACGGGGTAATTCATCAATGCAAGGTCCTGGGAGTCGCCTGGGGGAGATCGGTCAGTTATGTGGTTCAAAATGTTGAGCAATTCGAAGCCAATGATTTGACAGTTGTACAAATGACCGGTGGAATGAGTGCCATTGAGGGTACCGATGCAAATGCATTGACCATGGCTTTAGGACAAAAACTAGGCGCCAAAGCCCATGTCATTCAGGCGCCCGTAATTGTCGGAGATCGAACAATCAGAGATACGCTTTTAAAAGAAAAACAAATCCACGAAGCCATTGCTCTAGCTAAAAAAGCAGATGCGGCCATCTTTGGCATTGGATTGCCCAGTGAAGATGGCCTGCTGTCCAGAGCGGGCTTTTTAACAAAAAAGAGTTCCACAGCACTGGAGAAAGCCGGTGCCGTCGGTGCCATTTGTGGTCGATTCTTTGATATCAACGGCCAAAAATGCACAAATGACTTAGATGACAAAATCATCGGACTCAATCTGAATGATTTGAGGAGGATCAAACACAAAGTTGCGATTGCATTCGGTCCTGAGAAAGTAAAAGCCATCCTCGGGGCAATGCGAGGACACTTTTTAGATGTATTGATTACCAATCATAAAACCGCAAATGCTCTGCTTGAGATTTCGTAAAGTTCTTTGCCCAATCATAGTGAAATCACTTTCGCTATATACGCGTATGTAGTATAGGCAAATTATGGCATTTAGAGTGAACTTAAATTCAGACAAATGCATTGGTTGTGTAACATGCACCCGGTGTGACAATTTTGAAATGGGATTAGATGGAAGAGCTCATTATATTTTAACTGAAGTGGAAAAGTTAGGGTGTATCCCGGAGGTCGCAGGTTCATTTCCTGTTAATACCATATGGATAAAAGAAATCCAGCGCCTATATGATCTCTACTAAACAGCATGATTTCCATACCTTTTAGACCTGCCTTTTTAAATATTTGAATAAGATATACATCAAATTTAGGTTCGAGATCACCATCGATCCTCCCACAGATGCGTGTTGGCCTAAGGATTCTATCCATTTTGGAGGCATGCCTCGGATTCGAGCCACGGGTTGCTAATTGGAAATGACCGGGATAATCCCAAGTCAGGATTTAGCTATTTCCCGATACCCTGATTTTCGAGCCCACCTTGGCGCGCTGAAAGAATCGGAAAGATACGCACAACCGGTTCGTCACCGCGAGCTTTGTTTACGACTCTTATGAGGCCCTCTTCAAATTCGGGGGGTAGACTCTTCCCACTCATTAAGATTATGGTAATGCCGGCTTCAGGCTCCACGCTGTTTCGGCCCTGGCCAATGAGCTCCACCTCCGGCCAATAGCTGATGTATTGCTGTACGGCCTGCCGCACTTGTGGAGCCAGCGGATATTCCAATGGTCGATTCTGGCCCACACGTCTTCCTTCTATCATATGAATTAGCAGCGGTGCGGTTAAAAGGACCAATGAGAGAAACAATAGTATTGTGGCCCTGCGCACCCAAATCGGCATACCAGAACCATGAAGGGAAACGTGCACTTTTAACATTCGGAACACGATTGCAGCTCCGAGTATGATAGCCACAAGGTTGGTGATTAGCAAGATAGCGGCATTAAAGGAGATTGAGGGGCTTCCATGCGTTAGCGCAATGCCCACAACTGCAAGGGGAGGAACAAGTGCTGCTGCGATTGCAACACCGGCGAGCGTTGTCATCACATTGGATCTTCCCGTAGCATAAGCCGCTGTCATGCCGGAAAAAAACGCTATACCGAGATCCAGCAAATCAGCCCTCCCGCGTGCTTCGATTTCGAGCGTTGGTTCGAACCCAGGGTTGAGCGCCCCAAAGATTAATGAAGCTGCAAAACCTATCCCAAGGCCGATGACGGTAACTCCCAGACTCCTTCTGAACAGGCTCAAATTCGCTTGAACGAGTGAATGACCTGCGGCAACAAGCGGTCCCATTAGCGGCGCTACGAGCATAGCGCCAATAACAACGGCGGTTGAGTCCGCCAGTAATCCTAATGATGCCAGAGAAGTGGATAACACCATCATCATTATGAAGTCTATGTTTGCTTGTGCGTTTTGCTCAAGCTGCTGGACGAGACCGAGCCTTTCATCGCGCTCTAAGTTCGGAAAAACTCCGAGAATTTTATTGAAACCTATCTTGTCAAAAGCCATATTATTCACCTCCAAAATATATTAAATCAAAACACGTTAGATATTTATTTTTCTGTTTTTTAATCAAGTATTAATTTAGCAGGAGAAAGCTTTTTATAAGAATACAAAAGGTAGGAAGACTGTGATACTTGCTAAAAGCCCAAATATCACCCAGGTACCGATACATTGAGATTTGATCACCATTGGATTGCTCTTAGGCCAGCACGTGGCTTGATATCAGAAGTACGGCTATCGGCAACACGATCCCAAGAATTTTCTTTGCAGGATGTCTCATGAGCGAATTCCGATCAGGCTACTTCACAGATTATTCTGACACCGTCGTTCTTTTTCGGATCTGCGTTCGATTCCAGGGATCCAATCAAGAAAAGGATCATTCGTGCGTGCGTTCTTTAGGCATGCTTCATTTTTCATTCTGCTTTTTCTTTCATAAGTCTTTGTTTTCTTTCTCTTTGTTCCGCAAGCATTCGGTAGGCGATGTAGTATTTGTATATGTTACTGACGTACTGGACCGTCTCACGACCAATTACTTCTGCCGCGGCAATCTCCACATTGTGAAACCATACATTGGGATTCAGTCCCATGTCAGCGGTTTTTATTCGCAGCCGATTCACCTTATCTGGCCCCGCGTTGTAGGATGCGAATGCAAAAAGTATTTTGTCAACGGCGTCCATGGGCTCATTTTTATAGTATTGGTTAATAATAAATCGCAGGTATTTCATGCCGGCATGGATATTGTTCTCAAGCTTTTCAATCTCCGGTATGTTGACATTGGGATCCGAAGCCGTCGCCGGCAGCACTTGCATGATGCCGATTGCTCCCGCCGGACTCCTTTTGCTGTGGTCCAGACCGGACTCCTGGTAGGCCTGGGCACCAATCATCAAATAATCAAAGCCATAGCGGTCAGCGTATTTCTTGAAAAGCTGGACCATTGCTTCGAATTTTTTCAACTCCTGTTCGGATACAGAATTTTTAACATATTGGGTGTTTTTTAAATAGCGTTTAAACAGCATATTACCGATCAGAGTTCCTTTTTTATGGCCTTTGACGAATTCATTGATCATTGCCTTGAGCTTGGGGCTGTTCTTGCGAAAGGCCCAGGCAATCTCGCCGCCGGTCCTCACGGTAATTTTGGAATGAACCTGGATCTTTTCAAAAATCTGAGTCCAGAATTGCGCCTTGTGGCTGTCCATGATCATCATCGGCACCAGCCCAGCATTTACCATTTCCAGCAAATCCTCATCTTCAAGCATGTCACCCGCTAGAATGAGCTGCATCGGCTTTTTATCGCTTTTTTCAAACGATGCATTCAGCTGAACCAGACTTTCATAATAACTGCTTGACTTGCGAACGTGGATTTCCTTTCCCCCGAGATCATCAAGGCTGACCACCGGTGGTGACGCGGGCCCGGTTACGAGTAGTTCGCTTACACCTGTCAAAAGAGGGTTAGAAAAATCCACCAATTTTTGGCGCTGCTCAGTTATGGTCAGATTGGCGACGGCGATGTCCCCCAAACCCTCCACAAGACCGGGGATCAGTTCATCGCGTCGGACCGGAATAAAAACAACATTTATTTTCAATGTTTTTGCTTTAAGATTATTGTTGACATATTTCTCAAACTCTTTGAGCAGATCATAGGAGATACCGCGCTGCCGGCCGCGATCTAAAAAATAAAATGTTTTACTGTAAGTCACTAACACCCGAATCCGCCGCTTTTTGATCATTTTGTCAAAATCACCAGTCCATGGTTCATTCACCAGCAGGGCTCTCTTTGAAGCTGAATCCGATTCGGCGCCCTGCACAATCGAGGGCACCGCAACTGTCAGTGCGATGATTGCAACTAACAAGATCCAACTCACCCGGGGTCGCAAGACTGTTTTCCATTGGTTATGTTGAGATTGAATCATGATTTTACCTCCAACGTACCCAAACTGCAGGTCATGTTGTCCTTCCGTTGCATTATCAACTTCAGACAGGATCTTCCGAAAATCCTGATTTCACTTTCACTCGAAAAAAAATCGAATACAGAACAGGCGCAACTCCCAACGTGAGCACGGTTCCAAACGCCAGACCGACAGCAATAATAATGGATAGCGTGTAAAAAAGCGGATCGCGCCACACAATTAGCGGCATCACGCCAAATATCGTTGTAATTGTGGTCATTAATATGGGACGAAATCGGGAGATCGCTGACTGTATCACCGCCTGGTACGGATCAAGCCCTCTTTTGCGCTCACTTTCGATGCGATCAATAAGCACGATCCCGTTGTTGATGATGACACCGGCTAAACTGAGTAACCCTAAAATTCCAAAAAAATCAAAAGGGGCTCCGGCAATCAGCACCCCCATTAAGGCACCGGAAAAAGCCAAAGGTATGGTGATAAAAATTATCGCCGGACGTCTGAAGGAATTGAACTGCCAGATCAACAGAATGACGATACCCAGCAAACAGGGTGGCATGTAGCGCCTCAAATTTTGGTTGCTTTCCAGGGCCTTTTCGATCTCTCCACCGACCTCCCAGCGATGGCCCTCTTTTAAATCAAGACTTTTAATCAGAGGCCTTATCGTTTCCAATAGTTCAGGCGCCTTGAGTTCTTCGTGTTTCAGCGCTATGGTCAAAGTGCGCATCTGGTTCCGATGTGATATTCGGCTCAATTCCCACATCGACATTCCACCTGCCACCTGGGTAGCGGGTACGGCGGTCCCATCCGTGGTTGAATAAATTGTCAGATTTCTTAAATCGCCGATGGTATCGCGTTCCTCTTCAATTGATCGGATGAGGACAGGAATGGCTTCATCTGCTTCTCGGTATTCCGTGACCTCAACGCCGCTCAGATGTGACTCGAGCGAATTCGCCACATTGCGGGAGGTGACTTTCGCGCGACGGGCACGGGCCTGATCCACGGTGATGACGGTCTTGACAACCTTATTTTCCCAATCTGATCTGACGTCCAACATGCCGGGTATCTGGTAAAGTCCTGTCAATAACTGGTTGCCTTTTTCGTAGAGGTATTCGGCATCCAGGCCGACCAGGCGTATTTCCACTAAGCCGGGCTCGGTTCCGCCCAACCACATCTGTTTGACCCGCCCGTTGGCTTCCGGAATATTCGACAAAAAGTATTGTCGCACCCGCTCAACCACTTCAGGTACTTGCCCATCATTTTCGGTGTTGACAATTAAAAAGGCCCGGTTTGGATCCGGATCGAAAGGGGACAGGGCCAGGAAAAATCGCGGTCCGCCGGTAGCCACATAGGCAATGGCGCTGGTTATTTCCGGATTTTTGTGCTTGTCCGACAGCCAGGCCGTCAGGCGCTGCACCACTGTATCGGTTGCTCGAATGTTATCGCCGGCTGGAAGATCTACGTACACAAGCAACTGGTTGCGATCGCTCGGTCCGAAAAACTCGCGCACCAACAGCCTGCCGGCCAAACCGCCCAGCACGAACATAAAAATCGTGATAGCCAGCACCACATAACGAAAACGTAAAAAGTATTCCAAGACCCTGCGATAAATGCGGTAAAACTTTCCCGAGTAGGGATCGACACCGGCGACATCATCGGATTGACCGACATTTCCGGCACCTGCGATCGGCTTGACTTTCATAAACCAAAAACACATGGCGGGGGTCATAAACATCGATAGAAACCAGGAGGAAAGGAGTAAAATGATCACGACTATCGGCAGCGAGAAAATGTAATCTCCGGTTGTACCTTCAACCAACAGCATGGGCATGAACGCTAAAATGGTAGTTAATGAGGAGGTAAGCAACGGTATCGCCAGGGTTCTTCCGGCTTCAATACAGGCTTGTTTTTTTTCCTCATTTAGTTCCAGGCGGCTGCGCACATCTTCGGCGACCACGATGCCGTTGTCCACTAACATCCCCAGCGCAATGATGGCCGAGGCAATGGAGACCCGCTCCAGTTCAACATGGATATATCGCATGGCAATCAGACCCAGCAGCATGGTCATGGGCACGAAAGATCCGACGATCAAGCCGGTGCGTATCCCCAAAAACAGCATGACCACGACAAGGACAATCACCAGCGTTTGGTAGACATTTGAGAGTGCACCTTGAACGGCTTTCTGAACAAGTTCCGGCTGAAAGGTGGCGTACTCGAGTGCGTAACCAATGGGTAGAAAAGATTCAATTTCTCTGATCTTATGGGTCAACCGATGGCCGAACTCCACGGCGTTGACACCCGGGGTGATTGAGATGCTGATCACAATGGCCAGTCTGCCGTTGAAATATGCCAGCTCCTTCGGCGGATCGACATACCCCCGCTCGACTCTCAGCAGATCTTTGAGCTGGGCGCTTTTTTGGGTACCTGGTATTTTAATAAAAACGCTCTCAATATCTTCCACCGATCGAAAGCTGCCGGAAGGTTCGATAATAAGATCGCGCCCCTCGGCATCGACCACGCCACCGGGCAAAATTACATTCTGCTGCACCAGTGCGTCTACGATGTCGCCGATACTAATACCTTTTTGATAAAGGGTTGTTGAGGAATATTTAAGAAAAATTTGCTCCGCCTGAATCCCCCACAGTTCGACTTTGCGAATGCCCTCTAAATCGTAGAGCCAATCACGAATATCGCGCGCCACCGGACGCATCTCCGCCATTGTAAATCCCTCGGCGGTCAGGGCAATCGTTGCAACCGCCGTCAGGCCGAACTCATCGTTGACAAAGGGACCAATGGTCCCCTCCGGCAGTTCCGGTCTGAGATCGGCCATTTTATTGCGGATTTTCTGCCAGATAAGATCCAGATCATCGTACTCATCGCGTGTATCCGCATGAATGATGACTTTGCCCGTTTTTGAATCTGACCAGATGTCCTCGACCTCCGGCAGCGTTCGGAGCTGCGCTTCAATTTTGCGGGTGACGAGTTGCTCGATATCGACGGTATTCATGCCGGGAAAGAAAGCATATACCACGACCTCGCGAATGGTAATCGGTGGATCTTCCTGCCGCGGAAAAGCGACAAACTGCCGGATACCGACGATGATCGTCAAAAAGATGAAGACCATCGTAATCCGATTCGTATTGAGTGCAAAACGCGTTATAAACGACATGGCGCGGATCCTTCAGCAATAATTTTCTGCGGATTAATTACTCCATCAGCTTTACCTTCTGTCCGTCTCTAAGATAGCTGACGCCTGCAATAGCGACGATATCACCGGGCTTAACACCTTTGGTCACAACAATGTTATTGTCCACACTTGCTTGAGTTTCTACCTGGGTTTTTTTTACGGTAGCGGTGTTGGGATCGAAGACAAAAATACTCGATGTTGTTTCTGTATTACCTGGAGCAAATGCATGAAAAGGAATCAAAAAACCGGTTTCTTCATTACTTGACGAAAGCACCAGGTTGACTTCAGCAGACAAACCCGGACGGATCTTGCCGCCTGTATCTTTGATGACCACCTTGACCGGAAAGGTGTTGGCGGTGCCGGCAACTGAGCTTATCTCTGATATAATCCCCTCATAAACATCATCAGGTGACTTTGGAAATCGAATTTGGGCGGGTAGGCCAAGATAAATATTCTCGATGATGGTTTCAGAAACGTCGATGACAACTTCCATGGCGCCCTCCATAAAGATATCGTATATGGGCTGCCCGCGTTTGACTTCCTGAAAGGGTTCCACATGACGCTCAGCAACCAACGCATCAAAAGGTGCCGACAAATTTGTTTTTTCCAGATCCCGCAAGGCTAGATTGAGCTGCGTCTTGGAATAGCTCAATGTGTTGTAGGCACTCTCATAGGCCGCCCTAGCCTGATCCAGTGACCTCTGACTTATGGCACCGGCGTCTTTTTTCCTAATCTCTTCAAAGCGATCGAGATTTTTTTTCTTATTGTTAAGATCCACCTGGACGCGTTTTACTTCAGCCTCGGCGGCCTGCACATTCAACTCAAATGGACGCCTGTCAAGCGTTGCAATCACCTGACCTTTTGTGACGCTGTCGCCAACCTTAACACGCAGCTCTTTCACGTTTCCGGAAACTTCGAAGCTAAGACTGGACTTGTCGACCGCCTCAACGGATCCCGGAAAATTTCTATTTATACCCGAAGCGCGCTCGGTAACGGTAATTGCTTTAATGGCTCGGATACGCTCAACAGGAGGTGGCGCTTCTTCTTTACAGGCAAATAACACAAGGAACATTGATAGGATTAACCAGGTACCAGTTGCCCTTTTTGGCAGATTAGCCATGCCGGTTGCCCTCCTTTTTAATTTTTAATTCGAGCATTTTTGCATGTTAAGTTTTTATCATTTTGCGTAAATTAATCCAATTTGTTTTAGGATTGCTCAGAATAAAATACTTATGCGATTGTAGAAGCTTCGTGTCGTTGAGAAGAAATCGGGCGGGCAATATTTCACTTACAAAAGAAAGCCCGCCCTCTTCAGTCGTATTTCTACAATGCAAATACAAATAGAAAACCTTCGATTCTATTTAGCAGGTTCTATTGGTCCATGCAACTCCATTAAAACTTATAAAATACAAGAATCCCGCCGCTGAATTGATTTGCATCACCCTCATCGTCCACCACCGGGCTGTCTTCTGCGTCCTCGAGAAGCCGCTTGTAGCTTGCCAGGCCCATAAAGCCCCAGTGCTCCCAGGGTTTATATGAAGCCAGCAGATTCAATCCCACATCCTTAAATCCCGAATCGGCATCAAAGGTATCCAGTCCGCTGCGTGCCGCGTCTCTCCCATCGATCTCAAAGTAAGCTTCCATGTAGTCATCATCGGCCCAGGTGGTGAAAACCCCCAAAGAAAGGTTTAAGGTCTGATCGATGGGTATCTTGTAGCCACCATTGAGCCGAACAATCGCCCCGTCGTTTCCATCCGCCAC
>WOR8_10005859_pt1 | contig 11818 bp, 21 predicted proteins | sample DeeMarSeWOR38_10_FD_19890 | JGI IMG/M metagenome (IMG submission 19890) | reverse complement strand
TAAACACTCCAAGATATTTAGAAAATTCTTCTGGATCAATCCCATCAGGCACATCATCAGTGCCGAGTGCTTTCTCAATTAAACAAGGAATCCTGAATTTATAATTATTGTCCTCTTTACTTAAGAAGTTTCGAAGGGCCATATCAAAATCAGAGTAAAAAGATTTCGTGTGTTCTTTCACCCATGCTTTTGCATCGGCCATTGACCACTTACTCTTAAGAAACATATATTTTTGAATGCTCGTTGATCCTTGGGCATCACTCTTCAACTTTCCAACCACGGCCTTTATTCCTTTTGTTGAAGAAATTGTAGTGGTTCGGAGCGAATCGCTCACAAACAACCCTGAATCCCGAACAGGTATGTGTAAATATTTTTCGCCTTCTTCAGGCATCGATCTCACCCATCTCTTCCTTTAATCTTTTTAATACTACACTAATTTCTAACTTTCGTGTATCTCGTTCTGCTTCCCCTGTCAGTTCAGCAAATAATCGTAACCCTTTTAAGAGAGATTTCAGGTAACGATCCTGAGCATTGGCCACCCGTAAGAGTTCAGTCACATCTCTGGTATTTTTCAACTCTTCGAGTTCCTTTATCTTGTCCCACGCGAACTGGTGTACTTTCAAATATTCATCGAGGGTATTCAAGATCTTTTCTCCGTGCTCCTCTAAAATCTCATCCCGCTTTGGCGCTAGTTTTTTTGCCCTCAGCCAAATCATGTGATTGCTAATTTGCTGTTTCGTGATGCTTACATCATATTTCTCTGACATGCGATCTGCAATAGATTCGTAACTTTCCTTTTTCTTAAGCGCAGCAACCTCTAGCTCCTTGATGTCCTCTGGACTTAAAACGTTGCAAATCGTACATTGATCTTCATGCGTTTGAGCCATTATCTCCTACCTCTAAAAAACTTTCGTATCCGACTCACTGTGCCCCGCATCCGCGTTCCGAAGGAAACTGATGCGGCTTCAAATACAATCCCTCTTAAAATTCCATCCAACTCCCCGCGCGCCTGATTAGCACCGATATCCAAGAAAGGCACTCTATCATGCACAAAATGTGCGTAAGGAACGCGTGTCCCAACTGTTACGGAGTCTCTCTCTAAGACCCAATACGCATCCGCAGGACTGGCTTCATCATTCGGCTTAACCAAAAAAGATGAATCGAAATGTCCGATAGACGCCTTCAATCGGCCTGTGTCTACGGGAGTAACCTCCCTCGTTCGTTCCTCAATCAAGAGACCTACTTCTTCTAGGGCGTTCTCTACACTTGTGAGAAGATTGCCCTTAAATCGAGGCATTCCCTTGAGAAACTCGACATCTCCTTCAACCTTCGCCGTGATCTTGATCATAAGCCCCTCTCCTTCTGTCGAGATGGAGCAATCTCTCCCTCTCTCAATTTCCCGGGAGTCTCCTGATCCCGATCCTGTCGCTCCGATTGTTGTTCATTTAAATTAGTATCCGGCCCCATTCCATCCTCGTTCGTTTCACTTCGAACCCGAACATCAGACACAGGGTCATCCCCTCCTTCAATCGGAGGAAGACGTAACCGCTTACGAACCTCATTAGGAACAATTGTTTTCCATTTCAGGTAGATTGCGTCGATTTGGGCTTGAACATATGGATCAACCCATTCATGGAGTTCAAACCGAACATCCCAATAACTTTCTCCAAAGAGCTGAATGATTACGCGATCAATCGCATTCTCAATGACCTGTTGGATTCCATTAATGCGGAACCCGAATGTATTGAGCTGTACCCGTGCTCCTTCTAAGCTAACCTTTGACTCATACCCAATGGCAATCGTCGGTACGCGAAGCACTGACATCATTTCTCTCCGAGTGGAATTTAGAAGTTCGACATACTCCAAATCCTTATTAATACCCGAAATAGCTTGGATTGTTACATCTCCTGATAATAAGATGTTATCGCCTGCGCGAATTTCCTTTAACTTCTTTTCAATTCGATTAAATTGATCCTCACTTGCATCCCTCACTAAGAACGCTAGCGTTGGAATCCCTGAGTTATCAAATAACTCCTGATTATATCCTTTCGCAGTGGAATAAAGATTGGCACTCTTGACAATCGTTTCTACATCAGAAACGCCATAGAAGGCACTCGCCATTTGATTCATTGAGACATGCACAATTTCTTCGGGCGTATATTTGGTTTCCCAACTACCCTGTCCCTCTCGATGAACATATCCCGCGACGTTCCCATTCTCATCGCGCTTAATTTTCATTTCCTCTGTTTCCAGAACGTAGATTCCTTTCGCCCCATTATTTTTGACGCACTCAATATATGCATCATCATAAACAATGGTATTAGTGATAAGGGTGCGTAAGAAGATTGGAAACTGCACTTTAGGATGCGCGAAGAAATTCCGAACCTTTATAATTCTTCCTTTCGGTACTTTGATATCAAAAAATCTAGGAACAAACTCCCATCCTGATTTGATACACGTATCCACAATTGCCCCTACAGGGCCGCGTACATATGGTTCATTCCGATAAATACGTTTATAAGTATTCTGTTCCGCGCCTACGTCACTCTCTGTCTTAGGGTACATCCCCCAAGGCACAGGGGCTACAAACGGTTTGCTTTTGCTTCCCCCAATGATAATATCTCGCAATCGCTTGCGAACTTTAGATAAAAAAGACAATTTTAAACCCTTCTGATATATACTCGGGATCTTTTGCGCGGATTGATATGTGCTGCTGGATCATTCTTTATTCGTTCCAGAAGCTCCTGCATATCCCGTTCGGATTTTGGTGCTTGACTCGCTTCCTTGAAAGGAACTCCCTTGGCATCTGAGTACCCTTTGGGAACTCGATCTTGCACGGCCAAGGCCAATGCCCATGCCAAATCATCATTTCCTTGACTCTTCCCTGAAAACTTTCGTCTTCCTGAAGGAGTTGTCTCCGCATGGATTGCATGGAGCTGATTGATTAGTCGTCGATTATCTGGAATGATTAAGATTCCTGCCTCCATCATTCCTTTCAAATTATAAATCAATCTTTCTTTTACCGCATTCGTAAATGTGATTCCTTCTAAGACAGTAGGGCCAATCAAATGCCCTTGCTGTAAGTGATCAACAAACGGTAGTCCAAACGAAGTTTGATCGCAATATACCCTTATAGGGCGAAATGCTTTAAAAATTTCAAAAATACGTTCTTCCTGCTCAGGAGCAGGTACATTATCGAACGTCTCCACAAATCGAGTGAACCAAACATATTCCTCAACTTGTTTGGTAATTTCCTCCTCATCCTCCCACACCGTCACTTCTCGCGTCACTTTCTTAGGACTTCGTTCCGTGAGGATAATTGCGGTTTCTGAGTCCTTCCGCCCGAAGTCAATACCAAGATACCGCGCACGATTTTCGTACAATGGGGGTGGTGAGAACACGCTATACTGTGTGATATCTCGCGTCACTTGATCCAATAATGTAAATGGAAAGAGCGTCATGCTCTCATCTACAAAGGTGCAACAAAATTCCATGAGCCATTCTTCTTCGGTATCGCACAGATCTCGAATGACCTGATATTCTAACCGAGGACATTCCGACCACATAACCTCGTGATAACTCCATTTCGGAAGTTCTTTTCGTCGAATCGCCTCTTGAATTTTCTGCCATGTTCCATAATAGTGTCCGCTCTTTCCTCGCGCCGTGCTACTCATGGTTAAACGTAACCCTGATCCTACGGCCACTGTCTTAGATGCGGCCTTCCACACATCATCCGCATTCGGAACGAATGCCCATTCATCTAGGTATGCATTTCCTGTAAGTCCTCGTGCCGCATCAGGCGACGAAGATAATGCGGTGATTCGTGACCCATTCCCAAACTCGAGTTTTGTTTCGCGATCTTTTACAACCGCAATTTCAAATGGTTTGGGCAGATTTCGCGCAGCAAAGCGCGCAACGCGCAACATTTCGCACGATTGATCCTCTTTTTTCGATACAAAGAAGGACATCATTTCGTCGTTTAACACCGACTGGTGAAACGATTCTAGGGAGAACAACGTCGAAAATCCTACTCGTCGCGACTTTAATACAAATCGCATCATGCTCGGATCACGTAAGTACCGAATGGCATAGGGATCGAGTTGAATCTTTACGCCTCCTTTGCCCGGGAAAGGCACATAGCATAAGCGATGAATAAACTTCACCGGATCGAGGAGGGTTTCGTAAATTTTTTGACTTGTCCATGTCATTCGCACTTCACGTCGCAGCGTCTTCTCATATATATATCTCCGCGCCCCTACGCGTTTGGTATCCGCCTCCCTGTTATCCTAGGCCTCTCTTTCCCCAATCCGATTTCCCCTCGTACTTGTGTCGGGGGGGTATAACCGCGCGCTTGTATAGACCTCTATATATTTTCGGTGGAATATATACTCGCGCCCCCAACAAGCAAAAAAAAAGGTTACTCTTGGTAGTAGGGTTCTAATCCCTCAAAGCTCATGCAGTGGGGGCAATATAGCTTTCCACCATCGGGGACAAGTTCGCGCTCAGGGTTGTCAATTCTACCATCACATTTTTTGCAGTACCAAACTATTTGAACCATTTTGTTTCTCTCATATAATATTGCTCATGCAAAGTATTTAAATCTTTTGGTGCGCCCCTATACACTGTATATACTCAGTATATATCGGCATACTGCGGCGTATATAATCTATACCGATATATATTGCGCTCCTCACAATATAACTCAATCATACAAATAGAGCGCGAATATATACCCCCTCAAAGATCAATACCTCCTACTCAAAAATGAGTATAGCCCTATCAAAAGTGAGTATATTAACTCAAAAATAAGTAGTCTTACCCATAAGGGAGTATAAAGCGCGCTGATATATACCAAGATAGCGCGGTATATACTCCATAACCGCGCGGTATATACCACTATACCATAAGGGCTAAAATATATATTGTATAGCGGACTTCAACCAAAAGATTTATAAGCCTAAACTGCGCAGTATTATTTGAGAAAGCCAAAAGGGGCGGAAAGGGGCAGCAACCTCTTCCCTTGGTGCAGCGAATAGCTGTAAACTTTTAATTGTGGGAAATCCACGAAATCCGGCGATACGGTCTTGATCTCTTAGATCTGGAGTCCAACCGAATAGAGGCGACTCTAAGCGTACCCTACAAGATCCCAATGGATAGTAGGGATTACCCACCTCCCGAAAGATCGACAGGGAGCGCTCTTATTAGCCGCAAATAGTGAGTAGAAACCAAAAGGGTGATAATATGGATATGTCAAATAAGAAATCTGAAATCATCGAAGCAATCTTAAACGTCGCTGAGAAAGACACACAAGAGCAAAAAGAACTAGAAAAACTCACAAAAGAACAATTATTGGATATCCTCAGTACATATGAGGAAATCCCACAAGACGACAACCCACAAGACGATAAACCACAAGACGACAAAGAAACAACCCCCGCAACCAAAACTTTACGAATTGGTGACAAAGAAATTAACTTAGAAACAGGAGAAACAAAAACAGTACAGAAAGACATAGAACCGACTTCAACCGATAAAAGCGGTTACATTCAGGCTTTGCCCACAAATAAGCTAGGATTCACTCCACTGATGAAGCTAGTCGGGCACGGGCTCTTTTTCTCCCCAAAAGAGTACCCCCACCAACAGCAACAGCTCGCAAAGATATACGAGCTGTTCTTGGACTTAACAGCGTACCCCGAACCATTTAACCGACCATTTTCTCAGCCACTCCTCCCTGTAGTCTTAAATCCAGAATACATCAATTTTGTTGCAGAAAATGTCGGGTTTATTATCTTAACCGCAAGATATCTCAGAGATTCAAAAGATTTCAGAAAGGACTTAATAGAACTTCTTAAAACCCACCAACCCCAATAATAACTTAGTTCGGTGCAATCCCGAACACCTCCCAAACTTTTTTCTATTATGGAGGTGAAAAGCATTGAGGCAAAAAGTTATTATAACTGGAATACTGAGTAAAGACCTTTTTTGGTATAGCTTCACCCTCAAAGTGGAGCAAGAAGGGTTTGAGGGACAGCAAAGCAATAGCGGAGTTATTGACTGTTACCCTATGACTCAAAGAGGGATTTCTCAATATCTTCTTGAAGAAGATATAGAGAGATTACTCTAATTTGGAGGTGCGAAATCCTCCGACCTCCTTTCTTTATTTCTAATATGGAGGTTGATAAAATGTATAAGATCAACACAACAAAAGGGCATAGACCACACAAAGAACAACCACACATAATAATACACTATAAACCCTTACACCATAAACTCCAAGATATGACAGAAGAGCAGAAAGAAGAACTTAATACAGCGCGAAAAATGTTTATTATGTTCTTAAGAGTCATAGACATAGAGTATAACGACTTAAAACGGATGGACAAACACATTATAACGTACCATATGGACAAACAAGATTTTGAACTAGAGCAAGCGCGTTTATGGTCTTATCGGTATTTGTTTATGATGGAGGGCCTCCCCTCCCTCTCATAACCCTCTCTTTTTTTTTTATTTTTTTTCTTAGGCGCGCCTGAGTCGCGGCCGCGTCTTAGTCTTAGTCATACGTATAAATCCCCAGCGCGCCTAAGCCGCGCTCACGTCTGTGGAGCGCTGAGCGATGGGGGGCGCGCTTGCGGTGCGGGCACGTCTGTGGCGCGGGCCTTCTCCAAGACAAAGGCCGCGCCTGAGACGCAACCGCACGTCTATCATAGCTGAGGTTGCGCAGAACACGCGCGTTCTCGCACCCCTCTCTCCTATACACGCGAAAAATCACACGTCTCTTCTGCGCTGTCTCAGCCCTATTTCTGTGGATATGCGCGCGCGAGTCCGCTGCCTCACACGTCTTTCTCGGGGCGCGCTTAAGACGCGCTTGCGATTGTCGCGCGCCGCGCCTGAAGAAAAAGGAACGAGGAGCCGCACGTCTAGTCACACGTCTAAAAGCGCGCTTAAGACGCGCTTGAGATACGCCCATGACGGCGACACAGGGGCGCGGAAAATTAAATATGTTGTATAGGTATCTAGGGGGCGCGAACAGAAGGTGCGATAGGAAAGGCCACCGCACGGCATAGTGAGAGCATAGGATTAGGCGCGGGTATCCGAGCTTTTCCTTTATATAGGCCCATACGTTAGACCTTACCGCGCTAGTATATCCGATAAATTTTCGGGTCTAATTGAGAATCAAACGCCCCACCGACCTCACAGGAGCGCGATAATATGAAAGAATATAAATTTGAGGTAAAGGTAACATCCCCTTACCCAATAGACAGTGAGTTTATTCTGGACGCGCTACGGCGTATCGCAGATGAAGAGACATACGAAGTTAAAGAAGTATAGGAGCGCGGTAATATAGGAGGAATAAGGATGTATCAAAAAGAAAAAACGCTAGAACCCACAAAGAAACATTATACCTTCTTTGTGAGGGTAGGAGTGAACAGGGCCCCTTGGATATTCACCGCAGAGGAATATCCCGCATTCCTTGACCAGTACGACGAGTCCCACAAGGAGATTATTCCTCGGCATGTGTACCTCGGAATTCCAGAACTTAAACAAATGATAAAGCACATCCTCAGTCTCAAAGCGCAGGGGCGCGCGGATGAGGAGATTGAAATTAAACTTGTGCGGAAAGTTACAACTATCGCCGATGAAATATGGGATATCGCCCCAGAAGAATAGGGCCTCGGCCCCCCTCCCAAACTTTTGTTTGAAAGGAGGAACAAAGATGAATACCCTAAGAGATCTTATCCTCATATACCTACTCAACGCGATTGTAGATGTAAAATGGTATCATATCATTTTCCTTCTCATCGCGATCCTTGTAGATAACCAAGAAACAATAGAGAGAATTGTGAAAAAAGATGACGCATGATATATGCCGCGTTCATTTCACACAGGTACAAAACGCCTGTAAATACAGGTGGACTTTTACCTGTGCGCAAACTGACCCGTACCGAGGATACGAAGAAGGCAAGCGCTATCACCAATGTGTTAATCACTCGCGCTATCCTCTATGTCATGCTGATATCTGTCCTCTTGTAATAGTTGATTACGATGATTGAACCTCGAATGCGCGAAAGCGCGGAGGAATCCCAATGCTGGCGCATGTCCTCGACGCCTACTATAAGAACATTGAGATTTCGCAAACATGGCCCTCGACCTATGAAACAGTAATTCAGGTGGATTAATAATGCTACACCTATGTCCTGTCTGCGGCATTAAATGGAGCTGTATTATGCTCCGCAACCCCATAGACGGCACGCCTTACAAAGTCTCCCTTAGGGATGATTCCTGTGGGCGCGAGTACCTCAGCGAGGCGCCCTGCCTCGCCTGTCAGGGATTATGTAGTCGCGAACATATGGAGAGATTCTATGTTCCCTCCCCTTAAATCATTTATCACTAAGATACTATATCATGGCAAGCCTATGAAGATAGAGTTCAAGGCCCGCTCCATTAAGATTCAAGGAGTAGATTTCCTATCCCTAAGTGATATAGACCATCATATTAATAAGGTAACTCAAGCCCTCGACGTAGTGGATAGCACCACACACAGTAAGGAGTATGATAACAATGCCTCAGACCGATGATAAGATACAGGTCGCGCTCAAATTCGAGACCTTGAGTGAGGCCTGTAAGCACCGCATGTTCCAACCTTACCTTGAAGATAGTCGCACTACCTTAGTGCCCCAGTGCGCCGAGAACTGGTGGAAGCCCTGTAAACTCGACCTGTGCCCGCTCCAACTCGGCATAGTTGGCTAGCGCGGCGCGAGGATATATTGTCCAAAATTTTCGGATAAATCAGAACCGAACCGAACCCACCCCCTCACAGGGGGCGCGGAAAGGATGGAAAAAAATGCTATCATATAGACGCATCCGCGCGATAACTCCTTCTCCAATGGATATTGATAAGGTGCCCTTCTCATTGATCGTACTTCCGCTGGAAGAGCGCGATTATGATGTGGAAGGCGCTCCCTTCATGGGATGGAATCGCGTTGTTGCACACAACCTAAAAGCACAGGGGATTGTAGAATGACAGAGGTAGTAGTAGACTTCGCGGTCTATAAGAATATTTGCCCTTTCTCTTATCTTCACTCAGAAGAGGATGGGCGCGTTACTTGCCAGCATCCGGGATCAGGAATCGCAGAGATAAAATGCTCTGCTGAGATTTGCCCTATTTCCTTAGGAGTGATTGAAGATGGCTACATTATACGAAAAACTTAAGGCAAAGGCTCAGGCGCAAGTTCGCGCTGCCCAAGCAAAACGCGAACATGATCAGGAGCGCAAATATAAATGGGAACAACACGCGTTTGGAATCTCACGACGCGGCCTCACCGGAGGGCGCATTGTAATCTATGATCCTTAGCGCGGATACCCCGATACATTTATAAATGCTGACTATATTAACTATTTAGTTGATTGAAAATGAATCAGATAGAAAGCGCGGCGCAAGGAGGTCTCGCGTGGCTTCACGCGCTGCAAGAGCAAGGAATCCTTCCGGCAGAGGACGCGCCGGGAGTAACACGCGAACATAAAAAAAAGAGCGCGGTGGAGGCACCGACAGTCATCTTAGATGCCAGTACACAGGAACAAATGAATCACTGGAAGGAAATGCGCCAATTTCTTCGGAGGTTAGAAAGGCACGGCGGTGGCATGCCCAAAAGGAGCTATTTCCCTAATCATTATGATTACCTTCAAGCAATCAAGCGCTACACTAGAAGTCCTTGTGAGATTTTCAACAAGGAATACCTTGAGAACAGGCTCGCAAACATGCTCCTATCCAGCGAGGAATTTAATCAACCTACTCCTCAACCCGATCCAAAAGGCTGGATTCCCTCAGCACAGAGCGCCATCCTGAAACAAATCAAGATGTTGCATGAGAAAGCGCAGATCAAGTCCTACGAGGACGCGTGGAACTGTTGGACAAACAAACAGGCAACGCGCTACACATCCCCTCTCGATTATGTGCCTTTGCACGATCTGGAGGCCCCCCTTATGGGGTGGATTAGTTGCCGCAACTGCACAGCGCGGTGTGCAGGATTCAGTCTCGCAACCCTACACCAACAGGACTATGAGCCTCCTCAAATCTCTCCTCCTCCCCCACAATTCGCGATACGCGATCCTGCATGGAATTTCAAATTTCCTGAACCTCCGCAAACTCTTAGGGAGCGCCGTGAATGGTTGCTCCGCAAGTTCTGCGGAGATTATGGGCCGTTCATTAAGGCGTCCGCAATATCTTTGGAGCGTCCTCACCCAAAGACTGAGGAACTTACAACCCTCCGATATCGCGGCGCCTTTTTTGAGGCCCCCTCGAACTATGGCTTCCCTACCTTAATGTTCAAGTTCTCGCGAAGCACCCCTTCGCGCTTCAGGAAGATTGACTATGACGACGCAAAGATATGGGAGATGGTGGGGAAACTCCAAGGAGCGCAATTGAAAGCATGGCTCAAAACGCGCCAAATGCTCAAAAAGAAGCGCAAATATCGCGGCACTTCGGTGCGCCACAAAGATGTCCCAAATGCAGGGGGCGCAGTAGCAGAAGCAATACGAAACATTGAAGTCCTCTTATAGCCCCCGCGCCTCTCTGCCCCCTCTTCGGAGGGGGCACCTCCATCTTACGACATACATCCCCTGCCCAAAGGAGCGCGTTGGATTAATTCTGACGCGCTCCCTAAGGATCACTACCCCGCACACGTCTCGGACTTCGCGCCGTTGCGGTGCTATGGGATAAGAATGGTAGAAAAAATTGTCGCGCTAGGCGACCTCTTCGAGGTCGATCCTCTTGGGCGCGAAGAATGGCAGGTGCGAAATATTGAAATTTATGGAATCCCAGCGCAACACGTTGCTATTCTCTCACGAGGAAATTGTGAAGGATAGTCTCAAACGCGCTTCACAGGAACTTCTCCAAGCAACCCTCTATCTTAATCAGAGTAAAGCGATGACGATGGATGATGCCTATTTCCTCGAACTAGAGGAGGCATGCGAAATCACAGATCGCGCTAGTGATCTCCTTAAATTTGTCAAACATAATCTCGACAAAACATTTGAGGCGCGCCGAAAACGAATATATGAGGAATCGAAATGAAGTGCGCGAAAGTCCATAGACGGATTAGGACAAATCTTCCTCTTCTCCCGAACTCCTTACGAACTTTAATCGAACAGCGCGCAGAAGACTTTCGGTGCGTGGATTGCGGGAGAACGATGATTCGCGCCCGCGAACTAGGGTGGCAAACCTCTTATTACGAGCGCGGAGAGCACCTCGACACGGATTTTGATTATACGCAGGAGGCGTCCTACTTCTGCGACCACTGCGAGAGGGAATACTCAATTGAATGGTAAAAAGATCGCGGAAGAAATTGAAGAACTTCAGCGCGAAGAAGAAGAACTTTGGTTCAAGGCCGAAGTTAATAAGGCACTAATCCAAAAAGTTCAGTTAGAAAACATCGCCCTAGATAAACAGAGCGATGAAATAAGGAAGCGCATCGCAGAGCTACAATATGTTCGCGATGCCTTGAAAATCGACACCCGCACCACCCCCCACGTATGCCCTAAGTGCCTCACGCCGTGGAGTTGTAATGTGCCCCTTGAAACAAACATCATATGCTCCTATCCAATCCTCTATGAATGCGGGGATTGCCAAAAGAAACGATTTGAAAATATCCATAACGCCACAAGGATGAGAAAATAAATTGTCTTATTGTAATGATTATTATGTCCTGCCGTCGCGCTACACGCTACGGCGTATGGACAACATCCCTATCCCCCCTGTAAGTAGCTACCCTCCTATGCCCTTGGGAGGGTGGCCTATCAGCATTATCCCCGCGCTAGA
>WOR8_10008133_pt1 | contig 11819 bp, 14 predicted proteins | sample DeeMarSeWOR38_10_FD_19890 | JGI IMG/M metagenome (IMG submission 19890) | reverse complement strand
CTTTTTCTCGCTTTCAATAAACTCTGAAACTTCTTCCTCAAGCTTATCCTTTAACCTCTGCCAGTATTCATTATCATCTGCAATCCTTGTGACAGGAGTTTCCCCTTTGCCCCTAATTATTTCAGGAATTTTGTCCCTGACAAGCTTGTTGAACTTCATTTTTACAGTTTTTTATGTATATTTGTTGACAATGGCTTAACCATTAAATATTTATTGATTTATTTTTTGCATAAAGCAAGAGCATAAGTGTCTTTTGGGTCAGGATATATTTTCACTTCTGAAAAGAATTTCTCAAGCATTTTTTTAAACTCTGGCTTGGTGTATTTATATGATATTGCTGTGATAATAACATCCCCTTTTTTGAAATTTAAAGTTCTCCCAAGATGTTTAATTGTTTTGTCTTTTTTTAGTATGTATAGTTCCTCTATTCTTGAATTGACAAAACGAACATCATAATTTATCTCTCCTTCTGAAAGCCCTAATTGTAGAGGTATTTGAACAAGCCATTTGTTGATAATTGGGTCTTTATACTCTTTTGTCCAGTCTTCATTCCCATTAGTAAGCCCATTCCCTATAAGCAGAACATCCTCTTTATTCATGCTGGTTTTTATCCCATGCAATATATCCTCCCTGTCAAAATTCCCAAGAGTGTTTCCCAAAAGCATCATGAAATGTGTTTCAAAGCCTGCATCCCTGAATAAAGGAGTGACATTATTCAGGTTTTCAAAGTCAGAGATGTTCCATTTAAACTCTAAAACTTCCCCTACTTTCATATTACGGATTGTTTGAGCTGCTTTGGAAACCATGTAAGAGCTAATATCAACCGGGCAATACCTTATTTTCATGTGTTTTGCCAGCTCTTTGATAAATAAGGATGCTTTTTTGCCATCCCCGCACCCAAGGTCGATAAGATTATAAGATGATTTAGGCAGGCCATGAACAAAATCCTTCATATGTTTTTTAATCAAAGAAACTTCTTTTTCTATTATGGTTTTCTTGTATCCTTCTGTTTTGCTTAAATTAAGGAAACCCTGGGCTTGTTCAGGGGCAAGGTACCACAATTTAGAATCTGCGACATCCCAAACCCTTGTTTTTCCTTCCAGCCTGTATCCTCGTTTAAGAAGTTCCTTGAAAATTAAGTCATTGACTTGCATATCTTTAATAAATATATATGGGTAAATATAAAACTTACGAAATTAATATGAGTATAACAAAATTTATATACGCAGCCGGAAAACCAAGAGATATGAAAGTAATTGCAGGGCTGCATCAAATGAAAAAGTTATATCTTTTTATGCTAAAAACCTAAATAAGTGGTAGCATGTGGCCTTTTTACATTGAAAAATGCAGGTCAATTTTTCAGAATGAGTGCTTCATTAAAACACCTATAGTATATTCTCGGTCAGGAACGGAATGACTTTTTTCTCAGCAGTCCTGAGATGCTGCTGCAGGGTTGGCTTCGCAAGCTTCAGCTCTTTTGCCAAATCCTCAAGGTTTGCTTTCCTTGGAAAGTCATAATATCCCATTTTTACTGCAAGATGTATTGCCTCCTTTTGCTTGCCGCTTAGCTTGGGCATTACATGCGGCAAAAATATATCCCCTACCTTTGCCTGAGTGATTGATTTCAGCTTTATTTCGAATTCTTTCGGAAGCCTCTCCAGAATCTGCATAAGAGGCTCCTTGTCCCAGCATGCCATTTCCCAGTGTTCAGTCCCGTCTGTTTTTTGGACAACCGGCTTTGTCTGTATAATCCGCTTGTCCCACAGGGGCATGTAAGCAGCCATCCACTTTGGCTTTTTTTCCAGTGTAAGGATAAAATTGCCCTTTTGCTCAAATTTGCAGGATATGCGCTTCGCTGTAAAAGAATGAGTCTTTTTCTTCCCAGGCGTTGACCAGGTACACAAAGTCAGTTACATCATGCTTTTTGCACAGAGGTGCAATTATGCATGTCCTGTGCTTTCCCTCAAATACAGCTTTCCACATAATTTAACCTTATATGTATGGTATTATATAAAACTTTCTATAAAACTTGCTTAAATATACATATATGTAAGGTAAAAAGTAATTATATTAACTATGTTACTACTTCTTTATGGTAAAATTGTATTTAGTAGCACCACAGAAAAACGAATTGCTTGAAGGAAACCCATATTCATTGTTGAATTTGGGAGAATGGGTTAGTAGGAACCCTGACTTTCAAGTGGAGATTGTTCGGGATATTGGCCAAATAGAAGAAAATGACGCTTATGTTGGTATCTCTGTAACAACCCCAACATATCAAGCAGGTTTAGAATTAGCAAGAAGAATAAAACAAAAAAGCCCAAATGCTAAAACTATTCTTGGGGGTTACCATACAAAAGGGCAAAGCAGATTTATCGCACAACATCCAGAAATAGATTTTGTTGTTGAGGGAGAGGGTGAAAAAGGTTTAGTAAAAATATTGCAAGGGCAAACTGACAAAATCGTATTCGGAGAGCCATTAACTTCTGAAGAATTAGATTCTGTTAGAGTTGAAGATTTGTTAAGATTAAATCCCGAATATTTTGAAACTATGAGGCAATTTGGTAGAATGAATTATATTTCTACAAGAGGATGCCCATATTCTTGTTCTTTTTGTGCAAGCAGTGGAAAATTATCCACAAAAACAACAGAAAGAGTTGCCGATGATTTAGAAACATTGGCAAAAAAAGGGTTTAATCAAATTTCAATTCAAGATAATTACTTTGGTTACAGCCCTCAAAGGATAAGAGAAATCTGCAACGAAATCTTAGGAAGAAGAATAAACCTAGATTGGGATTGCCAAACAAGAGTTGAATCCATGCAAGATGAAAGTCTGCTAAGGTTGATGGCTGATGCTGGATGCAGTGCTTCTTATTTAGGAACAGAAAATTTTCATCCTGAAGTTTTGAGCAGAATGAACAAAACGAGAAGACCAGAAGATTATCTAAGAATGACAAAAAATGCAATTCAAAATATGCTTGTTGCTGGTATAAAGCCGTATGTAAACCTTCAAGTAGGCTTAAGTTATGAAAAAGATGAAATTAGACAAGCAAATTTAGAAGCATTAAAAGAGTTAGGAACAACTGCAAAAGAAAATAAGACTAATATTGAAATTTATCCTCATCTCAATGTGGTTTATCCTGGAACTCCTGATTTCTACGCTCTCGTTAAAAATGGTGTTCCTGAAAATATTTTTGAAACTTTTACAAAATGGGAAGACGAAAATGGAATACAAATCAAAGGATTGTTGAGAGAGAACCATTTTGTCCACGGCGCAGGAGGGATACCCTTCGGAATTCTGAATTTTGAAATGCTAAGGGAAGGAAAATTTGAAATTGATGGGGCAAGAGTCCGGGAAGTAAGAAAATACATGGACAGGATTAGGGGGATTGAGGGCGTGAGGATATACCGGTAACCCGGGCGATGTATTCAAATATGGGATAAAACTTTAACAAACTTTAAATATCTTTACCTTAAACATCATTTTATGAAAGTAATCGCAGACCTTCATATCCATGGAAAGCATTCCCAGGCAACATCAAAAGACCTTGACATTCCCAATCTTGAGAAATACGCAAAGCTGAAAGGCATAAACCTTCTTGGGACAGGCGACTTTACCCATCCAAAATGGATTCAGCATATTAAAGAATCCATTCCAACTGAAACAGAAGGGGTTTTTTACACAAAAAACGGCTTCCCTTTTCTTCTCCAGACAGAAATTTCATTGATCTACTCCCAGGGAGGAAGGGGAAGGAGGATACACAATGTAATCTTAGCCCCAAGCCTGGATGTTGTCCAGCAAATAACAGATTACCTGCTTACAAAGGGAAGGATTGACTATGATGGAAGGCCTATTTTCAAGATTCCATGCCCTGAATTCGTCGAGTCTTTGAGAAAAATCTCAGAGGATATTGAGGTTATCCCTGCGCATATCTGGACCCCCTGGTTCAGCCTTTTCGGCTCAAAGTCAGGGTTTGACACAGTGCAGGAATGCTTCGGGGACCAGACAAGGCACATCCATGCCCTGGAAACAGGGCTTAGCAGCGACCCTGCAATGAACTGGAGGCTTTCACAACTAGACAACTACCAGCTTGTAAGCTTCTCTGACCTGCACAGCTTCTGGCCCTGGAGGATTGGAAGGGAGGCAACTGTGTTTGAGCTGGAAAAGCTTTCTTACAAAAACATACTGAATGCTTTAAGGACAAGAAAAGGATTGACAATGACAATAGAAGTTGACCCAAACTACGGAAAATACCATGCTGACGGACACAGGAACTGCAATGTCTGGATGACTCCGGAGCAGTCCAAAAAGCACAACAAAATCTGCCCAAAGTGCGGGAAAGAGCTGACAATAGGAGTGTGGGACAGGGTTGAAGAGCTTGCAGACAGGCCTGAGGGATTCAAGCCGGAAGGAGCTGTTCCATTCAAGTCATTGATCCCATTGTCAGAAATACTCTCAAAAATGCTCGGCAAGGGAATTGCAACAAAGAATGTCTGGGCAGAATACCACAATCTTGTTACTGCAACAAGGTCTGAGCTTGACATCCTCCTTGACATCCCTTTCAACGAATTAAAAACAATGACAACAGAGAAGATTGCAAAGGCAATAATCGCAGTAAGGGATGGAAAAATCAAGATAAGGCCGGGCTATGACGGGGTTTACGGAGAGCCGATGTTCGAGGGAGAAGAGATAAAGCAGCCAAAGCTTCCAGAGCCAAAGGTCCAGCAGAAAAGCCTTGGGGATTTTTAGGAAAAATATATAAACATAAAAGAAAAAGCAGGTTCAGGTGATAATCATGGGAGAAAAAGAAGAGGGAAGGGTTCTTGCAAGGTTTGGAAGTGAGGTTAAGGAGCATATGGAGATAATTGAAGAGGATGTTGCCAAAGGAGATATTGCTGATGCAACCTTATGGGTCAATGAGCTTATGAGAATGAGGGAAGAGTGGGCTCTTAGAGCAAGGAAAAAGTCAGCAGGCATCATCTGGGTTCCTGACAAAGCAGAAGCACGGATTGCTGAAGTCAGGGAAGAGGCAAGAAGAATGGCCCAAGCAAGGCTTGGAATCCTTGATGATGCAATAAAAAAAGCCCAGGCAATGATTAAATCAATTAGCTAGAGTGTTTCCATCACTATGGATGAAACATTTCTGTTCCCTTCCTCAGGGCAGGGCGGGGCCCTAAGCTGGTGGAAAAGCCTGTAATAGTCCTGGGCAACCCCATTTTCTTCAAGAAACCTTCTCGCATACTTCTCTGCTGCAAGCTCTTTTTCCGCAGGGTCTTCAGGAGCATTTCCTGACTTTGCAAGCTCAATCTCCCCGATTTCATGCGCAATTACTATCCCCCTGACATTGTCAGCCAAATCAAAAATCCTGCGTTCATACTGCGAGAATTCAGGAGTTCCCCTCAGCGCGCTCCAGAGGGCAGACACTGCTGTAACAAAATTCTGCCTTACAAAAATCTCATGCCTTCCCTCTTTCCCGACATTGCTGTACCCGAATTCAAGCAATGGCACATTGGAAGGAACCTCGCCTGTAAGGGTCCAGTACTCAACCTCCCTTCCTGAAGGATACCTGTGCTCTTTTTCCTCAGCCTTGGCAACAAGCAGCTCAGCTCCTCTCCCTCTTCTTCCTCTGCCGTATGCAAAGTCAAACTGAATTTCAAGAGAGTTTGCAAGCAGCTCAAGGGGGTGGCTGTAGCTGTGGCCAGGAGGAAGCTCTGGAAGCCTTCCTGCAGCAACAAGCTCCATGGCATGCTCATCCTGCCATTCCTTTACAGCATCCTCCCCTTTCTCCACAACATCAGGAGGGGGCATGTGCTGCTCTACCTCATCAGCAGTCTCCTCAGCAAAGACGCGAAGCCATTCATTTATTGTGGCTTTTCCCTCTTCCTTCAGCATGCCTGCAAGAGACTTTGAATCAAGCTCAAGCTCCGCCATGGCATAGCTCATGAGAATGTCGTTTGGAAGCCTTTTTATGTCTGCTGCCCTTTTTACTTCAACGCGCTGCACAGGCATCCTGTAGTAGCGCGCAACCTTTCTTAAATCTTCCCCGCTGAGCATTGTGCTAAAGGTTATTATTGGGCATTTATAAAGCTAATGAGAAAAAGAGAAAAAAAGAAAAAAATTGGGGCTTAGTCAAATGCGCCTTCTGCGAATGTCGGAGGCCTGTTGACATCATTGACCACCACTGTGAATGTCTCTTCAGACTCGCTTATTCCGTCTGATGCAGTTACTGTAACTACATACTCGCCTGCGTCGTCATAGCCTGTATCCCACACCCCGTTCGTGTCGAAAGGCTCGCTGAATGTTATTGTCACATCATCTCCTTCAGGGTCTTCTGCAGTCACTGAAAGCTCTATTGTGTCTGTCTCATCAACCTCAACATCCGCAACACCCTCGATTACAGGAGGCATGTTGACAGCATTGACTGTCACATAGAATGAATCCTGCACTGACAAATCCCCGTCTGATGCTGTAACCTTCACCATGTATTTTCCTGCATCCCCTATGGATGTGCCCCATTCCCCGCTTTCGCTGAGTGGGTCTGAGAAGGTAACCAAAACCTGGTCTGCGTCAGGGTCTGAAACCTCGACAGATGCTGAAACATAATCTCCCTCGTCAATCTCAATGTCTGCAACAGCGTTTATCATTGGGGGCCTGTTCACATTGTTCACAACAATGTTGACTGTCCTGCTTGCAGTCTCCCTTCCGTCAGATGCAGTTATGATTACCGCATGCACCCCAGCGTCGTCATAGCCTGTCTTTTTCCTGGAAGAGTCCATCCACCCTGAGAAAACAATTTCAACCTCATCCCCGTCCTCGTCTGAAACAATTGGGCTCAGCTGCACTGTCTCTCCCTCGTCAATCTCAATGTCGCCAAGGGCCCCAATTTCGGGCGGGCTGTTCAGCGAGTTCACTATTATCAGGACATCCTGCGAAACCTCGCTTGTGCCGTCTGATGCTGTTATTGTGACCCTGTACCTTCCCTCGTCCCCTGTAGCGGTCTGCCACTCGCCGTCTTCGTCAAGCGGGGCAGTGAACGTGTATGTTATATGGTCTCCGTCAGGGTCTACGGCCCGCAGGTTAGGGAAGCTTACAAGCTCTCCCTCGTTTACTGTCTTTGTAGGAAGGTCCGCGTCCTCATAAGCAACGCCAAAATCATCAATTATAGTGACAATATCCTCGTCAGTCTCGTTGCTGCCGGGAACCCTTATTATTGAAACGCATCCTGAAGCTGCAAGAAGCATCCCAACTGTCAATATTGCAAACAAGAATTTACTGTTCATCATTTACCCACCTCATTTTAGTTCTTTTGAAATTATTTGTTACCATTTTAAAATAATATCCTCTTATATAAATTTTGTGGTAGTATAAGATATAAGTCCTATTTCCTTTTTCCGACGATAAAACCAGCCAAAATTAGTAACCAGCCGGTTACAAATCCGCGCAGAAACAATGAAAAAGCTGCTGATTTCCAGAACCCAATTGGGTAAACCTGCAGCAAAACAGCATCTTTCGGGAAAACCCATGTCCCTGGGGCAAAGAAAACGCTGTGGACTGTTGAAAACAGCAAGCCAAACGGGATTAAATAAAGGATTATTGGGATTGCTGCGGTTATTATGCCTGAATAAAGCAGTATTTTGCGCCAGCTCTCGCCTTTGCCGGCTGCATTGTTGAAATAAGCCAGGGCTAAAACCATCCCTACAATCAAAAATAATAAGTCAAACGCCCTGTGGAAAACTTTTTTCACGTCAAGAAGATGCTGCTGTTCCTCCTCGCTGAAGGACTCAAGCCCGATAAGCCTTTCCTCGTCAGGGTCCATGAGGTAATAAGCAACAAAAGAGTTTATTGCGTTGTACTGCTCATCTTCCCACCTGCCTCCCATTCCCTTTTCAACGAATTCTGCGTTATGCATAAGCGAGCTGAAGCTTAGGATATAGGCAAGGATTGGAATAGCAATAACCAGAAGCACAAACGCGCGTTTACCTGATTTTTTCTCCGTCTTTCGCATCAACAGATATATCCTCTGCCATGGTTTTTAATATTTTTCCTTTATGCACTGCTTTTTTGCCTTTTACTTTCAAGTCAACTTTCTGGAATTCCTCTATTGTGACCTGCTCTGTGCTGTTTTCCATTCCTTCCGCAAATACAGGGTCCCCTGGGCTTGATTTCGGGGCTGACAAAAGCCTTGCGTTGCTTCCTGCTGCAAGAAGCATGCCTTTGCTTTCCTTCCCCCTTAATCTTGCGGGCTTGAGGTTTGAAACAACGACAATATTCCTTCCCGGAAGCTTTTTTATGTCGTAAAACTCCCTTATTCCCGCAACTATCTGCCTTTTCTCCTTTCCCATGCTAACCTGCATCACAACAAGCTTGTCTGCCTCAGGGTGCGGCTCTGCCTTCTCTATCCTTGCGACCTTCAGGTCAAGGGGGAGCCTGGCGTCCTTTTTTCCTGAATACCTTTTTGAGAAATCGTCAATCTCCTCGTCCTCAAGCTTCCTGAAAAGAATCTCCGGCTTTGACACCTGGCTGCCTTCATTGACTGAAAACTCCCCCAGGTTCTTCCATTCGAGGCTGCCTGCATTGAGCATTCCCTGTATCCTTGCCGCTGTTTCAGGCATGTACGGCTCAAGGAGTATTGAAATGTCCTTGACAACATTCGCAAGCACTGCAAGGCATGTTGAAGTCCTCTCAGGGTCTGACTTCACAGTCTTCCACGGCTCGTTTTTCTGGAAATAGTTGTTTGCCAGCTTGCCGATATGCATTATTTCCCTCAAAGCGTCCTTCAGCTTTATGCCATCAAGAAGCTTTGTTGCCTTTTCCTCGCTTTTTTTCACGTCATCAAGAAGCTTTTTGTCGTCCGCATTAAGCTTTGCCCTGCCTATTTTTCCGCCAAAGAACTTGTTTATGAATACAACTGTCCTGTTTACAAGGTTCCCTATGTTTGCAACAAGCTCGTTGTTGTTCTTTGCCTGGAAATCCTTCCACAAAAACTCTGTGTCAGCTGTCTCAGGCCTGTTGACCATCACATAATACCTCCAGACATCAGGTATTATTCCTGTTTCCTGGGCATCGTCGCCAAAAACCCCTATGCTCCTGCTTTTTGAGAACATCCCCCCCTCATAGTTTAGGTATTCATTGACAGACAGGTCGCTTACAAGCGTGTAAGTGTCTCCTGTGCCTATCAGGAATGCAGGGAAAAGTATTGTGTGGAAGGGAATGTTGTCCTTTCCCATGAACTGGACAAGCTTTGTTTTCCTGTCAAGCCACCAGTCCTTCCAGTCTTTCCTGCACTCTTTTGTTATTCCGATATAGCCGATAGGAGCGTCAAACCATGAATAGAAAACCTTTTTTTCAAAGCCTTTTTTCGGCACAGGGATTCCCCACTTGAGGTCCCTTGTGATGCACCTGGGCTTTATCCCCTCCTTGAACCAGCCATGGGTAAGGGTCCTTGCGTTTGCGCTCCAGTTGTCCTCGACATTGAATATCCATTTCTCAAGCTTTGGCTTTATTTTTGGAAGGTCTATGAACAGGTGCCTTGTTTTCCTTATTTCAGGAGCTGAGCCGCAGACCTTGCACCTTGCATCCTTCAATGCAGTGGGGTCAAGAAGCCTTCCGCATTTCTCGCACTGGTCTCCCCTTGCCTCGTCATACTTGCAGTAGGGGCATATGCCCTCGACATACCTGTCTGCAAGGAACTTGCCGCATTTTGTGCAGTATGCCTGCTCTATTTCCTCCTCCTTTATGTAGCCGTTCTTGTCAAGCTTTTCAAAAATATCAATTGTCACTTCCTTGTTTTCATCTGAAGAAGTCCTTCCAAAGCAGTCAAACCTGCAGCCAAACCATTCATAGACTTCCTTGTGGATTTTGAAGTACTTGTCAACAAGCTGCCTCGGTGTCAAGCCTTCCTCTGCCGCCTTTACCTCTGCTGTTGTTCCGTGCTCGTCAGTCCCGCAAACAAAGATTACGTTCTCTCCCTTCAACCTCAGGAACCTTGCATAGACATCTGACGAAATGACGCAGACCATAGTGCCAAGATGAGGCACATTATTAACATAAGGCAGCGCGCTTGTTACAATTATCCTGCTTTTTCCTTTTGGCATACAGTGAAAGAGAAGGCATTTTGTTTATAAAGTTTGCTGATTAGCCGAGCAGTTTGATAAAAAACTTCAATTCCCTATGCTTACTATAATACCTGTAGAATTTTGGCTTTTTCCTTAATTTCCAGGCAATCCTCTTCCTGATTATCTCCTTGTCCTTGCTGCACGGCTTCCAGGCATTAAGCATTTCTTTGGGGAAGTTTTTCAGGCTGACTGTTTTTGATGCCTTAAAGCCCCTTTTCCGCATCTCTTTTTTCAGCTCTTCGTGCCTTTTCTTAAGGTATTTCAGCTTGTCCTTGAAGAAATTGATGTGCCCTTTTCCAAGGCAGTATCTTTCAGGCGCTTCCCTGATTAAAGTGTGCTTCCTTGCGTGGCTAACAAGCATTAGAATCTCGTCGTATTCCGCAATCAGGTGCTGGTCTGACAGGCTTTTGGGGCTGATTAGGTTGACTCTTACCATCATGAATAATAGGGAGTGCAGAAATCATCTGCATCCTCTTTCCTGCCAAGGTCAGCGTATGTGTAGCATATGCTCCTTTCTGCATTATCCTTGCTTTCGCATGTCTCCAGCGCATTGTAAAAGTAGCCCAGCGCATCATTATACCTTTTCATCTGTCTCATTATGTTTCCCATAAGGTGGTATCCCTGACACCTGTATTTGGCGTCCCTGCTTGCAGCAAGCTGCCTTGCATAGACAAGCGCTTCATCAAAATCCTTAAGCCAGAAAAGGAATTCAGCAAGCTTTTGCTGCGCCTGCGCCCTCACCTCAGGGTCTTTTGAAAGCTCAACAGCTTCCTTGTATGCCTCAATCACTTTCTGGCACTGCTCATCGCACTCTCCCCTGTAAAAGAAGGCTCCCCTCAGAGATTCAGCCTTTTGAAGCAGCTGGCTGTCAGACTCAGTCGAAGGCGGGCTTTCCGAAGGAATCATCGGGCCTACAATGCTGCATCCGCTGATAATTATCATGCACACTGCAAACAATATGATGTATTTTCTCATTTTTTGCCTTCCTTCATCTTTTTTGTAATGCCGATTTTGCCTCCGCAGTGCTGGCACACAATAACATAGGCAGGAACCCCCTCGAATGTCTTTCTTTTGTATTCTGTTGTTCCTTCCCCCTCTTTTCCGCAGTGCGGGCATGTGTATTTTGACTCCAGGGCAAGGCTTTCCTCGTGCTCTTTTTTCTCTTCTGTAAATCCGCATTCAGGGCAGACATATTCCTTCGCCCTTATCTTGACCTTTCCACCATCAACAGGCTTTCCCATCTTTGCCTTGCGGCATTTGGGGCATTCTTTCTTGTAGACCCATGCCATTACCTTTCCATTCCCGATTGACCTTCTTGTGAAATATATCAAATCATCCATAGATTCCGGCTCTTTTACCATTCTATTCCCTCCTTTTTGCCTCGATGCAGACTGCTTTTTCGTTCACCCGGATGTATCTCGGGCATTCTGTGAATTCAAGGTCATTCTGTTCGCAGTACTTTAAAATCTTTTCTTTTTCTTCTTCGCTTCCAAATTTTACAACAACATTAAACCCCTCTGATTCAGGGTGGATTATCTCAAAATCCTTCAGGTCTTCCTTGATTTTCGCAGCAGTTTCCTTCAAAAACTTAATCCTGGCATCAAGCTGGTTCAGCTTCTGCAAAAGGACAGGGACAAATCTGTCGTCGAATACGCTTGGCATCTCATTCAGGATATTCTTGAATGTCCCTTCGTCTGTTGCAA
>WOR8_10005856_pt1 | contig 11820 bp, 10 predicted proteins | sample DeeMarSeWOR38_10_FD_19890 | JGI IMG/M metagenome (IMG submission 19890) | reverse complement strand
ACGATTCGAATTTGTGGGTGGTGGCCACCCTGGGTTATCAGCGCTCCGCTAAAAAATCCGAAATTTGAAGCTCGAAGTCCAAAACCAATCCCTATCAGCAAAATTGTCCTACGGACTCCCCACCCTGCGGGCGGGCCCCCAGGTTCAAATGACCAAAACCCCAACATGCCGATATGCACACACAATCATTAGTTTTGAACACTGAGGAATTTGAATCTTGGATTTGTTTCGAAATTCGAAATTAGATATTCGGATTTGATTCGTGCTGTAACTACCTCCTAGCTCTATTGCATCGTCTCCAGTTGACAACCGTTACCCGGCAACCATCGCCACCGTGTGCTTCAGGGTTGTGCCGATCAAATCCAGCACCGGCATGGGATAGAACCCCAGAAGAATGACAATCAGGGCCAAGGGTGTCAGGGTGAAGGCCTCGCGCAGGCTGATTTCCGGCAGCCCGGCATACTTGTTATTGAGGGGTCCCAAGAATACACGTTGCATGGTCCAGAGAAAGTAGCCTGCAGTCAGGATGATACCCGTGGTGGCGGTTATGGTCATTATTCTGAACTGCTGGAAGGATCCAACCAGCACCAGTGCTTCGCTGATGAAGCTGGAGAGTCCAGGCAGCCCCAGAGCGGCAAAAAAGGCCAGGCCGGTGTAGCCCGCATAGATCGGCATCGTTTTGGCCAGGCCGCCGAAGCCATCTATGTCGCGATGGTGGGCTCGATCGTAGATCACCCCCACCAGCAAGAAGAGCATGGCGGTGACGGTGCCGTGGTTGAACATCTGCAGCACCGCCCCATTGATGGCAGTGGTGTTGCTGAATACCGACATTCCCAGCACCACAAAGCCCATGTGGCTGATGCTGGAATAGGCGATGAGCTTTTTCAAGTCCTGCTGCGCCATGGCACAGAGGGCGCCATAGATGATACTTATAAGGCCCAGGACCGCAACGTATGATGCGAAGGCGAGCGCCATATCCGGAAGCAGCGGGTAGGAGATTCGCAAAATCCCATAGGTTCCCATCTTCAGAAGAACCCCGGCCAGAATGACGCTGATGGCCGTGGGCGCCTCCACATGGGCGTCGGGCAACCAGGTGTGCAGGGGCACCAGAGGGATCTTGATGGCAAAGCCAATGAACAACCCCAGGTAGCAGAGCCAGCGGATGGCGTGGTCCCTCAGGAGGGACTGGTGCGCGCTTTGGTCGGCAAGAATGGTGAGGTCAAAAGAGTGCAGCCCGGTGGCCGGTTCCACCGAGCCAAAATAGAAGACCAACATGACAATGAGCATCAGCACGCTGCCCACGAGGGTAAAGAGGAAAAACTTGATGGCGGCATATTCCTTCTTGGGCCCACCCCAGACCCCGATGAGAAAATACATGGGAAGCAGCATCAATTCCCAGAACACATAGAAAAGAAAAAAGTCCAGGGCACAGAAAACTCCGACCATGCTCGTGTCCAGGAGGAGGAAGAGGGCGAAATAGCCTCGCACGTACTCATTGATGTTCCAGGAGGCAACGACACAGAGAAAGGCAAGGAGAGCCGTGAGCAAGACCATGGGAATGCTGATGCCATCGATGCCGAGAAAATAGTGAATATTGAAGGCCTTGATCCAAGGGACCTTTTCCACATACTGGAATCCGTTACCCCATCGGTCAAATTGCACGTAGAGGCAAGCTGCCCACCAGAGAGGCGGGATGGTGGCAGCCAGCGCGATGATCTTCATCAAGGTGGGATACCTTTTGGGCACGAAGAGGATGAGACCAGCCCCAATGAGTGGGCAGAAGATCATCCACGACAAGATGTGATCTGGCACCATCAATGCTTTCTCCTTATTATTGAGATCAGAATGCAGGGGTCAGGGTGCTCGCCTTTTTGGCCTGTATTTGATCCCTTACTGCCGACCCCTATGCCCAAAGCCTTAGAACAACAACATGAACACGCAGAGACAAAAGATCCCCAGCACTACGGAATACAGGTAATGCTGGACTCTCCCAGTCTGCAACTGTCTGAGCGCTGCTCCCCATCTCTTGAAGACATCGGCCAGGCCGTTGACCGCGCCGTCGACTATAGTCAGGTCCTCCCAGCCTACGACAAAAGAGAATTTGGCGGTGAGTCTGGAGGAAAGATTGACTGCACCGTCTATGGTGTGCAGGTCAAAACGACCGCTCCAAGCTACCAGCTTCAACACCGGGCGCACAAAGAGCGCCTGGTAAATTTCATCTACGTAGTACTTATTTACTAACACCCGATACGTTGAGAGGAAACGGGCTGCCATCCGGCCCGGCAACTCTGGCCGTCTCACATAAAAGAGCCACCCGACATAGATGCCCGTGCTCGCTACCCCGGTGGACACCAGCATCAAGAGAGCCTCTAAACCATAAGCGTGGACCGGGTGGCCCGAGGCCCCATGGCTGCCCAGCACCGGTCCAAGGAAGTCGTGAAGGAGGTTGGGCAAATGGGTTAGTGCCGGAAGGCCGATTACTCCACCCACCACTGACAGCACAGCCAAAGCCATGAGCGGAACCGTCATTACCAGCGGTGATTCGTGCAGATGCTCCTCTTGGTCTACCCCACCCCGGTAGGTACCCATAAAGGTAAGTGCGACCAATCGAGTCATATAAAAAGCCGTGAGCCCTGCACCCAGAAGGCCGAGGGCCCAGAGTGCTTTGCCAAGGCCCGGAATCGACAGGTGGCTGTTAAAGGTCGCCCACAGAATCTCGTCCTTGCTCACAAACCCTGAAAGCGGGGGTATTCCGGATATGGCCAAGTACGCTGTCATAAAGGTCAAGTAGGTGTGCGGCATATATTTTCTGAGACCACCCATCTCCTGCATATCATTTGAGTGGACCGCATGGATCACACTTCCGGCTCCCAGAAAGAGCAAGGCCTTGAAAAAGGCGTGGGTAACCAGGTGGAAAATTCCAGTGCTGAAGGCCCCCGCCCCCACAGCCAGGAACATATAGCCCAATTGGCTGATGGTGGAATACGCCAGGACGCGCTTGATGTCGTTCTGGACCAGGGCGATGGTGGCTGCATAAAATGCGGTCGCCGCTCCCACCACTGCCACCACCGTCATGGCAACGGGGGCGACTAGGTAAAGGAAATTGAGCCGGACAATCATGTAAACTCCGGCCGTCACCATAGTTGCCGCGTGAATGAAGGCACTGACCGGCGTGGGTCCAGCCATGGCATCGGGCAGCCAGATATAGAGCGGAATCTGGGCCGATTTGCCAGTGGCGCCGACGAAAAACAACAGGGCCACCCAGGTGGCCACCCCGACTCCCAAAGTGGGACTGGCAGAGCCGAGCAAGGGTATGGCCCCTTTCAACTGATTGAAATCCAAGCCGGTGACACTGGCACCGCTGCCCTCAAAAAGAGTCCAAAAAAGGAGCATCAACCCCACGAAAAAGCCGAAATCACCCACTCGGTTGACAATGAAGGCCTTCATGCCCGCCTGGGCCTTCTCCAGATCACTGAACCAGAAACCGATGAGCAGGTAGGAACAGAGCCCCACGCCTTCCCAGCCAACGAACATGAGCAGCAGGTTATCGCCCAGCACCAGAAGCAGCATCGAGAAGGTAAACAGGTTCAGATAGGCAAAGTAGCGGCCCTGGCTCTCATCGCCTGACATGTAGCCCACGGAGTAGAGGTGAATCAGGAATCCCACTCCGGTGACCACCAGACAGAGTACCGCCGAGAGGGGGTCCAACCTGAAGGCTACCTCCAGACTGAAGCGTCCCGGCTCCCAGACGGTGAGCAACCACTGATACAGCGACTGAATCAGCAGCCGGTCATGAACCGCCTTAATCTGAGTTAGGGTGAAGAACCCGCCCAAGGAAACGACAAACGCGATGAAGACACTCGCACAGCCAATAAAATGGATGAGCCGCTCGGGAAGACGTCTTCTCAACAAGCCGTTGATCACCGCCCCGGTCAAAGGAAATGCTGGAATCAACCAAAGGGTATTCTTGACAATCTGCGGATCAACTAAGTTGCTCATCGTATTTCGATAGACCAAACATCCATTAAATCCGAAATCCGAATATCGAAATTCTACACAATTCTGCTAATCTACAAATTCAACTGACCGAAATCCTTATCTGAAGTCCAATCACAGCCGTTTTGGACATTGGAACATTTGCATTTTGAATTTGTTTCGTGCCTCTTGCTTCGGATTTCAGGCAACATGCGTAATGCAAATGGTTACTTGAGTACCAACCTGATCCTACTTGTCTCAGCACCAAAGACCTACCCATGCAATTCCCTGTACTCCTCCACATCAATGCTCTTCATTCGGCTGTAAAGTGAGAGCACGATGGCCAAGGCCACAGCCACCTCCGCTGCAGCGATGGCAATGATGAACAGGGTGAAAACCTGGCCGCTAAGGAGGTTTGACGCCTGCGAAGGTTCTAGAAACCGAGAAAAGGCAACAAAATTAATCCCTGTCGCATTCAGGATGAGCTCAATGCCCATGAGAATGCCAATGGCGTTTCTCCGGGTAAGCACCGTGTACATCCCGAGGCAGAAGAGCAGGGAACTCACGATCAGGAAACTCGGCAAGCTGTAGGGCACGACTATTCTCCTCTCACACTCCTCCTGACAATCAGAACAGCCCCCACCAGAGCGGCAAGGAGCAAGACCGAGGCAACTTCAAAGGGAATGAGATACTTACCCAGCAGCAGATTGCCAATGGCTGCCGATGTGGGTTCGGGCTCCCCCAGAGAAACCGCTACGGGCCACAGGGATCTGGTTGCCGCCAGTATTAGGGCGACAAGGATGGTTCCGCTTAGGAGAGCGCCGATGAATTTACCGGGTAGCTGGACGGACAATGGCTGCAACTTGCCTCTCTGGGTCATCATTACCCCGAAGATGATCAGGACTAGAATCCCGCCAATGTATACGATCACCTGGACCACTCCGATGAAGTCGGCGCCCAGCAGCACGTAAAGGCCGGCAACTCCGAACAAGGTCACAAGCAAAGAGAAGGCAGCATGAACAATGTTGCTGGAAAGTGCCACCCAGAAACAAGGAATGATCGTCAACAGTACAAAGACATTAAAGATGATTTCTTTCATCTTGGCTGATTCCCTCACGCAGTATTCGACTCTTTCTCCTCGCTCTTCTTTTTGACCTCTTTTTCCTCTATGGCTTTCTTTTTGACCTCTTCGGCCAGCTGCAACCGCTCCAGACAAAGTTCTGGACCAATGAATTCCCTGATCAGAGTGCGGAACTCAAAAGTGGCCCCCTCAAACTGACGGGTGAAAAAAATAGCATCCGTGGGGCAGACCTCCACGCAGAGGCCGCAGAACATGCATTTGGAATAGTCGATTCTAAAGGTGGTTGGGGCCTTGCCTTTGCGGCCCTCAACCTTGACGCCTTTTACCCTGATTACCTCAATAGGGCAGTTCTGAGCACACAGGAGACAGGATATGCAACTGGGTTCGTCATAGCCCAACAGACCTCGATAGCGCTCCGGCAACTGTGTATTTAGAGGTCCTTTGTAATTCTGCTGGCCGGCGCCGAGCAGGGATTCGAAAGGTGGATTCGGAATTTCCTGGGTCGGGAGAGACGCGTCTTTGGACTTGCCCTCGAGGATGTCATGAGAGGGGTACTGAAGGGTCACCTTCCGCTCGAAGAAGGCGGTTTTGAAAGTGATCCACATGCCCATCGAGATGGTGGTGACACTTTCATAAATGTTGACGAAGTAACCTTTGACGCCGTCAAACAATTTCAAACTTCCTCCTTGTCCCTCAGGTGAAGAGCCACATCCAGAAACCCTGTCCCACAAGACAGAAGAATCCCAGCGGAATGAGATATTTCCAGCAAACCCCCATCAACTGATCCACGCGGAGCCTCGGCAGGGTCCAGCGCCACCAGAGCACCACGAAAGAGAGAAACATGGCCTTGGTAAAAAAGACCACAAACGGCACCAGATATTGAAAGATCAACCGGTAAATGGCGGGAAGGTGGATGCGGAGCGGCAGGTGCAGCGCCAATGTCAAAGCACCGCCGGTGAAAAGGAGCCCCAAGACCAACAGTTCGGAATGAAACCGCACAAAACGACTCCCGAAAAAAGGTCGTTTGCGGCGAACGTCCCAGACGAAGGCCCGCAACGCCTTCCAGGCCAGGAAAGCGACAAGTAGGGCAGCCAGCAGCAAAAGCATTAAGACGTCGGTGCGGCTCAGGAAATGTCCCAAGCCGTGACCCAGTGTTCCCAGGTCATCCACCGCGACCGGCAGCGGGAGCTGCCAGCCCCCGAGGAAACAGGTCACCGCCACTGCGCTGATCACATAAATATTGCCGAACTCAGCCGCAAAAAAAGCGCCAAATCGCATGGCACTATATTCGATGTTGTAGCCGGCTACAAGCTCCGACTCCGCCTCTGGGATGTCAAAGGGTACGCGGTTGATCTCGGCGATGGCTGAGACGAAATAGATAAAAAAGGCGAAGAAACTAAATGGGCTGTTAAAGAGGAACCAGTGGTGAGCACCGCCACCTTGGGCCCGAATGATTCCCTGCATGCTCATGGTGCCAGCCGGGAGCACCACCACCAAAATCGCCAGAGCATTGGGAATCTCGTAACTCACAATTTGGGCAGCCGAGCGCATACCGCCCAGAAGGGCCCATTTGTTGTTGGAGGCCCAACCAGCCAGGATCAGCCCAACCACGGTGAAGGAACCCGTGGCGAGTAGATACAACACCCCGATGTTCAGGTCGCTGATGATCCATTTGGGCCCGAAGGGGATCACCACAAAAGATAGGGCGGTGCCCAGCAGGAGCAGGTAAGGAGCGAACTTGAAAATATTCCGGTCAGCAGCGGCGGGGATGATATCTTCTTTGAGGATGAGCTTGACGCCATCGGCCATAAATTGCAGGAGGCCGTATGGTCCCACCCGGTTTGGGCCTCTGCGCGAGTTGGTCCATCCTGCAACTTTTCTTTCCAAATAGGTATAAAGTCCTGACATGAGCCCAAAGAAATTCAGCACCAAGAGAGCGCAACCGAACATCACCACTGCAGCCGTAGGCACATAGCCTATTTGTTGAAAAAGCGAGAACTCTCGAATAAGATCGCTGATAAGGTTTTCCATGAGAACAAGTGTCCAAACTAAAGAGTCCGGGCCCAGAGGACCCGGCTTTGAAGTAGCACTCCATAGGGGTGCTGAATCCTCTCCCCTTGGCCCTGTAAATCCGAAGCACGAAATTCGAAACTCGAAACAATATCGAAGAACCTAAATCCAAATGACCAAAACCCATTTCTGCACCACTCATTCTCAAGTGGCCGCTGCGACGGTCTGTTTCTGTCATTGGAGCATTTAAATTTCGAATTTGTTCCGCATTTCGAGATTCGGATTTCGGATTTGACCAACAATCGCTTCCTTTCACGGCATAGCCATAGCAACATGACCACGCCCACAGGACGTGGGTTTCTCACAGCGGAATGAACTAGGGGAGTCTAAAGGGTGCCAGCTTTCAACGATCGACCTCCGGTGCGACCACGTCCAGACTGGCAATAAGTGCCACCAAGTCGGCCACCATAAGACCGGAGCCTAACTCCTCTATAATACTCATCGCTGAAAAAGAGCCGGTCCTAAGCTTCAGCCGGTGGGGCCAAGGTCCGCCCTGGCTGATCAGGTAGAAACCCAGTTCACCCCGGGGCGCCTCGGTGCGCACATAAATCTCTCCTGGAGGCACCTTCAATTTCTTCTTCGACCGGTTCCAATGCGAACCTTCGGGCATCTTGACAATACACTGGCGCAGAATGCGAACGCTCTGCTCCATCTCCAGGATGCGAATCCAGTAACGCGTGTAGCAGTCGCCAACCACTCCGAACTCTGGGTTGCCCAGAGGAACATCGAAATCCAAGTCTCCATACACCGAATAGGGCTCATCCCGCCGGAGGTCCCAATCAATGCCAGAGGCCCGCAGGTTGGGGCCCACGAGAGCGTAGTCTAGAGCCTGCTGGCGGCTGATCACCGCCACCCCCACCAGCCGTTCCTTGAAAATCTTGTTTCTTGATATGAACCGGTTGTACTGCTCCAGCCGTGGCTCGAAGTAGTCCAGAAACCGGCTCAGCCGATCAAGAAACCCTTCTGGCAGATCAAAAGCTACCCCGCCAAAGCGAATATAGTTGTAGGTGAGTCTTGCGCCGCAGAGTTCCTCAAAAAGATCATTGACCCATTCCCGCTCACGGATACTGTGGGTGAACGGAGTCACCGCCCCCATGTCCATGGCGAAGGTCCCTACCGAGATCAGGTGGCTGATGATCCGGTTGAGTTCAGCCACCAAAACCCGGATGTACTCAGCCCGCAGCGGCACTTCGATGCCAGCCGCCCGCTCCACCGTTATCGCATAGCCGAGGTTGCAGTTCATAGCCGCCAGGTAGTCGAGACGATCCGTGTAAGGCATGAACTGGGCGTAGGGAAGCTGCTCGGCGATCTTTTCCAGTCCACGATGCAGGTAACCGATATCCGGCCGGCACATGTGAATCAACTCACCGTCCGTGCGGAGGATGAACCGCAGAACCCCATGGGTGCTGGGATGGTGCGGGCCCATATTGAGTACCATTGTCTCTGTGGCCAAACCCATTTGCCGCTCCAGGGGTTATGATCCCACTACGATCCCTTCGACCTCTTCCCGGGTTGTGCTGATTTCTCTGTAGGCCTCAGGTTCCCGATAGTCCTTTTGCAGCGGATGGCCCTCCCAGTCAGGGGGAAGAAGCAGCCTGCGAAAATCATTGTGGCCGACAAAATGGATGCCGAACATGTCATAGGCTTCTCGTTCCATCCAAGCCGCGGCGGGCCAGATCGAGGACACCGAATCCACTCTCAAATAGAAATGGGGGAAGAATGGGGGACGATCCAGCTTGACTTTGAGAACAAACCTGTGGCGGTGGCGCATTGAGTGGAGGTGGTAGACCACCTCCATCTCATCTGGCTCTCCCATGTTGTGCACACCGCTCAAACACATTAGGGTGTCAAAGGCGAGATGCGGGTCTCCCTTCAGGTAAATGGCAAGTCTCCGCAGCTTTTCTTTGGGTACCACCAGATAGGGGTCTCCGGGCTGGTCATCGACCCATACCGGATCAGTATCTCCGATGATTCTTCTGATTCTTTCGAGGATGGACTCTGTTTCCACTATTCTTTTTTCACGAGGAACCGTTCTTGGCGAATTTTCTCTTGGAGCTTAAGGATACCCTCCGTGAGCGCCTCAGGCCGGGGGGGACAGCCGGGAACATAGACGTCTACGGGCACGATTTTGTCCACTCCTTTGACCACCGAGTAGGAGAGTTGAAAGAGTCCACCACAGTTGGCGCAACTCCCCATGGAAATGACGTACTTGGGTTCAGCCATCTGATCATAGAGAAGGCGCAGCCTTGATGCCATTTTGTAAGTCAGGGTTCCGGCTACGATCATCAAGTCCGACTGCCGGGGAGTGGGACGAGGCACGGAACCTATCCGATCGATGTCAGTGCGCGGCCCACCGGTCTGCATCAGTTCGATACCGCAGCAGGCCAGACCGAAGAGAAGGTACCAGACCGACGAGAGTCTGAACCAGTTCAGCGCCTTATCCACTGTGGTGAAGACAGCGCCGAAAAAACCCTCGGAGGGCATTTTATTGTATATCTGAATCATCTTCGTTCTCCCTGAAGGACTCCAGAGAACTGATGCAATTGCCAGTGCGTCGACCCACGGGTTGCAATTTCTGAACGGCAATCATGAATCGAGCAACTGGCCGGCTAAAACATGATCGGCTTTTCTTCCTCCAATACGACCCCCTCTTCCAGCTCTTCAGGCACTTCCATGGCCCACTTGAGGTCACCTCGATTCCACATATAAATCAGACCAAGAAAAAGGATGGCGACGAATACGACGACTTCAATGAGGGCCAAGAACCCCACTCCTACCTGGAGCCATTCCTTGTAAACAATGACACAGGGAAACACAAAGGCTAATTCGATATCGAAAATAAGGAAGGCCAGCGCTACTGCGTAGAACCTGAAATTAAAGAGAATCCAGGCTGAGCCCACTGGCCGCTCCCCGCATTCATAGGTGGTAAACTTATCTGAGACGTCCTGAACACGGGGGGCAAGAACCCTCGATACCGTGATGATCACAAAGGTCATCATCAACCCGAGGATGATGAAGATGAAGACGTTGGCATACTGAAAGAACACTTGATTTCACCTATTGCAGCAGTTTGTGCTGGCCAGCCCCAATCGCGGCAGGATATGAGCTTCTTCTAACAGACTTATGGAAATCAGGGCTTGTGCCGGCCGAGGAACTGGTTCTCGTCCGGATGTTTCTTGGACTTCGTCTTATTGACCGCCCAACTCCAGAGGGGGAAGATAGCGGCAATCCCGTATTCATAGTGTTCGAGTGGGGAATATTATCTTAAATTCTGCCATCCGTCAAACTATTCCAAGGCTTCGCAGCCCTTCGTGCAGGAAGTATTCAGATCGATTACAAAAAGAGCGTAGTTCCGGTGGAAGAGAGACTGCTCAAAAAGTTACCGGGAGAAAGCTGGCGAACGGGAGTCTCAACTCGTGAGGCAGCAGTCCAACTGAACTGAATATTCACCCAGCGCCCTTGACGAATAGATGGTCAAGGCGAAATGTGAAATGATCAAAGAAATTACAGGCTCGGCGCTTTGCTCTGTGCGTTCTTTGTCTAGTAGAGAAACATGGGTTTTCCCATGACATGACGTACTTTTGGACGGTATTGCTCAGCGTCGTATAGCTCACGGACGTCCACCCTCTTTTGGCCCGTGGTGATGGTGCTCATGGGTACGTCCGTATAAATTCCCTGACTCAGCGAGACCATGCGGCCGCTGACTTTCTTGAGGACAAGGTCGATGGCCATGTTGGCGAAGTTCACTGCAACCATGAGATCGAGAGAGTCCGGTGCGCCACTGCGCATGAGGTAGGAGAGCTGCTGGTAGATAATATTTTGACCGGTCAACTTTTTGAGAACCTCACCCGTTGCCATGCCAATCCCTCCCAGCTTGCGATGACCATAGGCGTCGGCTTCGCCATACTGAATCATGTCGCCGCTCACCATTGTGGCTCCCTCACTGATGGTCAGCATTGCATAGTTGCTGGGATTGGCCTGTTTGTCCTCCATGATCAAGCGCGCCAGTCTTTCCGGGTCAAAGGGGACTTCAGATATGATGGCTCGATCCACACTCGCCAGATATGCTGATATCAGAGAGGTCTCACCGCAGTAACGGCCAAAAAGCTCTATGACGGCGATACGTTCGTGGGAGCCGGTAGAGGTACGGAGGGAATGGATGAAATTGACACTCCGAGTCACAGCAGTAGAAAAACCAATGCAGTAGTCTGTACCATGGACATCGTTGTCCATGGTTTTGGGGATAGCCACGACAGGGAAGCCTTCTTCGTGAAGCCGCTCCCCATAGCTGAGGGTGTCATCGCCGCCGATGGGAATCAGTACATCGATACCCAGGTGCTCTAGGTTGCTGAGGACGTGCGCGGTAAAATCATTGAGTTCTCCTTCTTTTGCCTGTCCTCTAAGAAACTCCGGTGCGTTCTGGAACTGCACCTTCCCGGGATTTGTTCTCGAGGTATGGAGATAAGTGCCGCCGGAGCGATCAATGGTGCGAACTTTTCTCCTGTCCAGCTCCATGACATTATGCTCCTTACTTTCGGGATCGTCAGGGTCGAACTCGAGGAGACCGGCCCATCCTCGCCGTATCCCCACAACTCTGAGACCCTCCTCTATACCTCTGTAGACCAGTGCTTTAATACACGGATTCAGGCCGGGCACATCACCGCCCCCGGTAAGTATACCAATGGTCAGAGAAT
>WOR8_10009359_pt1 | contig 11823 bp, 9 predicted proteins | sample DeeMarSeWOR38_10_FD_19890 | JGI IMG/M metagenome (IMG submission 19890) | reverse complement strand
AGATAATATACTACAGTAGTATTATCTGTTTTTTCCGCTTCTTTTAAAAGTGACTTTGGCAATCCAATTGCATGCCAAATAAAGATTACCTCTGGGTGATGCTCATTAACTATCTGACGGAAATATTTGATGGCTTGCTTCTCTCTCGAGCGCCGGCCGAGAAAGAATTGTTCAGCAGCCGACTGCCCACTTTCCCAATCAGGATCAATTGACAGCAAACGGAACACAGGATAATCCCGCTGGTAATCTTTGCCTGAGATTTGCGAGCTGGTCAGGATCAGCACCTCGTGGCCCCTTTCGTTCAATCCCTCCGCAACTTCCTCACATAATTGCATATATCCGAGCCCATTGTCAGCGGGAGGATAGTAATTTGCAATGAACAATATCTTCATTGAACATAACCCAGATCGCGCAATCGACCGAGCATTTCCTCATCTAATTCTGGCGATTCGATCTGCTCAGATTTCGTTTTCTCCATCTCATCTAACACCATTTCGACATGTCTATGAAGATCTGAGACCACCTCAGGTGATTGAAAGGCTAAATTCTTCTTTTCTTCTTGATCTACTTCGAGATCGAATAACAAGGGTTTTTCAGGTCGTCTGTTATCCCAAATATATTTGTATTTATCCGTTCTAACAGCGATGATGTGCCAGCTATCCCTCCACATCTCGCTGATTGCGATCCGCGGATCAGACTCACCTGAGTCTGCTTCCCAGAGAGGCATCAGGCTGCTCCCCTTCATTCCTGGGGGCGATGGACACTCACAGAGATCGAGAACCGTTGGCATTAGGTCAAGCGTCCTGACCTGGTCATCAATAACAACTTTTTTATCCCTATCTGGGAGATAAATGATGAGTCTTTCAAAATCTCGTCGAAGAGATTATCTTCCCAATGACCCCACCGGCCATGATCAAGCAGCTCTTCACCGTGATCGGATACCAATACGATGATAGTATTTCGGTCCAATCCTTGATCAACGAGAAAACTGAATAATCGTCCAATCTGATGATCGGTATATGCAATTTTCCAATTGGCGTTATGCAGATGCACAACATCTCTCCAAGCCTGAGCAATCTGTGATGGTTGGACTAACTCGTCCTCTAAGTGGTAGGGCCAATGTACATCCATGTAATGAGCCCAAATGAAAAATGGGCTGTTAACGCTTTCAATCCATCGACAAATCTCGTCGGTGATTTCAGACGCCGAGGAATAAATTTTCGCTGGTCGTGTCTTTATCCCCATTAAATTTGAAATGAAGTGAGTCGCCGGCTGCGTCAGTAGGTGATGGCCGCCTTTAGCAGATCGCAGCCAGGGATCCTTTTCACCAGGAGTTAAGTCGACAAAATGCTCAAAGATAGTTTCATAACCATAACTACGGCTGAGCAAGGGACTCGTTGAGAAACCCGCGGTTGCATATCCATTATCTGCCAGTGCTTGTAATGGAGAAGGACGTTCGGGAGATAGAGGTCCAAGACATCCTCCATGCATGGATGCATAAGTCGAAGTGAACATCACCGGGAAGGCAGCCTGTGTCCATGAACCACCAGTTATGCCTTGTGTAAAGCGAATTCCTTTTTCCGCTAGCTGGTCTATGTTCGGGGTTATTGAAGGAATAAAACCATAGCACCCTAAACGATCGGGGCGTAAGGTATCGATCGTCAAAAAGATGACGTTTTCTCTACTCAAATGTAAACTCCAATCTATTCAACAGGTGTTTGAAGCTCTCTTCAATTTCATCCACCATGCGATCAAGAGAAAATTCCTTTTCAACTGTACAACGTGCTGCTAGACCAATCTCACTACGCAGCTCCTCGTCGCTGGTAATCTGGAGAATTTTATTTGCCAACATTCGCGCGTCCCCCGCAGTGAAGATCAAGCCGTTTACCCCATCCTGGAGGATCTCACGCGTGCCACCAGTCGAAGTTCCGATTACAACCAGGCCACAGGCCATCGCTTCTTGGATGATTCTCGCTAATGGCTCTGACCAGATGGATGGAAATAGGAGCACTTCATGTTCAGCGAATACTGCCGGCATTTCTTCTCGCGGCACGACGCCTTTAAAATGAACGACTCCCCCTAATTTATGTTCAGTTATCAATCCTTCCAACCGACTCTGATAATCGCTGGTAGCGCTTCCATATATCGAGAGCTGAATTGGTAAATTTGGATTTTCTTTCCTCAACATCCCCAGGCTTTCAAGTATCGTGTGAACCCCCTTGTCTGGAGATAGCCTGCCTGCATAAAGCAGCTTCAAATTCCCATCATGGGGTCGAAGTTGGTTTGCCCTGAATAAGTCCAATTCAATTCCATTATGGACTACTCTCGTCCGCTCTTTTGGCACGCCAACCTGCTCAACGACATAATCTTGTACATAAGCACTCACGCATAAAACAAGTTCAAAATCCAAATGGCTCCGAGGCGTACTGTTGATCAATGTTTTCTTCACCACTGACGCAAGGAAGTTCTTAGGAACCTCCCGCCAGGATTTGTTCGCTGGGGTCGACCAGTAAGCTGTGTGCGCATCTTGTTCGGTTGGCCAATAGCTGGCTATGTAATAAACCACCCGACCCGGGGTTAATTCCTCAGCCCTCTTGGCCAGGCTGTGTGGTAAATTCCACATACCATTGATATATATAATATCTGGCTTAAAACTCTCTTCCAGTTTGGTTAAGGTTTGGATATTCTCCTTCTCTTGAAGGCGGTGAATTAACGTATAGTTCGGGTGATATTTTTGGGGATCGTAGCTCTCTAAATACAGAGCCCGATTGACATCTGGTTCAGATTTCTTGATCTGCTCCTTTAGATAATTGCTGGTAAGTACCTGCACTTCATGATTCCGATTAATTAATTCTGCGACCACATTACAGGTCAGCTGTTCCCATCCACCCAACTCTACTGGCGAGTAATAATTTGTGATAACAAGTATTCGCATGCTTATTACCGTTTTTGAAAGACACGAAATACTACAAAACCTGCCAGAATGGCTAAAGACACTACCAGACCCCAAACAACTCCACTGGCAGGTTGATATGACACAATAGGTGGTGAGTCTGATTCGTTGCTAATAAACGTATTTGATGATGAGTTAATTGTGGATTGTTGTGGGGTGGAAGTCGGGAGTGGCATCGGTGTGTTTGTCGGGGTTGGTAAAGGTTCAATTTCCGGAACGTCGTCTAGGGTTACATGCATCTCATACAGCGTCTTTTGAGGATCTGTTGGTGAAGAAGTAAATGTGACTACCAATTGGTTTCCATTCCGAATGACCATACGAACATTATGGGCATGGATGCGATCTCCAAATGATTCGTCCCCTCCACCTGCAATAAAATAAATCAACGAAGGAATTGACCAGGTGTCGTTGTCCCAATACGAGTGGTATATGCCTTGTGGGTAGCGGATCTGAGTCACATAATGCAGTCGGCCTTGTGAATCAAAATCGACACCTCCCCCTAATGCCTGGCCATTAAGATCTCCCAAAATGCGTGTCGTTGGAGACCAGGTTTGACCACTGTTTAGCGAATAGCGGTGCTCACGGTGAGTCTGGTAGTCCCCAGCCCAGATCACATGAATTTCATTATCACCTGCCTTGAATTCTGGATATGGCAAACGAAGTTCATCATCACTCTCATCTGCTTCATCAATCGTCGTTGGTAAAGACCATGTATTTCCACCATCACTGGATTGTGAATAACGAATCCATTGACCCATCGTAGTTGTTGAATCGACATAAAACCAAAGTGCATGTAGACTATCCTGGTCATCGATATCAAAAGAGACGATTGTTGGGGCATGATCATCAGAGATATCCGGATCCAACCATAGTGGGCTAGACCATGAATTTCCCTGATTCATTGAACGAATATAATATACCCCTGGGTCTTCACCATAGAAATCGGAATAAAGGATGTGCATTCCTCCTTGGGAATCAACGAGCAGCTTCCCCCAAAATGCTGGTGCATCAATAATTATGCGTTTTGACCATTCCTGGGCAGATCCAGCTTTATGCGCAGGAGCATTCGAGTAAAAAATTGGACCAACATTAGATTCGCTCCAGATCAAATGGATCGTTCCTTCATCATCCACAAACGGTGACATGAAAATGATCGCTGCATCCGGAGATGTAGCGATCACGTCATTTGGCAAAGACCAGATTTCCCCATCAAAACGTGAGTACAGAATACTTGGTTGCCCATCTGAGCCAATCTCAGACCAAAACGTATGTACAAACCCATATTGGTCGCTAACCATGAAACCCTGGCTGGCTTGACCACGTTCGCTCGACAACCGTTCTGGTGTGGACCAGCGGGTTGATAAAGATTGCGCAGCAGTTATGCTCACGGAAATTCCCGTGAACAGGATAACTAAAAGTATGATCATTGCTAATTTACTTCTGGTATCTTTAATCACGCTAAGGCACCTTTTTTATCATCCAGTGGAAGCGGTTTGGCAAGCACACTTCGGTAGAGCTCTACAAGTTTACGAGTGTATCCTTGCCATGAATGTCGTTCGATGGCTTGCTGGTGGGCATTATTCCCAAGCCAGGCGCGCCGATCAGCGTTATCCAAGAGATTCAATATTTTGTCTGCCAACTCATTCACATCACCTGGTTTTACCAGTACACCATTATATTCATCCCGGATAACTTCAGTGATCTGGCCTGATCCAGAGGCCACTATCGCCTTTCCAGCCGCCATGTATTCGTACAATTTCAACGGAGAAAACCATAATTCTTTTGGTAATTTAGGGTACGGGATCACAGCGACATCCATCGCTGAGAGTAACTCTGGAACCTGGTTTTGTGGTACCAGACCAGTGATAATCACATCCGTAGACATTCCCAATTCTTCGATCTTATCTTCGACGTTCATTCGGTAAGGTCCGTCTCCAACCAATAACAGTTTGCAATTAGGAACTGCATTTCGAATACGAGCAAAGCTTTCAACGAGCAGATCGATCCCATGCCAGGATTGGAAACCACCTACAAAGCCCACAACAGGTAAATCATCCAATCCATACTTCCGGCGCACAGGGGACGGATTATGTTGTACGCCAAACAGGCTCACATCGACTCCATTTGGCATGACATAAATCTTCTCAGGATTCACTCGCCATACATCTACCAGATGCTGTTTTGCAGGATCTGATACACAGATTATCTTCGAGGCAGTGTGGTATGTGAATCTGGCTTCTTCTCTCGCCACCCAAGCATGTAATCCCTTAAGTGGTCTACCTACCAGCTCGAGCTCCATAATTGGATCTGCACTGAAAGTCAGCACGTATGGGAAACCTAACCGGGAGCAAGCCCACGCAGATCCACCACAGAAGAGACCATTATGTTCATGGCAAATGTCAAAATCGGACATTAATCGTGAACAGGCTTCTTGAAATCGGTAAGTATCAAAAAAAGCAAAGTAGGGAATCTCTAGTGTCCCCTGTAATCGCCTCACCCCACTTTCAATTCCCTTGAAGAGCGGTTTCCCGGTCAATCCGTTTGGAGCAACTGTGGCATTGTCGTACTCCCTCACATCCTCGAATAATTTGGGGATGCCATTCTCAAGCTTCAAGCAATTTACTTTGTGTCCCGCATCCTGTAAACCTTGCAATGTCTGTTTTACTGGGACGGTATCACCAATATCATGACTGAAATCAATGTTCCCAACATTCTGTATTGTATACAAGATGTGCAATTTATCCATTACAAATGACCAACTTAGTTCCTAAATTCCCCCAATTACATAAAAAATTCGGATATTCAGGAAACCGGTAGAGACCACCGATGGGGCATAATGACACTGATGCGTCTATTTTCAGGAGGGGATACTGGTCTGCCTCGTAAATCTCCAACTTCCACATCGAAGAACGCTGCCCCCTCGATCAAATCTTGTCGTTCACCACCCCCCCGGATGAAAACGTCCATTCGATAACGACCCGGAACGAGCATCAGTTCATCAACCTCACAGGTGAACCTGACTTCCGATCCCGAGATCACCCGATCATCTTCTGATGGCACATCGCTTTTAAAAATCGAGATCGGCTGCCCAAGATCATCCAGGATAACAAATCCACAGGAAAGATTAGCTAACATCCCATTCAAATCAAAAGTAAACTTTGCAGGGCCGCCTGCTTTCAGCATCGATATTCCATTACTTTCGCCATTAGTGATATCAACCCCCACCAGACGAACTCGGCCTCTTCCACTCCGATCTGTCCTTTCTGCCAGGTTCATAACCTCCAATTGTTCAAAGCTGGCAAGGTACGTGTCCACAACGTCAGAGATCGGCCCATCCGCAATGATGCTGCCTTGGCTGATACATAATCCACGTTCACAAAGTGTTCGGATTACTGCCATATTGTGACTGACAAATAACACAGTTCGTCCTCTTTTTGCCACATCCCCCATTTTCCCTAAGCACTTTTTCTGAAATGCAACATCCCCAACTGCCAACACTTCATCGACCAATAGGATTTCAGGATCAAGGTGAGCGGCCACTGAGAAAGCCAGGCGTACATACATCCCACTCGAGTAGAATTTTACCGGGGTATGGATGAATTTCCCTATCTCAGCAAAATCAACAATTTCATCAAATTTTCGATCAATTTCCTTCTTTGTCATCCCCAGAATGGCACCATTGAGATAGATATTTTCCCTACCCGTGAGTTCTGGGTGAAAACCTGTGCCGACCTCGAGCAAGGAACCGATGCGACCATAAATATTCGCGTACCCTTCAGTTGGTTCTGTGATCCGAGAAAGTATTTTCAATAATGTGCTCTTGCCCGCCCCGTTTCCACCGATAATCCCAAGAACTTCACCGTGCCCAATCTCGAAAGACACATCCTTTAGGGCCCATATCGTTTCATCCAGGTCAGCAGCGCTTTTCGCTCTACCAGTCAGTAATTTTCCTGCCCGGCGAACTGGGGTGAATAATGCGTCAGTCAGTTGATCTCCTAGCCGATCATATGTCTTCTGAGGCCCACCGATTTGGTATTGTTTGCTGAGACCTTCCGCTTGAATCGCAATTCCGTTCATAATGTATTCCTACAAGACATCCGCAAGTTTGATCTCCATGCGGCGAAAATAATAGATACCTCCAACCAAAATCGCAACTGCCGCCAATATGGATAGAATCAGCATTGGTCCAGCTGCTGTATCCGTTCCCAACAGTGCCCAGCGGAAGCCTTCTACCACTCCAGTCATGGGATTGATCCCATATAATGTTCTCCAAGGTTCTGATAGTAAACTGCTTGGGTATGCAATTGGAGTAAAAAAAAGCCAAGCTTGGACAATGAAAGGAACAACATATCGCACATCTCGAAACTGGGCGTTCATCGCCGAGAACCAAAAACCCACACCCAATGTCGTGATAAAGGCTAATAAAAGGAATAGGGGTAGCCAAAGCACTCTCAGTGAAAGTTGGGCATCATAATTCGCTGCCGGGACGACCGAGAAACCAATTATCATCCCAATCAACACGATAAACGCCAGGCAGAAATCAACCAACCCAGCCAACACGGACCCAATGGGTAGCGCTAAACGCGGGAAATAGATCTTCCTGATCATATCCGCATTAACCACCAGACTATTTGAGGATTGTGTTACTCCGTTGGCGAAAAAAGTCCACGGTACTAATGCAGCATAGCTGAACAAGGGATATGGAATTCCATCTGACGGTATTTATCGCCCATGAGGCTCCCAAGATGGTCTGCTTGTAGCGAATCTTGATATCCCGCCAAACGAAGAAGTACAGCAGCTCTCGATATCGCCATAACTCATCTAGTCTCAGGGATACCCATCCCTTTGTTGGTTTTATTTGAACGAAAGGAACAGCTGAGTAAGTAAAGGTATCCTCGTCCACAGCTGTGACTTTGCTCATTTCTTGCTTCAAACTGCTCATATCATTTTCCCGAATGTAAAATTGTTACAACGAACCAACCAGCTGGCTTTTAGAAGCATAAAGCATTGTACTCTCATAGATATCGCTCACAACATTCAGTTTCCTTACCTCGTTCTGTTTGCTATCTTTCCTTAAAGGTATCTCCCACAGCTCATAATCATGCTCTCGAAATAGATTCCATACATCATCAATGGAGTGACCAAAAGAAGCTAATCCCCCTTCGGTTTCATCAACATGGACCTCGCAATAGATCTCTGCCTGGCTCATCATCGTTGAATCCATTCCCCCCAAGACCAGGTATTCAGCTCCTTCTACATCGATCTTGATCACATCAGGTTTGATCTCCAACTCAGCTAACAATGAATCCAGAGTGGTCATTGGCACGCTGACTTTCTCATATCGCTCTTGATCATTGGATGATACCTCGAGGGTGTTCCGAAAGCTTCCACAGCGATAATATTCAACTGTACCATGATGGTCCCCAAGGGCAATCTCATGGATGGTTACATTTCGCAAACCGTTCAATCGTAGATTTGCCTGAATCCGATTCACATTTTCCGCATCCATTTCGATGGCATGGACCACACCACCTTGAGAGGAAAGGATCTTTCCAGCTAAGACTGAATAAAATCCCATATTAGCACCTACGTCAACAAAGCATTTGCTCTCTTTCAACCGGTTAACTAAATGGTGGGTCACTTCCCTTTCGTAAAGTTCTCCCAAGAAAAAAGGATGGTTGAAGAATATCCGCGATTGGGCATCTTGCAGGGTGAATAACATCTCAACTCCTGCAACATCTACTCTTTTGACACCACTCAACCTTAGATAGATCTCGGTTTCCCGCACTACCTGGTAAATTTTTCTCGCTCCAAGAATTTCAAGAAACTTGTACATCGTTGGATGTTCACCAACATATCTCTTCAGTTCATACATTGAAATGAATTCCTTATAATTCTCGATTGTTCACTTCGACAAACTCATCTTAATCATCAAGTATTGATGAAATTTCACATCGATTCGTGTGCAGAAATCTACCTCTGCCCCTATCTACAAAAAAACTGATCTGATTAAATTCACGAAAATGCTCTCTATTCCAAAGGAAATACTATTTGGGATCAAGCAAGTCCAGGCAAGATTCCATCTGTTTCCCTAGTAATTCAACACTTGGCTCTCGGACAATATTTATATGGTTGCCGGGAATTTCATATGCATCTAAACCGCCGCGTGCAATTTTTTCCCAACCCATCAATGGGTTTGCCATCCGCATCTCGGGTCTGCGATAACCCATTTTTGATCTGAACAAGAGCACCTGCCCGGAATAATACTGGGGAACGTAACACTTTACGGCTTCATTGACGGCCTGAAAATGATCCCGCATATGGCGGTCATATTCCATCCAGGCTTGATCGCCTTCCTCAACAGATCCTGCCCTTGTTCCACGTTCATACTCATTCGAGGATGAGTTATTGAATTTCTTTCTGATGACCGTATATTTGTCTTCACGTGATCTGCTCAAAAACCTCTGTACTCGCTTAATATTTGATCCAATCCAATCAAGCAGGCCCTTACCGAGGAAATAATCAAATCTGAAGAAAATATCCCTCAGGAATAAAAATAACTTGCGTTCTCTAACATCACCCAACCGAAAAATGGATTTCAATGATTGGGTGGTTCGTTGCAAGTAGCGATAATTGGGACTCTGAGCAGGCACATCGACAATAATTAATAATTTTACTTCCTGATCCTCCTGCTGGAGTTGTTGAGCTGCCTCCAATGCAACTAAACCACCGGCTGAATAGCCGCCTAATATATAAGGACCCTCAGGTTGGACAGATCTCAATGCATGGACGTAATGCGCAGCCATATCTTCGACTTTTAGAACCCGTTTGGTAGTTTCTCTCCCAATAGGTATCTGGAACATATGCACCGGACGATCTTGATTCAGGTAGTGGGCGATCCTGGCCACAGCTAGCCCATTCTCAGCAGCTCCGGGTGCAAAATATATTGGCATCCGATCGCCACCTTCCTGGATAGTGATCAAATTTGACCAAACCTCAGTGCCGATCTCTTGCCGCATTACATTGGCAATTTCAGCAACGGTTGCCGCTTTTAGCATTATTGTCAAGGGGAGATATTTACCGGTCACTTTTTCAAGGTCAACAAACATCTTGACTGCCAACCAGGAGTTACCTCCCATGTCAAAGAAATTGTCATTCACACCAATTGAGTGGTTTCCCAACACTTTTTGCCATACCTGGAGGATTTGAAACTCCAGCAAATCCTTGGGAGGTACCTGACCGGGGCGATCGAATTCCAATAATCCACTTTCTGTTTGCGTAGACTGCTCAGGGACTTCGAACTTTCCAAACTGATTTTCATTTAGGTGGTTGATGCGCAGATCTGGATCCAGTATCAACTGGTCAAGTATTCTCAAGTAGGAATTGACAACCTGATCTTGTTGGTTAGGTTTAAAAACATCCTCATGAAAATCGAAATGCAGTTCAAACCTTCCTGTGGCTTCAAGGTCTGTCACATGCAGAGCCAGGCTTTCGGTACCATGACCAGGGTGAATGCGTTTGGCATGAACGCTGCTTCCATTTAATTTCATCACCGGGACTTGGTAGGTGTTGAACATGGCATCAAACCCATTGTTCTGCAGCGCAATTCCTGATCCATATTGATAATACCCCATTGTCTCTCGAGTCTCATGTTTCATCTTGTCGATCACGGATATCAGCGAATCTTCTTCACTTATCTCAACTTGAAGAGGTGAAAATTCAATCAGCAATCCAATAGTGTTGCGAAAGCCTGCAGTAAAACGATTATGCACCGGGGTTACCACTCCCAAGCGATGATTGCCGCTTAGTTGATGCAGGAGCGTAAAAAACATTCCCCCAAAAATATTATATAAAGAAAGAGCTTCACTCGCAGTGAACACCCCTTCTCGTCCTGCGAATTGCCTCAACTTTGACGAACGCTCATCTCCTAAATCATATGATTTACGAATTACTCTGGTGGTCTTCTTTTGTGGAAGGCTTCCGAAGAAATTCAGAATTTCTGGGCCTGGAGATAATTTTTCCTTCCAATAATCCTCAGCTTTCAAGTAGGAGGCTGATTCCCGAAACTTTCGTTCATAGGTTATATATTCGCTGAAGCTTGGCAAGTTATCAAGAGCCAAACCCTCATCATTGAGCGAACGTTCATAGAGCGCTGCAAACCGTTGGAATATGCTCATTGGATAGTTTGACGAGTACAGAATCATAAGAACAAGTTTCCAGATCGAGATGTGCCTGAGATCGTTCTTGAAGCCATTTCTCATAGATCTTTTCCGGTTCTGACTCCTCCGAGAAATCTAGGTACTCTAATCCACATGGTGGATCCTCAAGCAATTTTTGTTGAGGCACCCCCTCTTCTTTTTCGAATACATACCTGAATGCATCGCTTTGTTGAGCTAATGAAAGGAATGCACGTTCAAAATGAGTCGGTTCTACATGGCCATGAATCGTAAACGTGTAGATTGTGTTGAATATCGGCACTGCAGCCCGCGTGGAATGACCAACCCAATATAACGCCTGTAACCTGGTTAAATTCGAGTCTTCATATAATGTGTTGAATAAACCTATTTCTTTTAGAAACAGATTCTCATTCTTTCGTTTCAATTGAATTTGAGTTGGATTACTTTCCAATTTCACAACCATGTCCAAATTTCACGCAAGTGTTCAGCTAAAATCTGTCGATCTTTAAAATGCACGATAATGATGCCATTTTCTATCGTCTTCTGATAATTTCCTTAGACACCACTAATTTATATCCCCTTTAAACCCCAAATATAAACCGGATGAAATTGCAGAAATATCAAAAGGGTTTTGAAGTGCACACTTGGCAAATAAGCGAAGCCTCATCCTATAGAGAGGGTCTTTGATCGCAC
>WOR8_10005854_pt1 | contig 11823 bp, 6 predicted proteins | sample DeeMarSeWOR38_10_FD_19890 | JGI IMG/M metagenome (IMG submission 19890) | reverse complement strand
TGCTCACTTTCGACGGGGCCATGAGTGAGCCGGAGGTATTCCTGAATGGCAGGAAAATAGGTGAGTGGAACTATGGCTACAGTTATTTCTATTTCGACATCACTGAGGAGATCCTTCCCGGAGAGGAGAATGTGCTGGCAGTGAAATGTTCAAATATGGAGCGTTCCTCCCGCTGGTATCCGGGAGCGGGCCTTTACCGGAAGGTGCAGATCATTATGAAAAGCCCAGAGAGTGTGGACCATTGGGGGACCTACATCACCACTCCCTTTATCAACCGGGAGGTGGCCAAGGTAAAGATCAGAACCAGGGTATCCGGATCGGGGCTGAGCCTGGTGACGCGGATCGTTGATCCAAAGGGGAAGGAGGTGGCTGCCGATACCACCCGGACCATCTTTGGCAACGAGTTCGAACAGAACATTCCGGTGGCTGATCCCATGTTATGGAGTCCGGAAACTCCTCATCTTTATATAGCAGTTATAGAGGTATATAAGAAAGGTCATCTAACAGATAGGGTAAAGTCCAGATTCGGGATCAGGGAGATCAGCTATACGGCTGAACAGGGATTTCGCCTCAATGGAGAGAGCCGCAAGTTCAAGGGCGTTTGCCTGCATCACGATCTGGGCCCCCTGGGGAGCGCCATCAATGCGTCTGCCCTGCGCAGGCAGCTGAGGATCTTAAAAGACCTGGGATGCAACGCCATCCGCAGTGCACATAACATGCCATCCCATGAACAGCTGGAATTGTGTGATGAAATGGGATTTTTATTTCTGGCCGAATCTTTTGATGAATGGGCCATTCCCAAGGTAAAGAACGGGTACAACCGTTTTTTCGAAACCGACGTGGAACAAGATATCGTTAATCTGGTACGGGCCACCAGGAACCACCCCTCTATTGTGATGTGGAGTGCCGGTAACGAAGTGCCCGATCAGCGAAGTTCCGAAGGGGTCAAGCGGGCCAAACAGATCATGGAGATCTTCCATCGCGAAGATCCCACCCGGCCGGTTACAGTGGGCATGGACCAGGTGGAAAACAGCATGAGAACGGGATTTGGAGCCGTACTGGATGTTCCCGGTCTGAATTACCGTACCCACCTGTACCAGGAGGCCTACGAAAAGTTTCCCCAGGGATTCCTGCTGGGTTCTGAAACGGCTTCCACTGTGAGCTCCAGGGGGGTATACCATTTCCCGGTGGAAAAAGCGGCCATGAAAAAGCATGAGGACGGCCAATCCTCTTCCTACGATCTGGAATACTGCTTCTGGTCCAACCTGCCGGATGATGACTTTGCCCTTCAGGATGACCATCCCTGGGTTATCGGGGAGTTTGTCTGGACCGGGTTCGATTACCTGGGTGAGCCCACACCCTATGATACTTACTGGCCCTCCCGCAGCTCCTATTTCGGGATCCTTGATCTGGCAGGCATTCCCAAAGACCGGTACTATTTATACCGCAGCCGCTGGAACAGGGAAGATCCCACCCTGCACATCCTTCCCCACTGGACCTGGCCCGGGAGGGAAGGAGAAAAGACCCCCGTATTTGTTTATACCAGCTACGACAGCGCCGAGCTGTTTGTAAACGGGAAGAGCCAGGGTATCCGCTCCAAATCTGACAGCACGCTTCAGCACCGCTACCGGTTGATGTGGATGGATGTGACCTATGAACCCGGAACATTGCGTGCAGTTGCCTATGACAGGGAGGGAAGGGAGGCAGAAGAGGCCGTAGTTGTTACCGCCGGCAAACCGGATCGGATCATACTCGAACCCGACCGTACACAGATTACAGCAGATGGGAGCGACCTGTCATTTATAACCGTTTCGGTGGTGGACAGGGACGGGAATCCGTGTCCCACGGCTTCTCAACAACTGAACTTCAAAGTGACCGGTGAAGGAACCTACAGGGCTGCATGCAATGGTGATCCAACCTCCCTGGAAATATTCCACCTGCCTGCCATGAAGCTTTTCAGCGGAAAGCTGGTGGTCCTGGTCCAGTCCACCACCACACCCGGCACCATTCAATTGTCGGTCAACGGGAAGGGGCTCAAAGAAGGCAGCATTGAATTGCAATCAGTTTCGACTTCACAGTCAGGTATACGATAATGGAATAAGATGAATATTTCGTATGGTGGATGACAAGAACTTTATACAGGATGACCCGAAGATGAAGAATTCGGATGGTAACGGAATTGTAGTACTGGCAAACGGCAGGTTCCCTTCCGCATCACACTGCCTGAATATGCTGGATTCCGCATCACAGGTCATCTGCTGTGATGAAGCAGCTGACCGGCTCCTGGAATATGGCCGGGACCCGGATGTGATCATCGGGGACCTGGATTCTGTCTCACAGGAAACGAAAGAGAAATTTCGTGACATCATCATTATCCGTGATGATCAGGAAACCAATGACCTCACCAAAGCGGTTAACTATTGCATGGAGCAGAAGCATGATTCGGTCACCATCCTGGGTGCAACCGGCATCCGGGAGGATCACACACTGGGAAATATCTCCCTGCTGCTGGAGTACAACAAAAAGATTAAGGCTACGATCGTTTCGGACTATGGCGAATTCAGCATTCTGAAAAGTGGTGAGGCGGTCTCTTCCTTTCCAGGCGAGCAGATCTCTTTTTTTTCTGTGGATAACCATGTCAGCGTCACTTCCGAGGGATTGAAATACAAACTGGTCAACATGCAGCTTCACAACTGGTGGAGGGCATCGCTCAATGAGGTGGATGGGGATACCTTCACGCTCTATTACGATTCCGAATGGCCCCTGATTCTTTACAGGCTGATTGCCGGCCGTTCATCCCTGATCAGTAAATAAAAGCAGCCTGGTACGCAGCATGTGAGGCCCCGGGGTTTCGCGGTGCGGATTTATGATTATTTTTAGTGCTTATTCAACATGCAGATATGAGATCGATCTTCACCTTCATACTGATCCAGGCGATGGCACCCTGCTTTTCCCAGGTCAATCTGGATTATTATCTCCCCCGGGGAGAGATGGAACCGGGGATCCCGGAACCAAAGGCTTTCTTCGGACATGAAATCGGGGAGTGGCACCTGTCACATGATAAACTCACCTGGTACCTGAAAGAGCTGGCGGAGCGCTCCGATAGGGTGGAATACCAGGAGTATGCAACGTCCTACGAAAACCGGCCCCTTTTTCACCTGGTCATCACCTCTCCTGAAAACCATCGGAGACTGGAAGAGATCAGGCTGGAACACCTCAAACTGAGCGATCCTGACCGATCTTCTTCTCTCCCTGTCGGGGAGATGCCTCTGGTGGTCAGACTGGGGTACGGAGTTCACGGAAACGAATCCAGTGCTTCCAATGCATCGGTGCTGGTGGCCTATTTCCTGGCGGCTTCCCGTTCCGGTAAGGTTTCGGATTACCTGGACAGCATGGTCATCCTGCTGGACCCCTGCCTCAATCCTGATGGCTTTAACCGGCATGCCTCCTGGGTAAATATGCATAAATCCATGGTTCCCATGAGGGATGGGAACAGCAGGGGTTTCAGTGAGCCCTGGCCGGGGGGAAGGACCAACCACTACTGGTTCGATCTGAACCGCGACTGGATCCTGCTTCAGCATCCGGAAACCAGGGGACGGGTCAGGGTGTTCCATGACTGGAAACCCAATGTGGTGACCGATCACCACGAGATGGGGGCATCCTCCTCCTTTTTCTTTCAACCGGGTGTGCCCTCCAGGATCAATCCTCATACTCCGCAGCGCACCTCCGATCTGACCCGGCGGATAGGCCTCTACCATGCCAGGGCCCTGGACTGGATCGGTACCCTTTATTTCACGGAAGAGCGGTTTGATGATTTCTACTATGGAAAAGGTTCCTCCTATCCAGATGTGAATGGAAGCGTGGGGATCCTGTTCGAGCAGGCGGGAACCAGGGGATTTGAAAGAGAGACTTCGCGTGGGCGGTTAAGTTTTCCCTATGCCATCCGTAACCAGGTCAGGGTCAGTCTTTCCACCCTGGAGGCCTCCCTGGATATGCGAAAGGATCTGCTGGAACACCAGCGGTGGTTCTACCGTGACTCGGAGCGCCTTTTTAAGGAATCCGATGTAGAGGGCTACCTGTTCGGAGAGAATGGAGATCCCTCGACGCTGAACAGTTTTCTGGAAGTGTTGCTTCAGCACCGGATAGAGGTACGGCGAATCCAGGAACCCATCACCCTGAACGCTACCACCTTTACCCCGTCTGCATCCTTCCTTGTACCAATGGACCAACCGCAGATCAGGCTGGTAAAGAGCCTGTTTGAACCTGTACTTGAATTTACCGACAGCTTGTTCTACGATATCTCTGCGTGGACCCTGCCCTATGCATTCAACATCCCATATGAGTCGATCACCAGCGCTGCGAACGTGAGCCGGGTCGCAGGAGAACCACTTCTTAAAGTGGAATCTTCGTCGGGTCACTTCCATACGGACAGTAACGCGGTGGGATACATGATGCCCTGGAACGATTACCATGCGCCCGGCGCACTCTATTCCATTCAGCAGGCAGGTTTGATCACACAGGTGGCTGAAGCGCCCATCGGTTACGGGAAAAGGAATATAGAAAGGTCGTTCGGAGCCGGCACCATCTTTATCCCCCTGGAGAAACAGTTCCTGGATCCACCGGAGATTGAGAAAATCCTTAGAAATACAGCGTTGGAAACCGGAATCGATATCTATTCACTGACCACCTCTTATACTTCTGAGGGCGTGGATATGGGCAGCCAGCGATTGCTTCCGTTGACCAGACCGAAAATACTGTTGCTGACAGGGGAGGGGGTCTCCAGCCTGGAAGCGGGGGAGATCTGGCACCTGCTTGACACCCGGATGGGCATCCCTGTGGTGCTTACTGAGCTTCAGCGGCTGAATCAGATCGATCTGAGCGCCTACACACATATCCTGATGCCCTCCGGTGGATATGGTGAGATCTCCGATGCGGGAAAGCAAGAACTGGAGCGGTGGGTTAAAAGGGGAGGAACGGTGATTGCACTCAAGTCGGCCAACCGCTGGCTGGCGGAAAATGGATTCAGCGACCTGAAATTCAAAACGCAGCAACGTGACACCACCACCCTCAGGCCTTACGGGGAGCTCAACCTGGAGCGGGGAGCAACTCGCATCAGTGGAACCATTTTCGAGGCTGAGATCGACCTGACCCATCCCATCGGATTCGGACTGGACCGGGACAGGATCCCTTTGTTCAGAAACAGCACACTGATTGCCGAACCGTTGTACAAGCCCTATGCCGTGCCAGTCCGCTACACCCAGGATCCGCTTTTGAGTGGCTACGTCCAGGATGACACCTACAACGAGCTGAGGGGAACTCCCGCTGTGATGGTGAGCAGCCTGGGGGCCGGGCGAATCATTTCATTTATGGATAATCCCAACTTCCGGGGATTCTTGTACGGGGCCAACCGGTTGTTCATGAATGCCATCTTTTTCGGTCCGGTGATCTCCGAAGCTTCCACACGTTAGTGGCTGCGTGGGTTGCTCCTTATTCAGGTGTGTACCAGATGGGACTCGTGTAGGCGCGCTCCTGTGTGGTCAAGGGTGACTCCTCAGGCATTTCGACACCGAAACGGTATGCATCATATGCGGTCCACCGCGGGGTGGGGATCTCGATCACCCGGGCATAGTAGAACGCCCTTTCGCTGGGATCGAAATCGGGATCGGTCCAGATCGTGAGCAATTCGGGTGACCCTATGGTATTGGTCCAGGTCGCTTTCTCAACATTTACCGTGTTTCCTACTGGAGGGAGGTTCCCATCCCTGTCCAGCTTGCGATTCCCTGCATCCCCCCAGGCCACGTTGTATACCTTTTCGTGTGTTTCACCCTGACTGTCCACCCAACCCTTGATGATCTGGATCCGGTCCAGGTTCCCCCGGTAGGCGTCCTTCATGGCGCCCACCAGGAAGGTGGGTGATTTCCCCTCGGGGGCAGCGGTCAGTTCCCCTCCCATGGGGATCCCTTTGGTATAACCGACTTCAGCAGGGAGCCTGTTCATGGCATCTTCTTCTGTAAAGTCCCAGCCCCCGAAGAAACGGACAAGGATCCGCGGTCCTGTGGTGGCATACACTTCCTTTCGCATCATGGCATCAAAGATCGCTTCGCGGGTGTTTTCGGTTGCCCAGACGGCTGCATAACCTGATGCGACCATTTCCCAGTCCCAGTATACCCTTCCTTCAAATTCCCCGACAATGCCGGTGGCCCGGTGGGGTCCAGGTTCGTTCCCGGAATGCTTCCCGAAAAAGTTCTCCTCTTCGGCAGTGGCCAGAGCGGTATGAGAATCGGTAGATCCGACCATTCCAAACTTGTAAGGATTGGTTCCGAGTTTCTCCTCCAGCACCAGGCCATTCTTCAGGGCCTCGCGGGCATACTCATACTGAAGCATGTCATCGGTCTTGGGAACTGTGAGGTTCAGGTTGCCTTTTGCCCAGAGCTCATAGCTGGCAAACTCATCATTCGGACTGAGGCACTTGTGTGCCTCTCCATCGCCTTTGATCTGGGTAACCTCATACATCGGCTCCCAGCGGGCCCTGCGCTGGGCGTACTCTGCAGAAAGGGGATCCCCGGTGGCTGGGTTGGTTTCCAACGGGAACATGATCCCATTGCTCAGGTTCCCGTTATGGGCCAGAGCCAGCACCTTACCTCCTGTCTTCTCTTCATAATTCTCCATCCAGTCCCAGAGATCTTCAGGATTGAAGCTCTCCATGGTGGTGTAGGGGAGCACCTGAGCCGCTTTGGAATATCCGTCCCGGTAGAGCACATTGCGATGCAGGTTGTTCCCCTCTTCGGTCGAGGTCCATTCGTATCCGATTATGGTACTAAAGGTTCCGGGCTCGTTGTACGCCTCGGCCGTCTCAATATAGTCCTCCCAGATGGACATGGTGAAATCATCGTCCAGCAACACTTCCGGTATATTCCCCAAGGCAAAAGCATTGATGATATCCATGGTCGCCATCAGTGCTGTATTTCCACCCTGATGAACCCGGGTATACCAATCCTTTACCGTGGGATCTTTCAGCAGGTCCACATTCCCCGCCAGGATCTCGATCATGGCACCCATGCCGTCGGAATGGTCAGCGACCACAAGCCAGTCGAGGGGACGGGACAGTTTGACCGGCTGTCCATGGGTCGCGATGACCTCCTCCCCGCGGGCAAAACGGAAGGCCCCTTCCGGACCCAGGATCACCCCGAATGCACGTGCATCCAGAGAATTACTAGTATGGAGGTGGGTATCCCCCCAGTAAACCTGTGTGGGAAAATTGCGCCCGGCATAGGGAGAGTACCTTTTCTTTTCAAATGCAGTCTCCGCATCTTCATCGGTGAGTTTCATTTCACCTACCTGTTTTTCCTGTGCCCATCCTCCGATAAAGATTGCATGAAGCAACAGTGAAACCTGGATAAATCTTAAGAATCTTTTCATCATACTGAGTTGTTCTATTAATCTAGAAAATATTTCTGAAAGTATCAGGCGAATCTAGGAAGTATGATATTACCGACCAACCTTTTAACTAATTCTTAACCTTTTGGCAATCCGACATTATTGCAGAGATCAGCTTACCCCATGCAAAATATTGTACTATTCGCGAACAATAAAGTTACTAACTCCTCCTAGCCCCCCCCTATTCATTATTTTCATCAGATTGTTTTTATTAAGTTTTATATTTCTCTAAACTAAGGGTATCTTGCCTCAACGGATCAACACCCAAAACTCCCAAACTAACCTAATAAACCTTGCTATGGATAAAGCTTCCACAATCGTCCTGATGGTCTCCCTGATCATCATTATGCTGGGCATGGGACTGTCCCTTGTTGCTGATGACTTCAAACGTATTTTCATCTACCCGAAAGCCATCATTGTGGGGCTGGTGAACCAACTGATCCTGCTGCCCGTTATCGGATTCGTGATCGTGTCTCTCTACCCGCTTTCCCCGGAGATTGCCATTGGGATCATGATCCTGGCTGCCTGTCCGGGCGGACCCACATCCAACCTGATCGCGCACCTGGCCAAGGGGGATACAGCCCTGTCGGTCACCCTGACCGCTCTGAGCAGTTTCATCACCATTCTGACCATACCTTTCATTGTCAATTTCGCCCTGATCCGGTTCCTTGACCAGGGTCAGATGATCCAGCTTGATGTATTGAGGACCATTGCCCAGATCTTTATGATCATCATTATCCCGGTCAGCATCGGGATGTTGATCAGAAGGAAAAGAGAAGTTTTTGCCCTTCGAATGGCGAAACCCGTTCGGATCGCTTCAGGGATCGTGATTATGCTGGTGATCATCGGGATCGTGATCAAGGAACGTGCGAACTTTGTCTCCTATTTCCAGCAGGCAGGGATCGTGGCACTGCTCCTCAATGTGGCCACAATGAGTGTGGGGTACTTCTCCGCGCGTCTCTTCAGAATCAGGGACAAGCAGGCCCTCAGTATTTCCATCGAGTCGGGGATCCAGAACGGAACACTGGCCATATCCATTGCGGTGATCCTGCTGGGCAGTACGGCTTTTTCAATTGCACCTGCTATCTACAGCCTGCTGATGTTTTTTACGGGAGGAGTGTTGATATATGTGGGATTGAAGCGCGACAGGGCCGGCATCGACATCGCGGCACCCGTCTCAGCCTGATCTTTTTCATGATATAACCGGGCTAGATAAGCTGATCTATTCTCTCAACCATATTATTACAAGAAAATGAGAACTCTATTTAGTGTTGCTCTCACCTTAATAATCTCAGCCGGGACTTTCAGCCAGGAGATCAGTACTTATAAAGAAACTGCAGATGGAATAAAGTTCTATCTATCTGTTCATATACCATCTAACGCTGCGATGAAGAATCCTGCCATCGTATTCCTTCATGGAGGGCAGGTTGCTGAAGAGAAGGAAAACGCTGAACAGGATGCAGAAAGTGACATTGAATCTTTTGAGCGTGAGAGGATACTGAAAGCTGCAAACAGATATCTTACCGAGGAGCCGGTTACCGTGACCGTTTCCATTTGTGAACGCAGTAGCGGTGGCCCGAACGATTATTATTCCGAGGGCGACTACTGGTGGCCCGATCCTGACAATCCGGATGGTCCGTATATCAGAAGAGACGGGCAGACAAATCCGGATAATTTTACGGATCACCGGGTGGCCATGCGTAATATGAGCATATGGGTGCCCTCACTGGTAGCGGCCTATAAAATAAGCGGTGATGAAAAATTTGCCCTGCATGCGATCAGGCACCTGAAAGCCTGGTTTATCAATCCGGCTACCCTGATGAATCCCAACCTGCTCTTCGGACAGGCCATTAAGGGCAGGTTTACCGGAAGGGGAATAGGCATCATCGATACGATCCATCTCATTGAGGTGGCCCGGAGCATCCAGGTTCTCGGTGAACTGGGTATCCTGGCCGGAGGGGATCTGACCGCACTCAGAAACTGGTTCAGGGAGTACCTGGATTGGATCACCACGCATCCCTACGGGATAGACGAGCGGGATCACGGAAACAATCACAGCACCTGGTGGGCTGCACAGGTAGCGGCTTTTGCAGTTCTCGTTGGAGATATGGAGCAGATGGAATTCTGCAGGAAAATGTATCGTGAAACCCTGTTGCCTGATCAAATGTCTGCCAATGGCAGTTTTGAGGGCGAACTGAGCCGTACCAAGCCTTACAGCTATTCCCTGTTCAACCTGGAAGGCATGGCCATGCTCTGCGAGCTTCTGTCAGACGAGGATCACAACCTGTGGAATTATGAACTTCCGGACGGACGTTCCATTGCCCTTGGCATAGAATTTATGTATCCTTACGTAAAGGATAAATCCACCTGGTTCAGACCTCCGGATGTAATGTATTTCGATGAATGGCCGGTCAGACAATCCTTTTATCTGTTCGCTGGCAGGGTCCTGGACAAACCTGAGTTAATTACCCTCTGGAGAATCCTTGATCCAGATCCAACAGTTGATGAAGTGATCCGGAACTGCCCTATCCGCCAGCCGGTGCTCTGGCTGTAAATACTGAAAAAATCTTATCATACGTTTAGGTCATATGACCTTATCACAGCTTAACAATCTTCTTGGTAGTCACAAAATCCTTTGACCTGATCGTGATGAAATATACCCCATTCTGGAAGGAGGAGAGGTCGATCTGATAGGTGGTTCCTTCCAGCTGGGTAGTGTAAATTGGCACACCATTTATGGAAGAGATTGTAAGAATGTAGGAGCCATCACGGTATGTATACAACGTCACAACCTTCTTTACCGGATTCGGGAACAGTTCAATCTCAGGTGGTCTGATATCAGAAACACGGGCAGGTGCTTCTATGACTTCAATTATAAATAACTCTGAAACAAGCCCATACGGGTCAAAAGCGTAGATCATATATGGACCTGTGGTCAAGTTGCTTGTATTAAAATTAACTACCTGATCTCCAATAACCCTGATGCTGTCAATTAGAGTAAATGTTGAGGTGGGATCTAATATCTGATTTACACTGTGTAATTTAGAACAACCAAAAAAGGGGCAGGACAATAGGGCCAGGGTTCCGTCTCTGCTGCACGATACCTGCAGTGCATCCCCCTGATGAACCGTATCCATCGCAATGACTTCCGGAGGTGAGGGATCGGGGACTACCCAGAATTCCAGAGGTGAATTGCTCACAATGCTGTCATTGCCTATGGCGAATACCCTGTATTTGCCATATTCAAGATCTGACAAGTGAATATCCATCTCTTCATATGCCATCGCATCGACTTCATGAAGCCAATGTTGCCTTATGGAAAAAGAAGTATCGAAAGAATTGTGAGGAACCCAAAACGATTATGGCTTGGGGGAACCATGATCTCTGAAGGTTAATAATAATAGCATAAAATTAACCATTAAGCCACACAATGTCAATACAATGCAACTAGTGAATTTTATTTGGATGCAATCATTCGCAGTTTGAGCTATTTCCCGATACAGAAATTCTTGAAGATGTTGCCCAGGATTTCGTCGGTGGTGACTTCGCCGGTGATCTCACCCAGGTAGTGGAGCACTTCGCGGATGTCCTGGGCCAGCAGGTCGGAGGGGAGGGCAGAGGTGAGCCCTTCGGATACCCTGGAGAGGCTCTCCGAGGCCGATTTGAGGGCGTTGTAGTGCCGGATGTTGGAGATCACCACATCCTGGTGCCTGATGCTGCCGATGCTCACCAGATCCAGCAGCATGGAGGTCAGCCCGTCGATGTTCTCCTGCTTCTCAGCCGAGAGGGAGATCATCCGCTCATTTTCCAACAACAGGATGGAACTTTCCACCTCGCGGAACCGGGCCGGGGTGATCCGGTCGGACTTATTCAATACCAGGATCACCATTTTGCCTTGATTCTCCACCTGCTTGCGGATCTCGTCCAGGGAGCGCCGGATCATCCCGGATCCATCGCTCGCTTCCACCAGCAGCAATACGATGGAAGATTGCTCAATTTTCTGGTAGGTCCGCCTGATGCCCAGATTTTCAATGGGTTCGGCGGTCTCCCGGATGCCAGCCGTATCGATAAAACGGAACTTGATCCCTTCCAGATTCATGGTATCCTCAATGGTGTCTCGCGTGGTCCCTTCGATGTGGCTCACAATGGCCCTGTCTTCCTTCAGAAGGGCGTTGAGCAGGGTCGATTTGCCCACATTGGGCCTGCCGACGATGGCAACGGGTACTCCTTTTTTCAAAGCATTACCCAGCTGGAAAGATTCGATCAGCTGATGGATCAGTGTTATGATCTCATCTATCAGATCCCTAAGCTGGTTACGGCTTGCAAACTCCACATCCTCCTCGCTGAAATCGAGCTCCAGTTCGATCATCGAAATAAAATGGAGCA
>WOR8_10005852_pt1 | contig 11828 bp, 19 predicted proteins | sample DeeMarSeWOR38_10_FD_19890 | JGI IMG/M metagenome (IMG submission 19890) | reverse complement strand
CCCTCAAGGGTAACTCTTCTCTATGATGAATACTCATTAGTTCAGCTTGATGATCCTCATGTTCGGTACATCAGCACTTCCGAAATTCACATTATGGGCATTGAAACCACACCCACGACATCATTTACACCACAGCCTACGGTACCACCCAATATGTATGCACCACCACTCTATCTAATGATAGGAATCGGAATTGGAGCAATGGCACTAGTGATAGTGGCATTTGCGATTATAAGAAAGAAATCCTGAAGGGGTTCTAGCCCCCTTCAGTCTATACTTTACAGGATACCTAAGAGTCCAGCGACTCCTTCTCCACCCATGCCAGCTAGCTGTTCTTTTGCTATCTGTTCATAGTACTGCTTGATAATTGACACCATCAGTAGAATACCTGTACCACTAGCAAGCGCTCCCATGATATCTGCCGCAGCTGCGAGTACTCCTACTAGGAATCCTCCAAGTCCCGCTACGATTGGGATGTACCGCTCAAGAAGTCTCTCAAGAACCTTTTCACTGGTCCTGAATCCAGGAACAATGTACCCTGAGTTGAGTAGCTGTCGGGATACATCTCTTGGAGCGATACCTGATATATCGACCCATATCTTACTGAAGCCCCAACAGAGTAGGATCATCAATGCGGCATAGATGAAGATATGCAGCCACGCTTCCATACCCTCCTCTATGAGACGGAAGATACCTTGCGGCGGCGTGATGTATTTTGCTAGTCCTGAGGTTGCAATCATACGCCCGGATTCTGCTTCACGTTCAAAGACACCTATCCAATTCAAGAACGGATTCGTACCATCCGGATTAAACGCTGAAAATATCATCTGACCAAAGAACAGGATGTTTGCATAGAGTGCCTGTGCCAAGATGACTGGAATATTTGAAGTATAGAGCAGTTTGATTGGGTATCGCGCTTTCATCCCTCTGTACTTTGCATACTGCAGTGGTATTTCCACTCGTACAGACTCCATCCATATTATAGAGAAGAAGATGATTAATGTGATAACCAGTGCAAATATACTGGGATCGTACCCATTCCTGACAAGGAACCAACCTAGTTCAGCGGCATTACCCTGGGCAGTACCTATCCCAAACCATCTCAGGAGATTGCCAACGAGAGCAGCGATAATACCCTTTGGCAGGTTAGTGCCGGTTGAACCCTCAACAGGAGTGTAACCTGGTGGTGCTGCAGTTTCAAGATCAATGAAGTTCAGAGAGTTGTACATCACCTGACCTGCGACATTGGTCATAATGAACAGAGAAACTCCAGATCCAAGTCCCCATCCTTTCTGAACCAGCTCATCCATCAGGATGACGATAACTCCAGCTATGAATAACTGGAGGAAGATGATGACTTGGTTTATTGGTTCAACTTCTGTTCCGTATGCACCCCCCATGATGTAAGCGATTGCTTGGAATGCAGTCATGAACATAGCAATGACTTTCTGACCTCCGGTGAACAGTGCTCTGTCCTCTGGGTCACCAAAGTCTACATTGATAATCTTCGAGCCTGAAAGTAGCTGCATGACCAGACCTGCAGTGACAATAGGGCCAATTCCAAGCTCCATCAAGGTACCACGAGTACTTGCAAGAATAACTCTCATCGCCCAGAGATAGTCTGTTCCAACATCCTTGTTCACACCATAGAGTGGTAAGTGTGACATAATGAGGAATATTATGAGAATGATCGCAGTCCAAACGAATTTCTCACGAAACGAAACCTCTCTGTCAGGCGCTTTCACTTCAGGCATTATCCTAACAAAAGGGGACAATGCTTTGAGGAACCTACTGGTCATTTACATATGCCTCCTGCAGGGGTTTTTGTGGTCCAATCTGAGTATCCCTTTAAAGCTAGTGGTCCTTTCCTGAACGTACTATTCCGCAGGAAGGTCAATAGTACCTCCAACACCAGTGACTTTCTCTCTAGCTCTTGGAGTAATTGCTTTCACACCCACTAGATTCAACTTGCGGGTCACCTTCCCTGAACCCAGGATTCGATCGATACCAAGTTTTGAAACATCTATGTTGTACCTCTTACCGGTCATAGTGGCAACACCTCGTTCAACAAGCCTGTCTGCAGCCTCATCGATATCCCCGATATTGATCACAACAAGGTTGTCTATGACCTTCTGAGGTCTCTTGAAACCCCACTTTCCAAAATATCTCGGGTTCTCTTGCATCACCTTGATGTAGTGATGCTTCTTGGACCCAGCCATACCTTTGCCGCCTCTCTGTCCAGAAGCTCGATGACCTGCGCTAAAGCCATATCCTGCTGCTCTGCGACCTCTCATCTTGTTGATCTTCTTCGACTTTCGTTTCTGCATTTCAAACACTCCATTCTATGCTTTCTTGAGACGTACCTCCAGTACGCCGTTACGAATCGCTGATTTTGCACCTTCCTTACTGACCTTGGAAGGAAGCTCAATGACCTTGTGATATGGCCTGTTAGGGTTGTCCGCATGAATTGTAAGGGATGTTCCCTTGATTCGCACCTTTATCTCATCTCTCTCCACACCTGGCACCTCTGCGACTACAATTATCTCGTCCTTCTCATCGACAACATCAACGAGTGGTTCTAAGTGGGGAGCTGAATCTACATCATCATCCACAGCTGGGTTACCAAACCTCTGGATGATTGGTCTGCCATCGGGACCAGTTCTCATGGAGAATCCAAAGACAAATGGATTGGTACCTTCAGGATTTCTCAGCATCTCTTCGAATGCTTCACTGTCGAACATAGTACCTTCATTCATCTCTTTCATCATGCGCTCCATCATCTCTTCGATTTGACGGAACATCTCCTCTGGTAGGAAATCACCAAACCAGCGCCGGATTCTTCTCCGGGTTTCGTCATCTCGTTCGTCCCACGACATATTCTACACCTCATATCATTCGTAGAGCAAGTTCGTTGATGTCTTCTCCACGATATCCAGTTATGCCTCCCATCCCAACGCTAAGGTACTTCTTACCCTTGTATCCCTTGCTGGGTGGAGTCAGTCTGAATACTGGCTTCAGTCCCTCAACATCATTGACAGTTGCTTTTCCTGAAGCGATTGCCTTAGCCAAAGCCTTTACCGTGGTATACTTTGAGTTCTTCTTTACATAAGCATCAGTCAGTCTGCCGTTTCCGGGTAAACGACCTCTCTTCGTAAGAAGCTTCTCAATCACCTCTTCTGAGGGTTCTCCCCAAGTAATGTAATCCTTAGCTTTTGTGATCATACCTTCCAGACTTGGTGTAACCTTCAGTAACCTTGCCTGGTGCAATCTTCCAAGTAGAAGTTTATCCAGTGTGTCTGCAATCTGAGGCCGTACTCGGACCTGACCTCTAACTCGGATTGCGAGTACAATCTTTTCTGCTTCACTCATATCTCAACCGCTCCTGATGAACTCCACTCTTGTGGTGGGAGCATTCTGTAAGTCTGGATCAATGCATCCACGAATGCTTTTGCAAAGTTTGATGATGTCCGTGAACGTCCCTTTGTGATGGACCAAACATCATGTAATCCTGCAATTCTCAATACAATCTTTCCAACATCTGCTGTGACTAGTCCAGTCCCTTTTGGTGCTGGTCGAAGGGTTACAGATACAGATCCAGAAGCTCCTTTGACTTGGAATGGGATACTATGTGGGTCTTGGCACCTGCATTCCCACGAGCCACAACCTCTTCGGAACATTGTGATATTCAGCTTGGCTCTTGACTCAGCTGCACGAACAGCGGGTACAAACTCTGGGGCTTTGCCAACACCAATACCAAGCACACCTTCACCATTGCCAACAATCACGGTAATTCTGAAACTTTTCTGTTGGCCACTGTCAGACTGTCGCTGTACTAGGGTTACATCTACAACTTCTTGTCGAAGGTCTGGGAACAATGCATCCACAATCTCAGGTTCTCTGATTCTGTAGTTGTTCACCATGATTTCTTCTATGGAGTTGATGTGTCCTTCTTTTACAAGCCTACCAAGTTTTGTTTTAGGAACCCAGTCATCTAATGGGTTAATCTCTTGGCGGGGTTGTCTTCTTCGTCTTTGTTGTCTACTCATCACATATCATCCCCTATTACTTGCGTTTCCGACCCTTCTTGCCTTTACCTCTGGCGATTAGTTTCTTGGGCTTTGGTTTACGTGGTACCGCTCTCGGAGGTTTGACAGAAGGTTTCTCCTTCTTCGGTTTCTTTTCCTTCTTTGCGGCTGCTTTCTTCGCAGGTGCTTTGGTCTTCTTTTTCTTCTTCAATTCAGCAGCAGGAATAGCTTCCAGTGCCTTCTTGACAGACTTCACCTTGCTCGGAATGGTTGATATTGTTGTCTTCTTCTTACCCAGTTTAGTGAACATGTTTGATTTGCCGCCAAAGTGGTCATAAGATGCAACAATGTGGTCACCTGATATTCTAGTTTCATCAGGAAGAACTTCTGGATTGTGAGGCACTTCAAGTCCTGCGTCCACCGCACCTTTCAGTGCTGCATAGACTCTTGAACCTCTAACAGGAGGGTTGAGTCCCACATCTAGAACAGCTTCCTTAACACCACGACTCTTAGCTCTAAGACCTGCTAAAAAGCCAGTCAAGTATGCTGCAGGGATATTTCCTGTTCCAGCAGCCCATCCATGCTCATTAAGTTCAGATGAGATGGCTGAAGCTACAGTTGAATCTCCGACAACAGTTGCGTTGACTATCTGCACGATTGTGTTTGAATTTGTCTTTCTGACTACGAGTCTTGGTTGGCGAGAGAGTAGTAGACGTCTACGACGATAGTAGTTTGTCTTTCCCTCTCTTCGACGTCTAAACTTGACTCGATATGTTGGTCCTTGTGCCATTATTTTGACAGCCTCCGCTCTGAAATGTATGTTCTAAGGTGAGCAGTGTTTCGGAATGCATTTCCTTTGGCCTTCAGATACAACTCTCTATAGACCTTAGGAGTGATCTTACCTTCATCCCGAAGTTTGCGAAGCTCCTTCCGCATTGGTCGGATCTTCATCATCCATCGTTCCTTGCTACTAAGTTTGCTAGTGGCCTTGCCTTTCTTTCTCCCGGGTCCTGACCTCTGTCCTTTTCGCTTCTGATGAAGCTTGTATCGGGCTCGACCTCTGCTTACACCACGGACTGGTTTCTTCTGAATAGCACCTTCGTCAACAAGGCGTCGGATGTCATCTCTGGTAATTGCTAGACTGATTTCATCCTCGAAATCAGGATCCATCCAGACACGTGTTTCTCCACATTTCATGACATGTGCTGCTAATCTTCTTTGAGTGGAGAGTTTCATTTCTAGTCCACCTCCAGGTCAAGGTCCGTGAAGAGGTCTTCCTCTTCGATTTCCTCACTTCGGCCAGGGTTAAGCACTCTTAGGAGCTTAGCATCCGCAGCAGCAATGATTTCTTGACGCTTTCTGAATCCCACAGTCGATGCAATACGAACTGCATGTACCTCTGGGTCGAGCTCTTCAAGTTCTGATGCTCTGTGAACACGGACCTCAACAAACAAAGATGGATGGAGGTCTCTCACAACCTTAGGAGTACGATATCCTGAAGAAACCATGGCGATTCGCCCCTTTCTCTTCTCACGAGTGGCACTGTCAATTCCTCTGACCTTGCGCCAGGAATCACTAACACGAATCCATCGGTGAGCTTGTTCGTGACGGAACTGAGGCTTTTGCTTCTTCTTGCGTTTAGCAATCCTCAGAATCCTCTGGTCTATGTTCTGCACTCTAAGTGGAACCTCGACCTTCAATTTCTTCTTAGTGGCAGCTTTCTTTGCTTTCTTAGGAGCAGTTTTCGTTGCCTTTGGCTTCTCAGGTTTGGGTTTCGCCTCAGCTTTCTTCTTTGGTTTCTCAGCCTTAGGCGTTTCCTTTTTCTTTGGTTTCTCCGCAGTCTTCTTAGGCTTTGGTTTGTCTTTAGGTAGGAGTTTCTTTGCCTCAGAAATGAAGGTTTCAGCACTTGACTCTCCGACACCATCAACCTTGTCTGAGAGTTTCTTTGGATCCATCTTCGATAGACTAAGAACTGTCTTGATTCCAGCATCTCGGAGTTTTTCCTCCATAGCTGGCCCAATACCTGGGACATCACTCAGTTGTGGTTTCTTTGACATCTTATTCCATCTCCTATACTATTGACTTTGTTTCTTTGCCTTTCGTCTTCCTGATGACATAGATGCCATCCATGAAGATTCTGCGGTCTTTGTCACGGATTCTGCATGCCTGTTGAATATTGGCTGCACTCTGTGACACATGTTCAATATTGATACCACTGATGAATACCTCATCTTCAGTGATCTTCACCTGAACATCACCTATCAAACGAGCTGTTCTAATACCTCGCTCTCCGATGAAGTTCTTGATAATCACAGTCTTGTCCTTCACTTCTACAGTAATTGGAAAGTGGCTGTAAACGATTTTCATCTCGTATTCATAGCCCAAGCTCACACCAAGAAACATGTTCCTGACGTGTGCGATAACAGTCCCAACCAGAGCTCTAGACCTCTTTCGATTGATATGAGTAGTGACAACTATCTCATTACCCACCATTTGGATATTGGTCTGTGGTTCAGGGAATGTTCTCTCCAAAGTGCCTTTAGGACCATTTACTGTGACTTTCTTGTCCTCTAAGGATACCTGACATTCACTGGGAATCTCAATCCGTTGCTCGTAGAGTACTTGTTCAGTCATTTGTCAGATCTCCTCAATACACGTATGCTAGTAATCTTCCTCCAATTCCACGTGTCTTGGCATCCTCATGAGTCATCACACCCTCTGGTGTTGTAACAATCAGAATACCATAGTTGTAAGCAGGGAGGAATCGTTTCTCAAACTTCTCGAAACCATCACGTCGAACTGGGAATCTAGGTTTGATTACACCACACTTGTTTGTACGGCCCATCAATTGAATGCGGAATCTTCCCGCTTTTCCATCATCAATCCGTTCAAACTCTCCGATGTAACCCTTAGATTGCATGACTTGCAACACCTTCTCAATCAAACGTGATGCTGGAGCAATAACCACTTCTGGCTTGCCCACAATCTCACTGTTGTAGATGTTAGACATCGCGTCAGCCAATGGGTCTAATAGTGTCATTTTTTGTGTAACCTCCTCATTCGTACTTGCGGAAACCCAGTTTCTCCGCAGTTTCTCTGAAGCAACGTCGGCACATGTTCAGTCCGTAGGATCTGATTATTGCCTGGTGGGTTCCACAGCGGACGCATGTTCTACTGCCTTTGCCCATCTTCTTGCGTTGTTTAGTCCGTTCTTTCTTTACGCTCATCATTGATCACCTCAGAACAGATATGTCCGCTCACGCTCCTTCTCGAGAATCTCGATTCCGAACTTGTTTTTGACGAAGACCATACTCTCTTCTGGAGTCAGGCGATGCCTGTATGGTACTTTCGTCTTCTTTCTTCTCCTGCGCTTCACTCGAAAGCCAGGTCGTTCAATACATACTGTGATGTTCATACCCTGAATCCCAAGTTGTGGGTCGTACTTCACATCAGGTATGTCAATGTGCTCTGCAATTCCGAAGGCAAAGTTGCCATCGAGGTCCCAATTCTTGATGAGTAAGACATCATCCTTCGCCTTCAGTGCTCTCTTGAGAAACTCCTCTGCCTTCTTATGCCTTAGAGTAACTCTCACAGCTATTGGTTCTCTCCTTCGAATACCGAAGTCACGAACTGTCTGGCGAGCTCTAGACTGAGTTGGATTTTGCCCGGTCAGCTCTTCGAGAATAGTTGCAGCCCTTGTCAGAGGTTCACCACCGCCAGTACAGACGTCTATGACTACCTTAGCAACGTATGGCTCCCTCATTGGGTATGCTTTCCAGTCTTCCACGAAGACCTCTTCATTCTCTATGCTCATTCGGAACTACCTCCTTGACCTTCCAAACTAACCTCGGATTTACTCTTGCCAACGACAAAGATGTATTCGAGTGCTGTCTGGAACCTGTTACCTTCAGGGTCTTGCAGTGTTACAGTACTTGCATGTGTTCCAAGTCGCTTCTCAATCTCGAGGATTTTACCTTCGATTCCAACGTTCTTACCACGTGAAACTACTGCGTAAGCTCCTTTATCGAGATTGATTGTCTTCATGAGTTTCTGTTCTGGTATCCCAACCTTCAGAGTGTCAAGAGTCTGATAGTCTGAGGGCTTGTCGCCTTCAGGAAGTAATAGAGTTCTTCCGTCATGAAGACCTAGCTGAACCTTGCCGCCCTTCACCATGGTTTTGGTTTCAATCCGGCACAGTTTGAACTTGGCTTCTGCATCATCAATTTCTACGAGTCGAAAACCTCCTCTCTTCTTTGGGAGAAGCCTGAAGCGTTCTCCTGATGATTTGATTTCCACAACATCCATGAGTCCTACTGGAAATCTTGCATCTCTTCGTATCTCGCCATCGACTCTAATCTCGCCATTGGAGAGTATTGCTTTCACTTCACGCATGTTCTCTGCATATTCAAGGACTTCTCTCAGAAGCACAGCTAGTGTGAGGCAGTGTTCCTTTGGATGGGGTCCAGGCACCACTCTAGTGGTAAATTTAGCCTCTTTCCTTTTGATTGGCCAGTGTCTTGGTGCTGGCAACCGTTTCAAGTGTTTCTTTTGACCTCTTCTTGCCATTAGTCCTCACTCTCCGCGAGTTTCATTACTTTACCCTCTATGAGGGCTTTCCTCTCATCATCAATCTCAAGCTTCACAAGCATGAGGTTTGATGGGTGAACTGGAACATGGACTTCTTTTCCATCAGCCTTAGTGATTGTTGAACTGTCAAGATAGACTACGCCTTTTTTATAGCTCACACTGGTGACCTTGCTTTCAGTATCACGGAATTGACCTCTCATGATTCTCACAAGATCTCCTTTCTTTACAACAAGCGAGCGCAAACCATATTCTTCCTGAAGAAACTCATCAAGACGACACTTGAGCATGTTCTTCCTCTCATGATGCACTGCGTTGCGGATACGTCTGCGTTGTTTCCTTGGGGATCTTGAGCTTGGTTTCTTTACCATCTTTCACACCCTCACACAATCTTAGAAGCAATAGCTGAAACCCTTGGCCACTTCAGAGTAACTTCTCTTGCCATAGGACCTCTCAGCTCTGAGCCCTGTGGCTCGCCTCCAGGTTTGACCAAGACTGCTGCATTATCCTCGAACTGCATCCAAGTACCGTCAGGTCTCCTGTAGGGCTTTCTCTGCCTTACAATGATGGCCTGCAACACCTGCTTACGCAGCTCTTGTTTTCCCTTTGTGACTGATACATTGACTAGGTCACCAATTCCAGCCTTCCCAAGCTTCCTCAACTTGCCTTTGTATCCAAAGACTGTGATCAGCTTGAGTTCTTTTGCTCCAGAGTTGTCTGCACACATGATTGTGGCTCCAATCGGGAGTCCTCGAGCAATTCGGGGGATGAATTTCCTGATTCCTCTTCCAACTTTTCGTGACACAGATTACTCCTCCTTCACTCCGATTTCTGCTGGGGTGACTGATACAACCACCCTTGATACATTCTTACTCAATGGTCGACACTCAATCACTTTGACCGTGTCACCAACCTTCACCTCAATGCATGGAGGAAGGTGTGCAAGCTTTCTTGATCTCCTGCGTTCGTATCGTGAATACTTCTTAATCAGACTAAGAAAGTCCGTCTGGAACGCGATTGTCTTGTGCATCTTAGTACTAGTGACAATTCCCTCCATGATACGACCTCTCACCGAGAGATTACCGTGAAACGGACAATTCACATCTTCACATGTATTCTCAGGAGGTTCTACGTTAGGAATGCCAATGTTTCGCACTTTGCTCTTCGTTTCCGCCATTTTCACCAGCTCCTATTGAGGCGCTTCTTCATTCTATCCTCTGGTCTTCCCCTAAGCAGTTCTCCATCTACTCGGACCACTGTATTGTCGGGGAGAGTCATATCAAAGACACAGATTCCCTTTGGAACAGAAACTGTCCCTTGTACTGTGTCAATCTGGAACATCTCCTTGGACTCGCCAAGAATAATTCCGCTTCTGCACACAAGACCGGGGTCTTTTGACTCAACAACATGTGTTGACAGACCCACTAGTTCGTGCTTCACTAGATTCTGAGGAGTGATTCTCATTCTGAAGCCTCCATCTCCTCTTCATGTTGAATAGTGAGGATTCTCGCGATTGCTCTCCTCACGTTTCGAATCCTGTAGGGATTCTCAGTCCCTCCACCAGTTGCCATCTCGATTCTGATGCTTGACATCTCATCATAAAGCTCTTCGAGCTTCTTCTGGCGTTCTGCAGGGGTCAATTTTCTGATCTCTTTGGCATTCAGTCCAGACATTACTCTGTACCTCCTTCATCTAGGGAGTCCAACTCCTCGAGATCTTCCAAAATTGCCTCTTCAGCGGATTCCTCTGGTTCCTCTTTGACCTCTGGCTTTTCTTTCTCTGGGACTTCTTTCTTCTCTGGTTCTGGTGGAGTTTCCTCTTCCACAGCTAAGGGTTCATCCACTAGTTCGAGGCCATCTAGTTCTTCGAGCTCTCTAAGTTCGTCAATATCGGTGATTCCCTCAAGGGCTTCTTCAACGACCTCTTCTTCTTCAACAACCTCATCTTCCTCGGACTTCTTCACAAGCTCGATTTCTTCCTTCTTCCTTGGTCTTGGAGGTTTGATGTGTATGACACCAGGAAGTTTAGAGTCAGGTCTCATGATACGTACAGTTATTCCAATTACACCTGGCTTCAATACTGCAAGGTCATTTGCATGGTCAACAAAGACGTCGGCTGGTTCTCCTGTCTTAGCAATTGTTCCTTGCTTGAACTTCTGATATCGGGCTCTTCTGCTTGATAGTTTGCCCTTGACAATAATCTCGCAACCTACAGCCCCAGCTCTCATTACACGTCTGAGGATCCAATAGGCCATTCTTCGGTAACGAACACCTCGCTCAAGCTGCCTAGCCAAACGGGATGCCATAACCGCTGCATCCAACCAGGGATTCTCAATCTCACTGACCTCTAACTGTACATTCTCAATTCCAAACTCGTTCTCGAGAATGTAGGTCAGTTCCCTGATCTTTGCACCACGACGACCAATGACAACACCAGGTCGTGAAGCATGAATCACAACCTCTGTCTTCATTGGCATCTTTCTTATCTCTACACCGCCATATCCTGCAGCATTGAGCTCACTTGATAGAAACTCATCAATAGCAAGTCTACGGGAGTTCTGTTCGATAAAGTATTTGACTGCCGACATTTAGCCCACCTCTTCCAAAACCACCTCAACGTGGCTTGTATTTTCGAAATAGGCAGTTGATCTTCCAAATGCTCGTTCGATGTATTTCTTGTAGGTTCGACCTCGCTGGGTTGCAGCGTGGACTATCCTTAGGCGGTCGATGTCGAGACCCTTGCTGTCTGCATTTGCCTCAGCATTCTTCAAAACACCCAGGATATGCTCTGAGGCCTTTACAGGATGACCACCAGCTGGCCACTTCTTCATTCCAGAATGATGTCCGCGCTTCTTCCTATGGCGCCGGTATGGGATCCAGGCTTTCTCTTGGATAACTAGTTCCAGTAGATCAATAGCCTTGTCCAGCATCATCCCCTGAATTTGATTGCAGACCTCTCTACATTGTTTAGGGGAAACCCGCATATTCCTTCCACTAGCTATGGCGGTCTTATCCGGGTCAATGCCTATGATTGAATATCCATATGATGGCATAATGCCTCACTTCCGCTGTGGTAGACTTTCTCTAGCCTACTTTGTAAGCTTCAAAGTCATCATTCCGCTCTTACAACCACTCCCAAACCTACCGGCACACGTATACAGACTGTTCTCGCGAGCAGAACTAAGATGTCTGCACTGCTTCCATCGGTTCGGAAACAGCT
>WOR8_10009759_pt1 | contig 11833 bp, 11 predicted proteins | sample DeeMarSeWOR38_10_FD_19890 | JGI IMG/M metagenome (IMG submission 19890) | reverse complement strand
CCTTTTCATAAATGGATTTTCCCCGGTAGGCCATGCTCAGGTCGTCATTGGCAATCATCACCAGGTCACATTCCTTTGTGGGAAACATGGAAAGTCCGTGCAATGCCATCTGGGGAAGAACCTCCACATTGGGCCCCCCGTGCTCGCTGATGACTTCGGACATAGCGGCCCCAAAAGTATACATAATAGCCCCGACGGGGGCCGTTGCGAACCGAAGCTTCTCCTGCCCGGCGGCCTGCACCGGTCCCTGGCTGATGAAGACTACTGCGGCCAACAGACATAATCCTACCCACCATTTTAACGCGCTTTTCTTTCTCATTTCTTCCTCCTTACGGTTTTATAGAATCATTTAAAGTGATGAACGGACATGACGCACTTTCGTTACGCCTCCAACTTAAAGAAGCGATCTATGGTGTGTCTTCCAACACCCGCATCGATAAAGGAAACTCATATGAGACGCACCCCACGAGACAGCTAATTCGACAGTTCCCTCAGTGCCAGCATTCTTCGGGATAGGCCACTTCCGGGCCATCTTCGGTCATGGCCAAAGCATCGCCCGGCCAATCTTCCAAGCCGCTGCCGCTAAAATTGAAACCTTGAACATAGAAAAGATAGCATATTAGCGATAAAACCGACTGAATCTTTTATCTCAAGCCTGCAAAAGCAGATAAATTCGAACACATCCTTACTTATCCTTATCAAAAAAAAGATTCAACCCTCTTCCTGCATACTCCTCATTAAAACGTCCATTTTATCCCCAAAATGGCACAGATAGGGCCAAAAATCGACCTTTTTTTAGCTTTTTTCCCTAATTATCAACTACTTACTGCGCCCTCCGCCGACCACCGACCCACCGACTCGTTGTTAGCCATTTGCTAAGAATCCTTCATGAAAAACGATAGTTCCTTGTGGAGCCTTTTCATTGAAGGGCAAGGCCAGGAAGACTTCTTGGGGCACTCCATCATGAACTAATTCCGGATAATTCTTAAAACCAAATCGTTTGTAATAATTTGGATCCCCTACAAGAGCGCAATCTTTACCTTTACCACCCATATCTTTTAACAAAGACAAACCTTCATTGATAAGGGACTTCCCGATGCCCTGTTTCTGACAATCTGGCAATACAGAAACCGGACCCAGACCGCACCAGTCTTTTGTGCCGTCAGAAATTATTACAGGCGAAAAAGCAATATGTCCGACAACACGCCCATCAATTTCTGCCACAAGAGAGATGGTAAGTGCACTTGCATCACGTAATGCATTTATTATGAATTGCTCTGTGTGCTTGCTGATTGGATGATTCTTAAAGGCCGCTATTGTGACTTCAGTAATTGCCTCAACATCCGCAACCGTCTCTTGTCTTAGGATCATTTTAAACTCCGATATATTGGAGATATTGCAAGGTGAAGTCTCAACACAGTGAAGGCTTACATGCTTAACAGTTTCTCAATTGAAACCAAAAGCTCGTTTTTCAAATCTACGCCGGTGCGATACTTTTCTTTTGTAGACCAATTATCAGTTAATTGATGCATCCAATATGAAGGTGATGGCGGTTTATCAGTCCACTCAGAATATGGTGCATAAAAGAGATAGATGTCCCAAGCCACGTTCTCATTCCATCCAACGCTTTTTGCTATTGTTTTCCCGACTGTTTTGTGTTGATCGTAAAAATGCTTAAACCGCTTATCACTCAGGAATTTAACAGATGGTAGCGCCTCCTCCATATTATCGTTATCCAAGATTGGTATCCAAACAATTGAAGCACTAATGTCAGCATTGCTAAATTTTCCTGTAATCGTCTCGTGTACCGCCCGGGCACCTTTGTCCTTTCATAGGGGGCATGTTGGCGATAGCAGACAGAGAAATCGAATCTTCTCTTTATTGTCATTAAATTGGTCTTTGAGTGGGTCTAAAGAACTATCCAGTGTAATTATGCTGTTTGATTCATCAACATCCATTGGACCACTCCTAAATATAAATCTTTTAACCAATCGTATTAAATGATCTTCTGCCTTTCAGTTTATCCACCACCTGGCGGACGTCAGCCAGACATCACCTGCCCTTTGGATTCTTGTTTGCGCAGTCGCAACCTCCAGATTTTTTCTCTGAGGAGATCTTTGCTATTATCGTTGAGTGACCGTTTTTCATGTAGTCCCGTTCTATGTCGTTTCTGGTAAATTTAAAACAATAACAAACCACATCATCACTTTGAAACTCATTCTTCACTCCTGAAAGAGGTTTTAGATTCTCACGTTTCTCATTGTTGCTAATAGAAGCAACATATCCCGCCTTCAGCAGGGTATTTCGCATATGCTCCAACGTGACTGAACTCGTGTCATAAACAACGACTGCTTTTTTCTCGGGATGACTGGCAGTAGCTTTTTTAACCCCTTCAAGCCCTTCCAGGGCTTGTACCACTTTGGGCTCTCAACCTGTTCACGTCATACCCTGAATCTCGAATTGTATTTCCCGATATTCATCCTTAGCAGTCATAAATCTTCCTCTTCTATGAGCAACAATTTGGTTTTCACATGGCAAGACTGATGGTATTCCTAATGGCTTCCGAAAGTGTTGCCATGTCTGGAATGTTGTCAAAGGCGATTTGCTCGTTGATTACAATTGATTGAACGGCAGGCATTCTCTTACAAAATGCACCGGGTTCAGCGTGCCGCATCACACCCTCTTTTGAACCGACATCGACCACGTCCATTGGAGAACTCCCTTCTCAAATTCAGGGGCAATTTCCTCCAGTATGGCAAGTGCCAAATCGCACAACATGCACCCTTTCTTTTTGGCAATAATTTCGACAATTACGTTTTGCAAATCCATGTGCCAATATTCCTTTTGCACATTTTCCAATTTTAAAACTTATTTTTTTGCCATTGTCCCCATGTGAGGTCAAGCGGTGATATATTTAGAATATCAAAGTTTTTGCGATTTTACTGATATGAAAAGAGTTTCACAAGTCTTTATTTCCAATTACCGTATCCCGCGAGTATCCCCACTAAAAATTAACATCCTGTAATAACAGCAAATTCTTGGCAGGTCATCGGATTCGACTCCCGCTGCCCCCACCATAATAATTATAATAATATCATGCATTTAAACGATATCCTTCCCCTAAAACCCCGATTTTCGGTTGTTCAGAAGTTTATCCGCACAGTGGAGATTAGGATAAGCACGATTCAAATTTTGCGGGTCTGCTAAATTTTTGGATATAGCCGAAATGTAAAATTAAAGGAATTTGAGGATTACGTTGGCTATTCTCAAACGGCTCCTTTTTCACAACACGAGGGAACAGATTTTTGGAGAATAAAATCAAGGAATAATAGAATTACAAAGGCTGCACAGAGTGAAACAAGCTTGTCCATTGAAGGCTATGTTCAGATCGGCATCTGGAAATTTACGATCTCTATCCCCGCTTTCATTATTAATAAAGTTGAGATCAGGCGTCCAACGATCAATGCAAAAGGGGCAACGTTTTTCAGAAGATAAGCGCGAGTTCCATCATTTCGTTGTTCGAAAACTACCGAGAAACAAATCGCTGAACCTGCGCCAGCAACCCAAGGTGCATTGTTTGGGTTTACCGTTTAAAAACAATCGTTTTATCCGTGGACGGCCTCGATTTTAGACCTGAGTTGGGCGATTTTTCCCGAGGAGATGTGCACAGATCTTGATTGAGATGGATTCGCAAAAAACACGGACAGACCAATGGATCTGTCGAGACTTTTTGCGAGCCCTTCCTATGCAAGAGATCTGTGCTGATCGAAATAAAAATCGTTTAATTCAGGTTAAGGCTTTTTACAAATTGTTACATTTTTTTACAGTTCTGAAAAGCATTCCTGGCTCGTTCGTTTTATACTCCGCTTCAAGCTAATTAGAAATCATTTAAAACGACTGCCGAACAATCCACGCAAAAGAGAGGTTGCCATGAAAAATCAAAATAGAAGAGAATTTATTGTCGAAAGTGCGAAAATGACGGGCGCCGCCATCTGTGCAGCCGCCATAGGGCATGAACTGCTGTTGCCGCTTGACAGTGAGGCATCAGTCATCGAACTACCGGAGTCCAGCTGTGGTGTTGAAAATAATAGCGGACATAAGGTTTTAATCGCTTATGCCAGTCAATGTGGAAGCACCGGCGAGGTGGCCGAAGCAATCGGAGATGTTTTATGTCAACACGGCGCTGTTGTAGAAACGAAATGGGTAAAGTCAGTGAAAGCATTAAGCAATTATCGTGCAGTAATCATTGGCAGTGCGATTCACAAAAGTCAGTGGATGCCGGAGGCAACAGATTTTGTGACAACCAATCAAAATGCATTAAGCAAACTGCCTGTGGCATACTTTTTAACCTGTCTGACATTGTCTGTACACACCGATGAAGCCCGTCGAAAGGCGATGACTTTCCTCGAGCCTCTGCACACCGAAGCCCCTCAAGTCAAACCGGTAAGTGTTGGTCGTTTTGCCGGCATGCTGGACTACAGCAAGCTTTCATTTATGTACCGCACTGTAATGAAAAGAAAAATGAAAAAAAGAGGGATTCAGGAAGGTGATTATCGGGACTGGAATGCAATCCGTTCCTGGGCCGCAGAGACACATGTTAAATTATTTAACGAGCAGACTTAATTTCCGTCAACAACGCCACGAAAAGAAGGTAGGAACATGGCATCGATCGTACTACTGAAGTTGCAGATTAGCCAGGGCAAATACACACTTTTTTGAACCATAATTTATTTTGGACTTCGTGCCTCTATCTGAAAAATCGTAAGGATTTAAATTCCCTAATTATAATCCCCGTGGTGGCTTGGGTGGAAGGTAATATACGGAAGGTTTCGTCCCCGCTTCCGGTCTCAGGCAGAAAGCACCCTCGGTGTTTGACAATTTCGACACGATACTGCCGGGGTCATCAAGGTCGCCAAAGTGAATCGCCTGGCCTTCACAGCATATGGCACAAAATGGTTCAAGCCCAACTTTGATGCGGTGAATGCACAGGTTGCATTTCTCGGCAATGCCTTTGTCGGCATTGAATTCAATAACCCCGTATGGGCAGGCATCCAAACAGGCCTGACATCCGTCGCATGCGTCTTCAAGCAGAATGATGATTCCGCGGTCCGATTTTGTAATTGCATCCAGCGGGCAGGCATATTCGGAAAAGTGCCGACCGGCGTATCCTTATCGGGAGAATTCTGGGTCTTAACCCGGATCCAACCCGATTGCCCCCTGTTTTCCGTCCTGCAGGCAACGGTACAAGCCTCACAACCGATGCATCGTTCCTGATCAATGATTAGTCCCAGGCGCTGGTTCATTTAGCTAAACCTCCTTCTCCGATTTATATTTTGCAACTTCGACCGCCACATCATTCATGTGCATATTGGGTTCATAAACCTTTTCCTGAACAGGATTGATCACATCATGGGTCAGGTGATTGACACTGCCCTTTTGGAACTGATCAATCCACCATCCCTGGGTGATGTTGATGACTCCGGGTCGGACACCTTCCGTCAATTTGGCTTTCAATAGGGTGCGTGCGCGATCGTTAAAGACCTCTACCCTTTCTTCATTGGCAATGTTGCGTTCGGCGGCGTCCCGCGGATTGATCTCCACAACAGGCTCCGGATTCATTTCCAGCAGAGATTTTACGTTGGCAAACATGGAGTGGGTTCGAAAACGGCTGTGGCCCTGAACAAATGCCAGGGGATACTTCCTGTTTTCCGGTCTGATGGGTGTTTCCAGGGGTTCAGCGAAGACCGGAAGTGCCTGCCCGTTTTCGTAAAGGCTTTCGGAATACAATTCAATTTTTCCGGTCGCTGTCGAAAACGGAATATCGAATTCCCGATCCATCTCGGGTATCAACATTAGCGACATGGCGCCTTCTTTCAATTTTTCGCGGGTCACACCTTTGATGGAGTCATTGCCGGAATCAAGGATCAAATCGATGAATCCGTCCTCACCGCCCTGGAAGTATTCCCCGAATCCAAGCCGTTCGGCAAGACCGGCGGCAATGTCGACATCCGATTTGGATTCATACAGCGGTTCAATTACTTTCTGCTGCAGCTGAACGTAGGGATAGGGATGGGGGATCAAATCCGAAAATTCCAGATAACTGCACACCGGCAGCAGGATGTCGGCATAACGGGCGGTGGGCGTCATGAACAGCTCGGTGTCGACGATCAGGTCCAACTGTGGAAATATTTTTTCAGCAATTTTTCGACTGTCCGCACACTGGTTTAAAAAGTTGATAAACGAAAACCAGACGGCTTTTACGGGATAGGGGTTACCTTTGATTACGGCATCGTAAAGCTGCAGAATTCCAAGGCGCTTATAGGAGGGTTCTCCCGGTTTGGCTTTCAGAAACGGGTCCCAGTTCAGGACAGCCGGCAAATAGCCACCCTTGAATGTGGCTGTGACGTTTCCGGTCAGCGCGGCCACGGAGGCCAGCGCCCTAAAAGATATGTCGCCGTAATAGGTGCGGGTCAATCCCATATGGGTGACAAATATAACCGTAGATGAACTCCCGATTCTCTCGGCCAGCCTGGTTATGAGGGCTGCATCAACTCCGGTAATTTCAGAAGTATGTCTTGGATTGTACGCCTGAGCCAGATCCCTGAGGAGTTGCAGTGATGGTTTACAGGCGATTCCATTGACTGCAAATTTTCCGGTCAATGCCGGTTGGATGTCGGCGGCACTCCGCCGTTTAGGCGAGTCGGTCCTTTTATCCCAGATGATGTATTCGTTTTCCTCCGGCAAGCCGATATCCTTCCCCCGCAAATATTGACCGTTGTCATCTCTCACCAGATACGGCCCTGCCGTATGTCTTAAGATGAAGGCATCATCCTTCAATCGTTTGTTAAAAATAACATGCATCAGGCCCAGAGCGAGGGCTGCATCCGTACCGGGTTTAATCCCGACATACTGGTCGGCTTTGGATGCCGTTACCGTGTAGCGTGGATCAATAACAACCAGACGGGCACCCCGCGCCTTGGCATCCATGATCGGACGCATCAGGTTCAGCGGCTGGGATTCACCGGGATTGGCCCCCCAGACGACGATCATCTCGGCATCAGGAGAACCGGACCAAAGCTGGCTGAACAGAAAACCAAAGGGAAACTGGGTGCCGAAAATTACCCGACTGCCGCACGGCAGGCCGGCATCGCCATATCCCCAGGCGCTTACGCGGGTCGACCGGGTGAGGCTGGCCAGACGCAGGTAAGCACCGAACTTGGTGGTTCCGGCCCCCGGGCCCCCGAGCACCCAGGCAATTGCCGGCCATCCGTGTGTTGTTGCAATCTTTTTGAACTTGTCAGCAATGAAATCGAGTGCTTCGTCCCAGGAGATACGTTTAAATTTTCCCTCCCCGCGTTCGCCTGCACGTTTCAGCGGATATTGCAGCCGGTCGGGGTGATAGGTGATCTCCAGACTGGAAAGACCTCGCAGACATATGCGGCGATGCTTTGGATCGGGAAATTCGGCCGGCTCCAATTTCACCACCCTGTCACCCTGCACATGGGCTGTTATCCCGCAGGCATCGATACCACAATGGGCGGGGCAAACCGTCCGTATCCATTTTGTATGAATCGTCATAAAAATATATCCTTTCGTTTAGCCAAACCCTGTGTTTTGGGCAGCTCATAGGCAAAGAAATATCGCAGGGTGAACATTTTGCCCTGGTAAAAATCAAAATCTTTTTTCTTGAGAGCGTCATCCAGCGCCTTTTGTACAGCAATGCCCTGGAGTAACCACTGCCAGCCAATGGTGACATGACTGAAAAATTCAAGATAGAGCGTTGCATCGGCGAGAAAGGCCTCGGGCCCTTGCTGCCGGGCAATTGATATCAAGTGATGGGTGACTTCCTGGAGTTTAGTGAGCGCCTGATTGAGTTCAGCAGCATATTTATCAAGCGCCTTATATTCTCCTGCGGCATTTATCGTTTCCTGCATTTCGCTGATAAACAGTTTAAAGGCCCGACCGTTTTCCATGATCACTTTTCTGCCCAACAGATCCATGCCCTGGATGCCGGTGGTACCCTCGTGAATCGGGTGTATGCGGCAGTCACGGTAATACTGTTCCAGGGGGTAGTCATCACAATAGCCGGATCCGCCCAAACACTGCAGTCCCTGGCTGATGGCGTGCACACCCATCTCCGAGGGATAGCTTTTGGCGACGGGCGTCAGGATTTCAAGCAGAAGATCATATTTTTCTTTTCCCTCTTTGCCCAGTATCTTTTGAAAATCAACATATTTGCTGCACTGTAGAATCAACGCCAGAGCACCTTCAACAACCGCACGCTGGAAAAGCAACATGCGTTTAACATCCGCATGTTCGATAATGACAACCGGCGGCAGATTCGGGTCTTTTTGCCCCACTTTACGGCCCTGGATCCGTGATTTGGCGTATTCCAAAGATGCATAGTATGCGGCGGTAGCCATGGCTGTCGCCCCCAGGCCAACGCCGATGCGCGCTTCATTCATCATCTGAAACATATATTTTAAACCCTTGTGAGGTTCCCCCACCAGCCACCCGCGACAGTCGTTCTTATCGCCCATACTCAACTGCACAATCGGGCAGCCCCGGTATCCCAGTTTATGGAACACTCCGGCTGTGACCACATCATTGGGTGCAAGATTGCCGTTGTCGTCGGTGCGTTTCTTGGGCACGACAAAGAGCGAAATTCCTCTTACGCCGGCCGGAGCGCCTTCTATTTTCGCCAGCATCAAATGGATCACATTGACCACGCCGTCATGGTCACCGGCGGATATAAATATTTTCTGGCCTTTTATGTGATAATAGCCTTTATCGGTAGGCTCGGCCATGGTCGTGATGTCCGCCAGGGAAGAGCCGGCTTCGGGTTCGGTCAAGGCCATGGTGCCCTGCCATTCGCCGGTGCGCATTTTGGGTACATACGTGTCATACAATTCCTTGCTGCCGAAGGATTCGATCAGGTGCGAGGCACCGAATGTGAGGCCGGCGTATGCTTGGGCCGAATAATTGGCGGCCGCAAAAATAAAATCGCAGACATCGGCCACCAGATTCGGCAGTTGTTCGCCATCCCGGTCAAAAGGAACCCGGCTGGATATCCAGCCCCCATCACCGAACTCCTTTATAATGGTTTTGACGGATGGGTGCACCTTGACCTCCCCGTTGAGTAGCTCGGGCTGCCTGCGATCCATCTCTTCAAATATCGGGAACAAGAGGTCTTTCGCCAATTTGACCGCTGCTTTAAGAACCATGTCAAACATTTTACGATTATGTTCTTTATAGTATTCGTGCTTTGTCAGCGACTCGACGTCGAAAACCTCGTACAAAAGGAATTTTATGTTTCTTTCACTGATGAACTTTGCAGCCACAATCACCTCCATTTTTTGTCAACCGGAAACGGCTATTTTGCTCGATCCCTGTTTCAGATTGAAGATCCCTTACAGCAAGCTGCAGGGAATCTTCCCCGCAAGGAATTTTAATCGATCTATAATTCGCTCGCTAACCCCGCAGCCAGCTGCGGGGATTGCGCTCGCTATTGCGGGTCAGATTTTAATCCTCGGTGTAGTCGTACCATCCCTTGCCGGTCTTCTGGCCATATTCGCCCCTGACGTATTTTTCCACCACACTCGGACTGGGCAGATGGCGGGTATCGCCGGTTTCCCGGAAGGCTTCCATGCCCATGATGTAGGTCAGATCGATACCGGTGAGGTCCATCAGACGGAAGGTGCCCATGGGGTGGCCGGCGCCGTACACCTGGGCCCTGTCGATATCTTCCATGCTGGCCACGCCCATTTCCAGCAGCCACAGCGCTTCGCGCGTGATGGCATCGAAGATGCGGTTGAGCAGAAATCCATTGACTTCTTTTTTAAGGTGGACCGGCACCTTATCGAGTTTTTCACAGAGCGCCATGGTGATTTCCCTGGTTTCATCGGAAACATGAGGCCCCTGGACCACCTCCACGAGTTTCATTACCAGGGCCGGGTTGAAAAAATGAACATTGAGGACTTTTTCCGGACGTTGGGTGGCGTCAGCGATTCTGGAGCTGACGATGGCCGAGCTGTTGGTAGCCAGGATCGCATGCGGCGGGGCCATCCGGTCCAAATCGGCAAAGACCTTGCGTTTTAAATCCAGAATTTCCAGCACGGCTTCGATAACGTAGTCCGCATCTTTGACGGATTCTGCCATGCTGGGGCTGAATGATATCCGGCCCCGGGCGGCCTCGGCTTGCTCCTGGGTCAGTCGCTCTTTTTCGACGCGACCGGCAAGATAGGTGTCGGCGAAGTTTTCCGCTTTTTTAAGAATTTTTTTGTCAATGTCTGTGCACACAGTTTTATAACCCTGAATCGCGCACAGCATGGCAATCTGATGCCCCATATTGCCCGCACCGATCACGGCAATGTTTTTGATGTCCTCGATGTTCATGTTTCTGCTCCTTTCCTGTGTGTTGGATGATTTTAGAAGCTCATTCGATTATCGCCCTGCCATGGCTCAAAACGACGGATCGATCGGTTCTGACCTGGATAATGTACCCCCTGTCAGAATGCCAGCCTTCAGTAGTCAATCTATCGCCCGGATGAACAACATCAGAAAAGCGGGCGCTGAATTCTTTCAGCCGGGCGACATCACCATCCAGCAGTTTGCTGACGATCACGCGGGCAGCAAAACCATAGGTGCAGAGACCATGTAAAATCGGGCGATCGAAGCCCCCGCGTTGGGCGGCTGCCGGATCGAGGTGCAGCGGATTGAGATCCCCGCTCAGTCGATAGATGACGGCCTGGTTGGCGGCGACCTTCTCGGAGAAGCTGAATTCCGGTTCGACTCCCTCCGGCGGCTTAACTTTCTCGGTCTTTGGTCCGGGGTCTCCGCCGAAACCGCCGGCGCCCACGTAAAAGATAGACCATTCCGCCTCGTACAGGTCTTCTTCTTTTTCCGTCCAGCCTTTTATCCGAACCCGATAAACCGCACCCTTTACTTTGTCATAGATATTCAAGACTTCTCCCACTTGAGTAATCCTGCCTTCCGGCGCCAGCGGTTGAGATAGACGGATAACCTGTTCACCATGAAGCATCAGCGACCACTCCAGGTTGTCGCCGAGAAATGGGAACGCCCGCATGGCCGGCACCACACAAAAACTGGGCAATACCTTAAGCCCACCGGGCGCACTTTCATAGACCAGGGCAAGATCGTTCTGATCGGCGCCGACACCGATATGATACAGCACAACATCTTTCCAGGCGTATTCAAAGACAACCGGCGCTGTTTTCGTACCGATGACCGATAAATCTACTTTGGACATGATCGTCTCCTGAACAATGGATTATGAAGCCATCTCAAAAATGTCTTTTGGCCCATATCTTTGTTGGCGCTTCGCTTCGAGCGCTATTTAAATCCCCTTCCGGCCGCGCATTGGCTAAAAACCGTTTGCAACCACAACATTTTCAGTGAGAACCAAAGAGCTAAAATACCACTCTAGAAAAGTTTTTGCCAACAAAAGACTCTGGTAGCAGGCTGATTTTCAATTGTTCAAAATATTACTTAACATGATGCGCTTAAAATGCATAATTCCCACCCCGGAGGTCAGGCGTAAGCCAAACTTGAATCAAACGATCGTCGCCGTCCACGCCTCATAAAGGTTGCCTCTGAATTCCCCGCATCGGCCATGAGCTGTCGTTTTGCGCCATGAATTGCCTGCCCCGCCGAAGTTTTAACGAAGGCGGACAGGTTCCGCTCTCTTTTAAGCACGCGTGGTAATCCTGGAATTAGGGACTGCTCAAGAATTTCAGGATGCGCGCGTTGATGATGTCCGGCCGATCCATTATCAAAAGATGCCCTGCGTCCGGAATGATTTCGGCTGTAAGAT
>WOR8_10005847_pt1 | contig 11836 bp, 8 predicted proteins | sample DeeMarSeWOR38_10_FD_19890 | JGI IMG/M metagenome (IMG submission 19890) | reverse complement strand
TGGCCTTTTGTTTTTATAAAGCCGTTGAAAACTTGTTTTCAACGGCTTTATGGAAATAATAAGGTATACTGCCGAAGGCAGTGACCTTTTTGCTTTTAGTTTCCTCCCCAACGAGATCGCGACCCAGGGAATCCAGGGGAGCAATCTCGCTTCAGTGGGAATTAGGCTTTTTGTTAGTTTCCTCCCCAACGAGATCACGACCCCGGGAATCCAGGGGAGCAATCTCGGCCAAACATTCCCATGCTCCCTGCTCCATGCTCCCTGCTCCACGGGAATCCAGGGGAGCTACAAAAGATAAGGGTCCAGGTCACTTTCATCTATTCCTAATCTGGAAACTCACAGATTTCTTATATCCACAAAAATCCGGAAACAAACATCTTGAATTCCTGTTTTTATTATCTTAAGGATTTAATAAATCCTAGATTCATGAAACCAATGAAAATCATACTTTTTTCATTTTTATCACTGCTGGCTATTATGATAATTGCAGGATTTATTATCGTCAGTAACATCTCAAATGGTGCAAAACCGGTTTACAAGGGGGAACTCGATCTTCCTGGTCTTGAGGCTGAAGTTAAGGTTTTGCGAGATGAACGGGGAATGCCTCATATTTATGCTGAGAATGAGAATGATCTCTATATGGCTGTTGGATTCATTATGGCCCAGGAGCGTTTATGGCAAATGGATCTGATACGCAGGGCCACAACAGGGACTCTTTCAGAAATTTTCGGTGAGGATTATATCGAGACAGACCTCTTCCTGCGATCACTTAGAATGACAGAAAAATCTGATATGGTACTTGAAAATACGAGCAAGGAAATACTGTACTGCCTCAATGCCTTTGTTAAAGGTGTGAATTGCTATATTGAGAATGCCTCTAAATTGCCACCCGAATTCAGGATACTTGGATATAAACCTGATCCCTGGACAGCTCAAAATTCGGCTAATATCATAGGATATATGGGATGGGACCTTGCCGGTGGCAACCTGACAGGTGATGTTTTTATCTATAAGCTGATAAATGAGATCGGAAAAGTTGCAGCCGAAAAACTCATTCCATATTTTGACTGGACGGGGGACCCTGTTTATCCGGATTTTGAAATTAAAGGAGAATCCTTTGAAGCTGTGGTGGATTTTGTCAACACTGTTCAGAAGGTAAAAGAACTGGGTATAACATCATTCAGTGGAAGTAATAACTGGGCAGTTAGTGGTGACCGCACGGAGACAGGCATGCCTATATTTTCAAATGATATGCACCTCGGGCTTTCAAGTCCGGGCATATGGATGCAGATGCATCAGGTAATACCTGATAAACTAAATGTAACAGGCGTTCTTGTCCCCGGTGAACCTTTTATAGTTGCTGGCCATAATAACGATATAGCATGGGGCATTACAAACCTAATGGCTGATGGTATTGATCTCTACCAGGTAAAGACCAATGACAATAAAACACAATATATGCTTGATGGCAAATGGGTAAACATAAAAACAGTTAAAGAAAATATCGGGGTAAAAAAGCAGGATGACAGGGAAATGGAAATAAAATACACCCACCATGGACCACTAATATCAGAATTCCAAGATATTGTTGATTCCGATCTATGCATGCGATGGTCAGGTAATGATATGAGTAATGAAATCGCAGCAGTTTACCTTTTAAACAGAGCCCTGAACTGGGAGGATTTTAATACAGCACTTTCCTATTTTAATTCGATTAGTCTGAACATTGCTTATGCTGATGTAAACGGGAATATAGGCATGAAATGCACTGGAGGTATACCGATTCGCAAAGGTCACGGCATCTTTGTGCAACCTGGGGATAGCAGCATGTATGATTGGAAGGGATATGTTCCTCATGATAAGTTACCTTACAGCTTCAATCCTGAAAGCGGATTCGTTTCATCTGCAAATAACAAAACTGTTTTCCCTGATAAGTATCCTTATTACATAGGAACATATTTCTCAATGCCTTACAGGATTAACAGGATCAGAGAAATGCTTACCGAGAAGGAGGTTTATGATATTGATGATTTTAAGAGAATGATAACTGACAGGCATTCGGATTATGCTAAGAAACTTACCAGACTTCTGCTGAATAAGCTTCAGAAGACAGATGAGATGAATAATCTGGAAAGGGAAGTATATGATAACTTGTCAGTGTGGGACTATGATATGTCACAGGATAGTTTTATACCCACTTTCTTTGAATATTACCGGAAAAACCTTGCTGACACCCTTCTTAAAGACGATATGGGAGAAATATATAATGAATTTCATGGTGGCACGAGGGATTATTACCTGCTCATGGTAATCACAGGCGAACATGATCTGTACATTGATGAAATTAATACTGAAGAAGAAGAAACACTGGAAGATATGCTACTGGCAGCATACCATAAGACCATAAGCGAGCTGAAAAATATGCATAGTCCATATACTGAAGAATGGTTATGGGGTGATATACATAGATTCACTGCCATGCACCCAATGGGAAGCATCAGTCTTTTAGACCGTTTGTTTGGACTTAATGAGGGACCTTACAGGGTAGGAGGGAGCTATCATACAGTATCACCTTATTCCTATGGAGCTGATTATGTAATTGATAATGGAGCATCACACCGGCATGTATATAATACCGCTGACTGGGACGAATCATATACGGTAATACCTACCGGGATATCAGGTGTTCCATCTTCAGAGTTCTATTGTTCACAGACAGAGACTTATTGTAATGACGGATTTTATAAAGACCATTTTAGCAGGGAAGCAGTTGAAAATGCAGCACTTTACACACTCGTTCTTAAACCGACTGAGAGCAAATAAATGTTAAGTCGTTGAATTGTTAAACTGTTAAAATGGGAAATGGCTAAATAAAACCCGGTTCAACAATTTAACACTTTAACCCTTGAACAATGAAACAAACCACTTAAACTGAAATATGATATGTCTTCTGAACGATGGAACTTAAAAAACAAGCTTGCCCTGGTTACCGGAGGTACAAAGGGAATAGGGCAAGGTATAGCTGAAGAATTAATTACTCATGGGGCGATAGTCATTTGCACATCAAGAAGCATAACCAGGACAAATAATAATGGGGATAATCCTTTATATATACAGTCTGATGCATCATTGAGTGATGACCGGGCCAAACTGGTCGAAATTATTAAGACCCGTTTTGGGAGGCTGGATATACTGGTAAATAATGTCGGAACCAATATAAGGAAGAAGACACCTGAATATTCAGATGAAGAACTGGATTTTCTACTTCGCACCAACCTCATTTCAGCCTTTAGCCTCGCCAGGGATTTATATCCACTATTGAAAAAAAGTGATTCCCCTTCAGTGGTAAATATCAGTTCTGTCGCAGGACTGAAACATGTGAGGACAGGTTCAATATATGGTCTGACAAAGGGTGCTCTAAACCAGCTCACAAGAAACCTGGCAGGCGAATGGGGGCATGATGGTATAAGGGTAAATGCTGTCGCACCGTGGTATATCAACACACCTCTTGCCCGGCAGGTTCTCAAGGATGATGATTACAGGAATGAGGTGCTTTCCCGCACACCGATGGGGCGGATTGGAGAGATAGAAGAGGTAGCATCACTGGTTGCATTCCTTTGCTTGCCAGCTGCTTCCTATATTACCGGCCAGATCATTGCTGTCGACGGAGGGTTTACAATAAAGGGGTTTTGAAAAAGATAAAAGTATAAAGTACAAGGTATAAAGGGATTTATAGCAAGATTACAATTAGCAGCTATTGTAGAGAAGCCAGGCATGGCGTCTCAAAACCACACTCTATCCTAAGCCTTGAACTTCATCACACGTCATACGTCGAAGAAGAAGTATCCCCTCCTTTACCTGTCCAGTTGGTATGGTAGAATTTGCCCCTCGGTTTATCAACCCGTTCATAAGTATGAGCGCCAAAATAGTCACGCTGTGCCTGTATTAGATTTGCTGGAAGAATATCACTTCTGAATCCATCAAAGTAAGCAAGGGCAGATGAGATTGCAGGGATCGATATACCATTCACAACAGCAAGGGCAATTACCCTTCTCCATCCTTCCTGAGCCCTTTCAACCTTATTGCGAAAAAAATCGTCAAGGAGAAGGTTCTCCAGATTCTCATTTTTTGTGTATGCTCTTTTAATATCGTCAAGGAAAACTGAACGTATTATGCATCCTGCTCTCCAGAGCATGGCAATGTCTCCCAGTTTAAGATCCCACTTATATTCATTTGATGCTTTCCTCATGAGGTCGAATCCCTGTGAGTATGAAATAATTTTTGAAGCAAAGACTGCATCCTTAAGATCGCGGATAAAACGGCCGGGATCAGCGGGAGCCCTGGCAACGGTACCGCTTATTTTATCAGATGCCTTTGTCCGCAGATCTTTTTGAGTCGATAGGCAGCGTGCAAAAACGGCTTCCGTTATAAGTGTAACCGGGATGCCCTGTTCAAGAGCACTTATACCTGTCCATTTACCTGTTCCCTTTTGCCCTGCACTGTCGAGTATCTTTTCTAAAAGAGGCTCACCATCATCATCTGTATAGGCCATTATTTCAGCGGTTATTTGGACCAGGTAGCTTTCAAGATCACCTTTATTCCATTCTGCAAATACTTTCTGCATGCTGTCATGTTTCATGAAAAGGAGATTTTTCATAAGGTAATAGGCTTCAGATATGATCTGCATGTCACCATACTCAATTCCGTTATGTACCATCTTAACAAAGTGTCCTGCACCATCATTCCCTATCCAGCCTGCACAGGGAGTGTCATCAGTTGCTCTGGCTGCAATATCAAGAAAGATATCTTTTATATACGGCCATGCCCCGGGACTTCCCCCGGGCATCATGGACGGACCTTTCAGAGCCCCTTCTTCACCTCCACTGACACCAGTGCCAATGTAAGACAAACCTTTACTTTCAACATAGTTGGTACGCCTGATAGTATCCCTGTAGTTTGAATTACCTCCATCAATTATAATATCTCCCTTTTCCAGTAATGGAATGAGTTTAATTATATAATCATCCACTGCCTGTCCTGCTTTTACCAGCATCATTACCCTGCGGGGTTTTTCCAGGCTGTTTACAAACTCTTCCAGACTATAGGTTCCGTTAATGTTTTTTCCTTTAGCTCTTCCATTTACAAATTTCTTAACCTTTTCTGTTGTCCTGTTGAATACAGATACAGTAAATCCTTTACTTTCCATATTCAAAACAAGATTCTCTCCCATTACTGCCAGCCCAATAAGGCCGATGTTTGATTTTGTCATATGTCTAGAGGTTTAGAGGTTTAAAAGTTTAGAGGTTTAAGGGTTTTTTACATAACTATATTCCCCTCCTTTCTTAAAAGGAGGGGAAATTGTAATGTATCTACCTGAATCCTAATGTTCTTAATTTATTTAATATTAACTCATTATCACTTTTAACCATGTATGCATGATATTCCCTTCTTGGCGGATATTCGTTTCTTAAATTCTCAAACAAAAAGGGATTATTTTTCAACATTGAGTTATCTCTTTCGATGGAGTATGTATGCACAATGGCTTTTGATATAATATCAAAGTCACTTCCGAATGAATCAGTCAGGTCAATAACAGGATAATCAGGGTCCGGTAATGTTTCGGGTTCCCACTCTTTAAGAGGTAAATCAAAATATTCGGCCAGCTGTCTGATAATAATTTTACTCCCGTTTGCTTTTCCATCAGCCGAATAACCTGCAATATGTGCCGTGCCTATATCAACAGTATTCAGCAATTCAGTATTAATATCAGGTTCATTTCTCCATACATCAAGAACTGCTGCCTTAACCAAGTATTTTTTCAGTTTTGCCAGCAAAGGTATCTCATTGACCACCTGGCCACGGGAAGTATTTATTAGGATGGCTTTGTTCCTCATTTTCGATAAGAAATTCTCATCTACCAGCTGAAATGTTTTATCCGGACCTTCAAATGTAAGCGGTACATGCAGACTGACTATTTCTGATTCGTGCAATAGTCTATCCAGAGAAATGAAATCCTGTGATCCTTCAAGTCTTTCTCGTGGAGGATCATTCAAAAGCACATTAAAACCAAGCACTTTTGCCATATGTGCTACTTTGCTTCCCACATTACCCACACCAATTATACCTATAGTTGTGCTTATGGGATCAATGTTGTATTTTTCTGTCAGCTTAACCAGCGATGAAGCAAGATATTGCATTACAGAGCCCGAGTTACAACCAGGAGCACTTGCATATTTAATTCCCTGTTCCCTGCACCATTCAAGGTCGATATGGTCAGTGCCAATGGTCGCTGTACCTATAAATTTAATACGTGTATTTTCCAGGAGTTTTTTATTACACCTGGTCCGCGTTCTTATTATCATTGCGTCGGATCCTTCCAAACTTTCACAATTTATTTTGCCACCCTCAACATATTCAACATCTGCCCATGGTTCAAGCACACCATGTACATATGGTATATTTTTATCTATAATTATTTTCATTTGACCTGTTTGATGTTTGAACTTTTACCTGCAATCCAAAGCCCGAGTCCCGGATTTGAGATATAGTAAAACTCTTCGCCGTCGCGATTAATATTAAAGCCCTCCCTGATGTTGTCCAGGTCATATTTTGCTTTTATAATCTCGATGTCGGAATATCCGAACCCTGTGGCACGTATTTCATCTTCATTCATTATGTGAGTGCTGTATGTAACCCTGAATCTGTTATCTGTGCTACCATGTATAAGGTGTGCGGCTACGCCAAGGTTTTCCTTGAGATCAGGATTATTCTGAACCAGTTGCATTATTTCCCGCGTGGTACGATAGCCGTATTTTCTAATCAACTCATCAATTATTTTATCTTCGCCGAACTCACTCAGTCCGGGGGCAACAATTATAAGCTCTCCATCATCAGCAATTGCCATACGTGTTCGGTATATTGCTTTATTGCCGAGCCAGGTACTGCGGTATTCAAAAGGATTCAGAAAGACTACTATTTTTTCAGGAGCCTTTTTAATTACATTAATATTCAACCTGGCAGAAAATGATGCAGCTTTAGTGAAGCATTCAATATCGGAGCCTATATATAAGCCTTTGATTGCTGGCCAGCCATCGGGCCCGGCAGCAACGACCGTAAGGATATACAAAATATCAAGGTGTTTTCCGAACAACCTGTCACCACGATTAATAATTTCCCTTACAGGATTCACAGGATTACCCATCAGCCTTTCAATACCATATACGGCACCCAGGTAATGACTTTTACTGATGCATTCATATCCCCCACAACCAATGTAAACATTTTTATTATGATTGGCCATGCCTGTAACTTCATGAGGAACAACCTGCCCAACAGATATTATGAGTGATCCTGTATGATCACATATAAGCCTGTTAACCTGAACGGGCCAGTCATATGCAAGTTTGCCTTCAGACACTTCTTTAATAAATGAGGCGGGTATTTTCCCGAGGGTGACAATATCTTTTCTGCAGTTATGTATCCTGAAGAGCCCATGTGGGGTATTACCAAACATCCTGTCTATTTCAGACCCGCTCATGGGTTTATGTGTCCCGGTTGCAGGCAGGATGTCTTTTACCCTGTCCCTGTATTCTTCCCATATCATCTCTGTAATTGTTCCTGCACCGGAATGTAGTCTCGTTATGTCAGGAGGTATAATCAGTATAGGTTTACCCTGGCCAGCAGATTCTATAGAGCCAATAACAGCCTCTCTTATCATGTCGGGACTTATACCCCTGTCTTCATGTTCTATGCTGTAATACATCATGGGGGGTCATCTTATTTTATCCAGGGTGGTATTTCGGGCAATGCTTTATTGAACTCATCGAGCAGCATATTTTCATAATCTCCCCTGTATGATCCTGCAATGAACCTGCTAAAAGATTCTTCATTAAGTCTTACCCATGATTCAGATTCTTTACCGGGTATTACAGGGAAGAACAACACATCATTTTGTTTTGCAGCGTTAAGGTCTCCAGGGGCGTCTCCTATCATCAGGATTTTATCATCAGGGTATTTATTTTTTGCTCCCAGTGCTATGTGTTCAGCTTTCGTACCATATTCCTGGCCTGCAATCAGTTTTGCAAATTTATCAATTCTGTGCTCTTTCCATTCTTTTTCAAGTGCTTCCAGAGGAGTTTGCGATACTACTATAATATCGGAATGGTCACTTATCCTGTCAATGCATTCTCTTGCACCTTTGAAAGGTCTGACACCCACAAGCCACTTACTTATTTCTTCATTGATGGCTTCTGACCATTCAAGAACTCTTCCCAGGACAGGATCGGGGTTCTTTTCATAGAACTGTCTGAGAGACTGGTTCCCTAGCCTGGTTTCCCTGTTTATCCAATACTTCAAGGGTTGCATGTCGGGCAGTTTTATGCCTGCTTCCATTATTTCTTTTCTTTGTGCAAGCAATTCAAAGACTTTCACCAGAGCGGGGAATCGGTTTATACCCCTGTTGACAGAATAGAGGTTTACAAATTCCCATGTTTCTCTCACAGTTTTAGCAAAAGGGAATAGGTTGAAATATTTAATGCCATTTGGTATAAAGAATTCTTTTTGTTTAAGCTCCATGGTATCGAATACGCATCCATCTGAATCGATACCAATAAAAAACTCTCTCTGTGGTTTAAGATCTTTTAGTATTTGTTGATAATCCATATCAATAAGCCTCGGGAATATATTCTTGAAGTTTTTTCTCTGCAAAGACCTGTCTGAACCGGGTAAATCTCTGTATGCCGTTAACCAGAGGGATACTTACCCATTTATCACCTGTCAGTGGTTTAGCATACCTTACAAATGCATCGGTTACGTCAAAACCGTTCTCTGTTATCCATTCCTCAGGGAATCTGCGTTCTGACAATGCAACTTCCTTAAGGGGGACTTTATCGTATATAACTCTATATTCAGGTGTACTGGCTCGCAAAAGGGTTGCCATCCATCCGTTTTCCCTGCTCAAAGCTATCTCAACAGCTTTCTTACCAACCATATATGCTTCTTCGAGATCAGTATCTGAAGCGTAGATCATTGCGTGTCTCTGATCAGTCCCCGGGATCTGGCCTCGGGCTGCTCCCCTGGCTTTTAATTTCACACTGTTCAGGAAATTTACAATAACCTGCTGCACACTAGTTTTTGATGCACCAAATTCAGAATGTCCGAAAGCATCAGTCCGTTCACCCAGGTTGCCGACATTAAAACCTTCACTGACTACTACAAGGCACCTCCCATAATCAACCAGATATTTATTTATGTTTTCGGACATTTCCGGTAATGAAACATTCGATTCAGCCATATATATCTGCATGGGAAGTTCTCTGCCAGGATCTGCAAGGCGGGCTGCAGCAGGTATGAATCCTATTTTTCTACCCATAACCTGTACTACCATTACAGGATCGGCAGGTGACGAACCTCTGTTTTCCTCGTTCAGGTTCTGAATGTTATATGACCAGTATTTAGCAACAGATCCATAACCTGGAGTATGGTCAATAAGCTTAAATTCATTGTCACCCAGGTCATTATCTATAGTTTTTGGAACACCAACAGAAATAGTATCCTGACCGGTTTCTTTACATTTCTCGCTTACCCTCAAAACAGTATGCTGAGAATCATTCCCCCCGATATAAAAGAAGTATTCAATATTATGCGCTTTAAATACTTCGATAATACGGTCAAGATCTTTTTCGTTGCCTTCTTTTAGTTTATACCTGCAGGTTCCTATGCTTCCGGCCGCCGGGGTGGTTTTCAAGAGTTCAATCTCATATTTATTTTGTACTGAAATATCCAGGAGCTCTTCTTTTAAAATACCCTCAATACCGTGCCATGCTCCGTAAATTTTACCGAAGGTATGACTATCCTGTATGCAGGTATGTATGATTCCCCTCAGTGTATTGTTTATTACCGCTGAGGGTCCCCCTGACTGTGCTATAATAACATTTCCAGCTGCCACGTACTAAATATAATTTAATGCTGTAATAACAGCAAATATCAAAAATATATTCCGGATTTCACTCCCACCAGAAGGGATTTATCTGATTCATTCCGTATGCTTCCTGAATAGATTCCCATGATACCGGATAATTCAATTTCGCATGAGATAAAAGCTCTTCCTTTTGTCATATGTTTAGATCAATTCTAAATTATAAAAACATGATTTTTACCAGTTTTTGTGGCGCTGTGTTATAATAATTTTAGCAGCTTAATAAAAGAAGACTTCTTAGTATAAAATTAAAAACCAATACTGGTATGTATCAAACTGATAATCTGGTTAATGATCTTGTTAAGAAGCACGGGCGGCGAAGAGACAGTCTGATGCCTATCCTGCAGGGTATAGTTGAAAAGCATAATTACATCAATGATGATGCAATGGTTGAAGTAGCGAAGGAGCTTGATATTTCAGCGGCAGAGGTATATGGCACCGCATCCTTTTATTCTTTCCTCGACACAACACCGAGGGGCAAATATGTTATCAGGGTATGTAAAACTATAACTTGTGCCATGAAAGGGAAACAGGAAGTTGTTGATACCCTTGAAGATATTTTAAAGATAAAAGTAGGAGGGACGACCTCCAATGGATTGTTCACCTTGCTGGAAACCAATTGTATGGGCTGGTGCCATAAAGCTCCTGCAATGCTAATAAATGACAATCCCTATACAGATCTTACCAGGGAAAAGATAATTAAGATTATAAAAGATTATATGCATAAATAATAGGACCAGATGATGGAAAGCAAGAAAATAAGTAAAGTAGATCTTATATTTGAACACATTGATCCCCGTGAACTACTTACCAGAGCATATGAAATGAGTCCTGAGGAGATTATAGATGAGGTACTTGAGTCGGGTCTTAAGGGGCGGGGAGGAGCTGGTTTCCCGACTGGTATGAAATGGCAATTATGCTCAGAGGAGAAAGAAAAAACAAAATATATTGTCTGTAATGCTGACGAGGGTGAACCCGGCACATTCAAAGACCGAGAGATTCTTGACAGGGTTGCCTATAAAGTATATGCAGGAATGGCTATCGCAGGAAAGGCAGTTGGAGCAAAGAAAGGGATTATCTATCTCAGGGGTGAGTATAAATTCCTGTTACCCCTATTAAGGATGGAACTGGATGGGTTTCATAAATTAATCAAAGAGCTGGGCTATGATTTTGAAATCGATTTCAGGCTGGGTAGCGGCGCATATATTTGTGGTGAGGAGAGTGCCCTTTTCGAGTCAATAGAAGGCAAGCGGGGTGAGCCCAGGAATAAACCTCCTTATCCCACAGCCTCAGGCCTTTTTGGAAAACCTACAGTTATCAATAATGTCGAGACATTTGTAAATTCTGTAATAATACTTAAGTACGGATCAGAAAAGTACAAGAAGATGGGAACGAGGTTTTCAACAGGATCCAAGGTTTTTTCAGTATCAGGTGATACGCCAATTCCAGGTATTTATGAACTCGAGCTTGGTATGTCATTGCTCGAATTCGTAAAGGAGTTTGGTGATGGTGATACCAAGGCCGTTCAGGTTGGAGGAGCAGCAGGTTTCTGTGTACCACGGAAACTTTTTGCAAGTACTGTTATAGGATTCGAAGGTGTTCCAACAGGAGGATCGATGATGTTGTTTAACAGCTCAAGATCTATGTATAATGTCCTTCATAATTACCTTGAATTTTTCACAGAAGAATCCTGTGGTCAATGTACACCCTGTCGCGTTGGTTGCCAGCAGCTACTCAAAGGTGTTCAAAGTGTTAAGAAAGGACAATCCAAATCACCCTATCTTAATGAGCTGGTAAAACTGGCAGATACAATGAAAATAGCAGCCAAATGTGGACTGGGTCAATCTGTGGGGAATGCAT
>WOR8_10005843_pt1 | contig 11838 bp, 10 predicted proteins | sample DeeMarSeWOR38_10_FD_19890 | JGI IMG/M metagenome (IMG submission 19890) | reverse complement strand
TGGCCTTTTGTGGGTACCGACATGGAAAGCGCGACCGGCCCTGATCTTCATTTCCTCCTGCGCCTCTTCGACTCTGTCAATCAGATGCGTCGCGAGCTCAACAAGCCCTTCCCTGACAATCTGGCCTGCAAACGCTGCCTGTACATGCAGGTGGAAGGGGATTTTGCAGATGGGGAAGTGTTGACTTGAGACTGTGGGCCCACGTATGATAAAAGTCTTTGATGGAGGGACAGGGATGTGCTTAGTTTCAGGCCAAAAAGGGTTCTCTACCGAATTATCCTTCCTTTTACTATTCTCTTCGGCATAACCACCGTACTTTCCTGGCTGCTCTCGGCCTACTTCATCAGTCGCTACCTGGATAACAGCCTCAAAAGCCAGATGGAGCAGGTGGCCGGGATCGTTTCTCGATCCAGCTATGTGTTGAATCCGGCTATACTCCGTCAAGTGAAAGAGGTGGTTAACGCCGAGATCGTCCTCTTCGATCAAAATGGACAAATTGTCAACGTCACATTTTCGGATCCTGCTATCTACCACAGGCTCAAAAGCTTCTTCCGGTCATATGCGGACAAGCCCTCTGTGGGCACGGAGGTGAAACTGGGAGACACCAGATACCGAACCATCCTCCGCCCACTCTCTCTGCCCGAACACGGTCAGGCCTACCTTTCCATCTGGATGCCAACTCATGAGGCCGAGCGTCTGAAAAGGAGAATTGTTCTCATTCTTGGCGGCATTACCTTCTTTGGCATACTTGGTATGGCGGCAGTGGGCTACCTGATCGCCCGCACCATCACTGCCCCCGTAGAAGAACTGGTCGATGTCACAGAAAAAATCTCCAGAGGCAGCCTCAGCGAAAGGGTTCGCGTGGGAAGCGAGGATGAAATAGGCAGTCTGGCCCACTCGTTCAATCATATGATCGACCAGCTCATGAGCTATGAACAAAGACTGGTGGAATCAGAAAAACTGGCCACTGCCGGTCAGATGGCCGCCGGGCTGGCCCACGAAATCCGCAACCCCTTGACCAGCATCAAGATGCTGGGACAGGTGCTCCATAGTCGGATGAAAAAGCAGCCTGAAGATCAAAAGACGTTGGATGGACTGGTCAAGGAAATCGACCGCTTGGACCGAACCATTCAGGAGTTCATCAACAGAGCAATGCCTGGAGAACTCAGTCTGACAAAAGGTAATATCAACCGGGAGATCAGAGAGGTGGTCATGGTGGCGGAAGAAAGTCTGGCAGCCAAAGACATCATCGTGCATCAGGACCTTTCTGATGACATTCCGACTATCTCCATGGATCGGGAGAAAACAAAACAGGTACTATGGAACCTGGTTCTGAATGCCAAGGAAGCCATGCCCAAAGGCGGAAAACTTACCGTTGTCACCAGGAGGGTGGACAAGCAGTTCGTGGAGATTTCTGTGGAAGATTCAGGCCATGGTATTGCAGGCGGAGAACCGGAGCAGCTATTCCAGCCTTTCTTTACCACCAAACCCGAGGGAGTGGGATTGGGTCTGACCATGAGCCGGAAGATAGTTGAGAAACATGGGGGTGAGCTTTTCCTGGAAAACAGTCCTCAAGGGGGTATGCGGGCGAGGGTGTTGCTGCCGATGGAGCCTCGTTAGCCGGTATCGGCATCGTTTTTCCGCTGTATGTGTTTTGCCTTGAGATTTTGCCATACTAGATCACGAGAAAAGTAGGGGTGGGCTTTACGCCCGCCCGCATCTGCAAATGAACAAAGCTTTTCGGGCGGGATAAACCCCGCCCCTACGAAATTATCGCGGTTGGGTCGATAATGCTGCACATAGACTCTATTGACCTAGTGGGAGCAGCATCTTGTTATGAATACTCATTGCGGCTCAAAACCGCTCCCACAGGAATGAGGTGACTTCCTATGGCTAAAATCCTGGTGGTGGATGACGAGGAGATGATCCGCTTTGCTTTCGAGCAGTTCCTGAGTGATGAGGGTTACACACCCCTGTTGGCCAGGGATGGTGAAGCCGGATTGGAGTTGATGAGGACCCAAAGGCCGGAGATTATTTTTCTCGATTATCGGCTGCCGGGAAATGATGGATTGGAACTCCTGGAGGAAATAAGAGAGATCGACTCGAAAACCCCTGTTGTCTTCATGACTGCCTTCGGGGCCATGGATGTGGCCATAAAGGCCATGCAGTTGGGCGCTTATGAATACTTGACCAAACCACTGGATCTCGAAAAGATTCGTGTGGTTATCGGACGTATTCTGGAGGAGAAAAAATCTTTCCAAGACATTGAACCGGATGACCAAAGACGAACTGCAGAGATCCCTCCCTTGCAGATGGTGGGTAAAGGGCCGGCCATGCAGGAGGTTTTCAAGATGATCGGCCTCCTCACCACCCAGGATGTAACCGTCCTGATCACTGGTGAAAGTGGGGTGGGCAAGGAACTTGTTGCCAGGGCCATCCATGAAAACAGCCCCAGGGGAAGCGAGCCGTTCGTTGCTGTCAATTGCGGGGCCATGCCTGAGACCCTGCTCGAGGCGGAGATGTTCGGTTATGAAAAGGGCGCCTTTACTGGAGCTGAGGCCCAGAAACAGGGAAGATTCGAGGTGGCCGGGGGAGGGACGATTTTTCTGGACGAGATTGGTGAATTGCAGCTACCCCTCCAGGTGAAACTGTTGCGTGTCCTGCAGGAGAGGACTTTTGAGCGGGTGGGTGGCACCGTCCCCATTCGAACTCACGCAAGGGTTATAGCAGCCACCAACAAAGATCTCAATGAAGAGGTCCTCCTCGGACGCTTCAGGAAGGATCTCTTTTACCGACTGCATCTTATTCAGGTGCACTTGCCTCCCCTCAGGGAAAGGCGGGAAGATATCCCTTTACTCGTGGATCACTTCATCCAGCTGGCGAACAGAGAAATGGGGCGGAAGGTTCGCGGTATTACGGAGAGCGCTCTACAACGACTGCAGACGTATTACTGGCCTGGCAATGCCCGTGAACTTGAAAACCACATAAAACGGGCCATGGTGCTTTCCAGGGAAGATGTCCTCTCTGAGCACCTGTTCGAGTTGGATCTGGATCGGCCCCAAGAATTTGATGAAGATCAGGAGGATCGCCTCGCAGCCGTCACCAGAAAATACCTCACCAGAGTGCTGTCTGAGCCGGACCCATCTAAATCCGTTTTCGAACAGGTAGTTGCGGTGGTAGAGGAGGCTCTTATCAGGGAAGCCTTGGAAAGAACGGGTGGGAATCAGGCGCAAGCGGCTCAACTCCTTGGTATGCACCGATCCACACTTCGCAAGAAAAAGAAAGATTATGATATATAAAGGGCCGGGGCCGGGGCAGGCGCTGGCATTTTTTGTCCAAGAGTGGACAAGAAAACACCTATTCTGGGATGTCCACCTAATTCTCCAATGCATGTGAGAGCGTAAATTATTGAAATAAAACAACTATTTATTTTCCATATAGTGCTAAAAATGGCAAAGATTTTGCACCTACCCATAGGTCATCATCCCCCGACACGATAAGCTTGTTTATCCCCCTTTTGTGGTTGTGCAGAAGGTCAGTTCCTGCACTGCCGATTCCCTCGTTTCTGTTATCTGACCTTTCGCCCGAAGAGTGATTCTTTCATGTCACTCCTGCGAAGGCGGGAATCCAGATTCCCCGCAGCCAGGCCCGGCGGAATCTGGATTGACGTACAGACGCTCAGCCACGAGTTGCGGAGCAATCCATTGTTCATACACTGAGGACATTCAGCCATGAATACTGTGCAATCACCAATGTTTTCGAGAGCAGTTTCCTTCACAGGAATCATACTTCTTAGCCTCACTCTTTCGATTCTGGTCTTGACGCCAATTATGGATGGAGAAGTGTTTGCCTCTGATTTTTCCAAGGGAAAGGATATCGTCGAACTGAACAGCATTACCATTGACAAGGCAAAAAAAGAAGTCAGGATAAAGGCACAACTGGCAATAGAAGAAGGAATACTCGAATATTTTCTCGTTGGTGATCAGGGCAAGACCTACGAGAGTGTGTTCAAAGTCATCGGCAATAAACCTTCAGAGCTCAATTTTGCCCTCTTACTCATAGGGTGCAAGCCTTTCGAGTTTGAAAGGTTGATGAAACTGATACAGGAGAAAAAAGCGAGCCCAAAAGAGCTCAAAGGGCATGAGCAGAGTTTACTGGAGATTGAGGTATACAAAGACGGCAATAAGTTTCCGCTCACCCGTCTGGTCAAAGATCGAGAAGGTTCGGGGAAGCCGCTCATCTGGATTTACACCGGGGGATACTTCACCCCGGACAATCGATACGTGGGCGACATGGAATTGAGCTACATCGGATTCTGGCCGGACCCAAGCACTGTTATCAATCTATTTTCCACCCTGGGGAATCCCTACCAGGGGAATTTTGGATTCGAGATGAATAGAGATAACAAAGCGTTAAAGGTTGATCAGGATTTCGAGCTCGTGATCAGGAGGCGTCAGTTATGAAAAAGTACTCGGTCGTGGTTATCCTGCTGGCAGGACTCTTCTTTCTTGCTTCGTTCTGTTTCGGCGGGAGTAAGTCCATAAAGCTGCAAACAGGTAAAGATACATCTCAAAATATCTCCCTTCTGAAAGAGGCAAAACATTCACTGACACTGGCACATGAGTTTTTGCTGAATTCTCAATTGGAAAACGGCTCCTGGAAAAATGAGCCGGCTATTACCGCTCTGGTGTTGTACTCATTTATGCTCCGTCCTCGGTATAATCCGGACGACAGAAGCGAACAAGCGCTGAGAAAAGGGTTTGCCTACCTGGAAACCTTTGTTAAACCCGACGGCGGTATTTATCGCAACGAGTACAAGAGCTATACAACCGCTGTCTGTCTCCTGGCTTTTACTGAAAGCAATCTCGAGAAGTATAAACCTGTAATAAACAATGCGAAGAGATTCTTGATTCAGTTTCAGGTGGATGAGACCGACGGCATCAGCAAGGATCATAAGTTTTACGGCGGCATTGGCTATGGGGGAGATGACAGGCCCGACCTCTCCAACACTCAATTGGCCCTTGAAGCTATAAAAGCAGCCGAGGATTATGAAGCGAGATATCGCCAGATCATTCCTGGCAATACCAACCAGGTTGAAATCGAAGAAAAAGAATTGGGTTTGCACTGGCGAAAAGCACTGGTGTTTCTGGCTCGATGTCAGAACGTCAAGACAGTAAATGACATGCCTTACGCTGAGGATGACGGCGGATTCATCTATGAAACGGGTCACTATAAACCAGAGAGGAGTCATTCTTATGGTTCCATGACCTATGCGGGAGTGAAAAGCTTGGTGTATGCTCGGGTTGATAGAGATGACATCCGGGTGACGAGGGCTGTCTCATGGATTAGGAGCCATTATACCCTGGAGGAAAATCCAGGATTCGGTACTGCGGCACTCTATTATTACTACATGACCTTCGCCAAGTGTCTGGACGCCCTTGGGGAGGAAGTCATCGTCGATGACAAGGGCAAAAAGCACTACTGGCGCGAGGATCTAATCAAGAAACTCATTTCCCTGCAGCACGAAGAAGGCTACTGGGTAAATCCAGACGCACGATACTGGCAAAACATCAAGGACCTCGTTACCGCCTACTCCATCATAGGGATGAAATTTGCTTTGAAAGGGATGCTTTCAGAGTAATGAGCCCTTAATCTCCTGGGTAGAGGATCCCGTCATGCCTGCAAACCCCAGTCGCATTATTGACATGGCCAGTGCCTTTTATGATTCTTGTGTACTTTTCACCGCCTCGGACCTCGGTGTTTTTGGCAAATTGGCTGAGCTCGAGAGCGCCAGCGCGGACACCCTGGCAGCGGAACTCGGTCTTGACCTGCGTGGAGCTCGGCTGCTTTTGGACGCATGTGTAGCCGTAGGTATCGCCGTGAAAGAAGACGGGATGTATAGGAACAGTCCGGAAAGCGATGTCTTTCTGGTGCCCGGCAGGCCCGGAGATTTTTCCAAAGCTCTGCGCTACAACAGGGATGTCTACCCGGCCTGGGGCAAGCTGGCCAAGATGGTGCAGACAGGCAAACCGGTGGAGAAACCCGAGATCCACCTCGGCGAGGATGAAGATCGCACCCGTAGCTTCGTTCTGTCTATGCATGGACGCGCCATGTGGATCGGGAGTGTACTCGTTCCTTTGATGAATCTCGAGGGTCGCGGCACGCTTCTCGACATCGGTGGCGGTCCCGGCACCTTCTCAGTGCAACTTGCCCAGGCCTATCCAGGGCTTTCCTGCACGGTGTTGGATTTACCCGGGGTGGTCAAGATCGCTGAAGAATTGATCGAACAACAGGGTATGAGTGCTCGCGTCAGAACCTTGGCCGGTGACTATCACCAGGTCGAGTTCCCGGATGGTAACGACGTGGTGACCATTTTCGGGGTTCTGCACCAGGAATCCCCGGGAACCATCCAGGGCGTCCTGAGCCGAGCCTATGAGGCCCTTGTTCCAGGCGGCACCATTTATATCATGGACATGATGACGGATGAGTCACACACTGCGCCGAAGTTCTCCGCGCTTTTTGCGGTGAACATGGCACTTACCACCGAAACAGGGTGGGTTTTTTCAGACGAAGAATTGCAGAACTGGTTAACGAAGGCAGGTTTCGTTGATATGGTAATTAACCCCCTGCCTCCGCCAATGCCGCACTGGCTTGCTTCGGCAAGGAAGGCGTGAGTCACTTTAGGGGTGAAGAGGTTATTCGGTGAGGCAGAGTATTTTTGTGCTAGTCTTTTCTCATGATCAAGATTGCTCCTAAAGGAACCAGAATGGACGCTGCCACGGCCAGCAAGAAAGAGTTGAGTGTGGCCGACAAGGCACCAATAGCGGCGTAAACCAGAGAGATTCCCAGATTCGACAGTGTGGTTAGCAGCATGAAACGATATGTGGGCATCCGACTCATACCTGCAAGCAACACGGACGCTTCCGCCAGCACTGGAACAGGGCGCGCCACCACTATGACCCAGTCGCCCACCTGACGACTTATACGTTCCAATCTCTGTAGTTCGCTGCTTCCAACCATCCGAGAAGCTATGGGCCTGCCAAACCTGAGGCCCAGCCAAAAACCAACCGTACAGCTCATGGTCATACCCACCAGAGAAGTCATGGTTCCGCCTGCGAAGCCGAGGAACAGGCCCGCGGCAGTACTCACCACACTGGAGGGAACCGGCAGCAGGATGTCAATCGCGAGCAGCATACCTAAGGTCACTGCAACCAGTGCGGAGCGCTCAGAAGCGAAGTCGAGCAAGTTTTGCGTCCATACCCCGATGCGATCACCAAACAGGAAAAAGGGGATGAGAATAAATGCCAAGATCAACAATCCCAACAGCAGCCAGCGGTGTTTCCTGTCGTTCGTCATCCAGAAACATTCTCCAGGTCGATGAGGGTCCCGTCCTCGTCAGTGTCTCTCCGGAAACTGCACACATCACTCCCCCTCAAATGCACTCTATCCTGCCAAGCTTTACATTGCGGCAGGAACAAATCAAATGTCAAGTTCATGTTTTCTATGGTCTGCAAGCAATTACTCGTTGCTGTACAATTTATGGCCAAGGTTGGCTAAAAAGCCGCCACTTTTCAATGAATCACCGCTCCCCATTCAGAACTACTCTATTTAACTTACTGAAATCACAATATATCTTTTCTGGAAGGAGTTGTCTATTTTGGCAAGAATATTGCTTTCGTTACTACTATCACGTTCCCCCACGTGATGGAACGAGGAAAAATCCCCTTTTCATTTCGCTCGAGCAGGCACCCTGTGCCTGCTCGAGCCAGTTCCCCCGTTTTTATCGCGGCCTGATTGCTGCCCTCGGTGCTGCAAACCCCGGTAGGATAAAAAGCGCAACGCTTCGGTGTCAAGAACAAAGCTCGTTGTGCTGCAATAGACCAGCAGTTTGGGCGCAGACGCTGGATAGAGAAGTCAAGCCACATTTATTTGTACCGTACAGAACAATCACTGGATTCACACTTAGAAAAGGATACTTATGCGGCGAAATAAAGTAGGAGTCTGGCTTATCGGAGCTTTAGGCTCGGTGTCAACCACAGTACTCATAGGGGCTCTCGCTCTTCGGAAAGGCTTGATCACCGAAACGGGTATGGTTACCGCCATGGAGCAGTTCCAGCCGCTGAACCTGACCCCTGCAACTGAGCTGGAATTTGGAGGGTGTGATATCCGCCGGGGCAGTCTTCATGACAGCGCTTATCACTTGTTTCAAGAGACAAGAGCCATTGATTTTCGCATACTCAAGGAAGTTGAAGAGGACCTTCGCGGTCTCGACTCGGTTATTCAGCCGGGTACGGCACGACATTGTGGCGAGGCCATTGAATCTCTGGCCGACCGATCAGCAGGGCAAGAGATGTCTCTTTTGGAAGAAGTAGAGATTATTCGAGCCAGCCTGCGTTCTTTCAAGACGGCAAGGGACCTTGATGTACTTGTGGTTATGAATCTGGCATCCACTGAACCTCCCCTGGAGATTCAGGACTTTCATCATGATATCGATGCCTTCGAATCCAGACTCAAAGCAAATGACCATCAGGCCGCCCGAGCAAGTACCCTGTACACCTATGCTGCAATCCTCGAGGATTGCCCCTATATCAATTTCACCCCTTCCAACGGTGGTCTCATCCCGGCACTCATCCAAATGGCCGAGTCACATGGGGTCCCTGTTTTTGGAAACGACGGTAAGACTGGTGAGACCCTGGTCAAATCTGCTCTGGCCCCCATGTTTCACTGCAGAAATCTGGAGATTCTGAGCTGGGAAGGGTTCAACCTCCTTGGCAACATGGATGGCAATGTACTGGACCACCAGGCAAATTGTGAGTCGAAACGCAAGACAAAAGACCAGGTGCTGAAGAACATCTTGGGGTATGCTCCTCATTCAAGAGTTCATATCCACTACGTTCCGTCGTTGGATGATCAGAAAACGGCCTGGGATTTTGTGCATTTCAAAGGATTTTTGGGCGCCAAGATGTCATGCCAATTTGTCTGGCAGGGTTACGATTCACTGCTCGCCGCACCGCTTGTCCTTGACTTGATTCGAATGGCGGAACTGGCCAAAAGAAGGCTCGAGTCGGGACTCATGCCTCAGCTGGCGTGTTTTTTCAAGGCCCCCCTGGGTGTGCATGAGCACAGTCTCAGTGCCCAATTCGACCTGCTCACTGAGTATGTGGAAAACGTCAGACAAGAATCCTCGAGAAAGCTCAGGACCGTCGGCTGAGAAAAGAACGCGGATGACGGGTTTCTATTCGGCTGATGATCAAAGGGCTGTTGTTTACATGTGACTTGTAAGCATCACAGCCGAATCGCGGCTAAAAGCCGCTCCCACGGGAGATGAATTCGAGAAAGAGCTGAAGATTCTCATCAATGAGCGAGAATTCTATTCGGGCAACGGCCCATCAGGGCTTTGCCACCCACAGGGGTTGCATTTTGGTGTCTAGATGAAACTCTCCTTCAGCACCAACGCTTTTGTCAGATGCTCGGTTTTCGAGGCGGTTGAGAGGATTGCAGCCACCGGCTACCAGGGGGTGGAGCTGCTAGCGGACACACCTCATCTGTATGCCCATTCAGTTGCCGCAAGGGATCTGGAAAAACTCAAAGAGCTTCTGGATCGAAACAAATTACAGGTCGCCAATATAAATGCCAATACCGCTATGGGCTATTACGGAATGAAGTTCTGGGAGCCCTTGTTTGAACCGTCCCTGGCCAACCCTGATTCTGAAGCCAGGAAATGGAGGGTTGACTACTCGAAGAAATGCATCGACATGGCCCAAGCTCTGGAATCGCGCTCTGTGAGTCTAACCTCGGGCCGCATGGTTTCAGGTATTGCCCCCAAGGAGGGGCTCAATCTGTTGGAAGAATCGTTGAGGGAACTCCTCGAGTACGCTGAAAAAAGCGAAGTCCGGCTGGGCATCGAATATGAACCAGGCTTACTCATCGAGTGCTGCGAGGAACTGAGCTCCCTTTTCGAGAGAATGGGTTCCCCTTACCTGGGGGCGAATCTTGATCTCGGCCACAGTCACGTGCTCGGTGAGGACCATGAGGAGGTCATAGGGCGTATGTCTGATCGGATTTTTCACGTCCACATCGAAGATATCCGGGACAAAAAGCACTATCACCTTATCCCGGGCTTGGGCCAAGTGGATTTCGCGGCCTTGTTTGCTTCCCTGGGAAAGCATGCTTACCAGGGTTTCATCACTGTGGAGCTTTACACTTATCCACACCGACCAGAGGCGGCGGCGCGGGAATCATTGTTATATCTTAAAACGCTCAACTCGAATCAACAGACCTGATTTTGGGGATGAGATGTTTCGATTTGCCTTCAGCTCTAATGGTTTTCGGAAATACTCCCTCGCGGACAGCATCGCTATTCTGGCCGATCTGGGATATGAGGGCATTGAGATAATGGCAGATGTGCCTCATGCGTATCCTCCCCATCTGACAAGAGGGGAAATCCGGGAAATACGGCAGGCCCTGGATCGTCATCGGTTACAGATATCCAATATCAACGCTTTCATGCTCCATGCGGTTGGCGATACCTGGCACCCCTCCTGGATTGAAAGAGACCCTCTCCTCAGGGCCAAGCGCGTCGACCATACCCTGAACTGTATTGATCTGGCGGCAAAACTTGGTGTCCGCACCATTTCCACCGAACCGGGCGGCCCACTTGACGGTATGGAGTTTGAGGAGGGTAGCCGGATTTTTCTGGAAGGTCTCCTGGCAGTGCAGGAGAGAGCCAGGGAAAAGGGGGTTAAGGTTCTGATCGAGCCTGAACCCGGTCTTCTGATTGAGAACAGTAAACAGTTTTGCACATTTTTTGAGAAACTTGATCCCGAGGTGTTCGGGCTCAACTTTGATGTGGGGCACTTCTATTGCGTCGGTGAAGACCCGTCAGACCTGGTCTGGGAATTGAAGGATATTACCCATCACTTCCACCTTGAAGATATTGCTTCCTCGAGGGTGCACCATCACCTCATGCTGGGTGAGGGGACGATGGATCTCGAGGCCGTCCTCAACACCATCCATGATAGTGGCTACAAGGGTTTTGTTACCGTGGAACTCTATCCCTACGAGGATCGCCCCATAGAAACGGCGAAAAAAGCCCTAGCCTATTTACAGGAGTGGAGTCATTCCCACAAAAACGTTGCATAAACCCACTGCACTCTCGCCAGGGTCGGAGGAGATCGGGGGTCTGAGGAGCAAGGCCATGGCCTATTTGCAGCTCATGCGATTTCCCAATCTGTTCACGGCCGCTGCTGACGTTCTTGCGGGCTATCTGATTGTCTGCGGCTTGAACATCAGGTGGTGGGAACTTGGAGGATTAGTTTTTGCCACCATGGGGATCTATGCAGGTGGATGTGCTTTCAATGATTTCTGTGACCGTGAGGTGGACGCCAGGGAACGTCCTTCACGACCTATCCCGTCGGGAAAGGTGTCAGCATTTGAGGCTTTCCTTCTCTCTTTCATTTGCTTCGGGGTGGGTTTGCTCTCGGCCCACTGGGTGGGGAGAAAAGCCTTTGTTACCGCAATTGTCCTAGTCTTGTTAGCCATTTCCTATGACGCCTTCACCAAGAAGAAAGATACCATCGGCCCCTTGAATATGGCAGCGTGTCGCTCCTGCAATCTGGTACTCGGTATGAGCCCTGCTCTCTCTTTCATGGCAGCGGTATTTATCTTGCCGTTGATCTCTTTTGTGTACGTTTTTTCCTTAACCTCTTTGAGCCGATACGAAACGGAAACCCAAGCGGTACGGCGGAGCTGGATGGTCCTGGGAGGGTGGCTATTGGTTATGGCCACCATCACACTTTTGACAGTCAGTCGCCGCCTGATGATTGACGGGATCATATT
>WOR8_10009902_pt1 | contig 11840 bp, 14 predicted proteins | sample DeeMarSeWOR38_10_FD_19890 | JGI IMG/M metagenome (IMG submission 19890) | reverse complement strand
CTCCGCCTGCATAACCGCATTTGGAACGCTGCCATGCAAGCAGTGATCGCGAACGGTGGCATGATCAACGAACATCACGGGGTGGGGCTTAAACTCTCCCGCTATATGCGCAAACAATATGGTCAGGCCTGGCCGATGATGCTCAAGCTAAAGAAAGCCATCGATCCCAACGGTATTATGAACCCCGGCAAGACAGGATTTGGGTTCTAATAATAGATTTTGCAAGTGAATAGATCCTGATGGAAGGAGCGTATGCTGATCGAAAACGTAATCGATACTATAGATAACTGCCGTTATTGCCTGATGTGCCGTCATATTGCCTCGGTCGAGTATGTGACACATAAAGAAACCCTATCACCTCATGGTTGGGCATTAGTGATCGCCTCTGTTCAGCGAGGCCTTTTAGAATGGAACCAGGAAACAGTGGATGTGATTTACAGTGCTCCCGACCACGGCAATTCTCGCGCCCATTGTGTCACAGATCAACCTCTCCCGGAAGCGATCGCAGCAGTCAGGGCGGAGATCGTCAGCCAACAGCTCGCCCCACCAATTGTTTACCAGATCGACGAGAGGCTTCGGGAGTACGGCACACCATTCGCTAACCGTAAACCAGGCGTGGTATCCGGTGAGAAGGAGATCGCCTTGTTTGTGGGTGACGAAGCCCAGTATCTCTGGCCTAAAACCCTGCCGGCTGTAATTGATTTATTGCACGCTCAGGGAATCGATCCGGTCATGATCGGTGTGGGACGTAACAGCGGCTATCTTGCCAGTTCCCTGGGTTTACTGGAAACAGCCAAGGGGTTGGCCGAAGAGAACCTGGCAGAACTCGAGGCCAGTAGAGCTGAATATCTGTTAGTTCTCTCACCGGGTGATTTTTTTACATTCAACCAACTCTACAACGAACGCTTGGGTATCGAATTCCCGGCGGGCGTGGAATTGCTCGAGTTAACCACATTGCTCGCAGGGCGTTTGGAAGGAGGTAAATTAAAGTTAAAACGTTCAACGGATGAAGAGCCATATGCATATGTAGATCCTACCCACGCTGTACGAGTTCCTAACCGGCATGATATCCCCAGGAAACTGCTGGCAGCTATAATGCCCGGCGAATCTCGCGAATTGTTCTGGCGTCGCGAACGGGCTCATCCGGTGGGTTGTACAGCACTGCAATTCACCAAGCCAGATATCGCCGAAAAGCTCACCATGTCCAGGTTAGAAGATGCCCGGGAGAGTGAAGCTACTACTCTCATTAGCGAAGATCCTGGCACCCTGAAGAAGTTGGATGAATCGGCAGCTGGACATGGGCTGCGTGTAAAGGGTCTCTATGAATTGCTGGCGGAACACCTAATTCATGATGAACACGGTGCAGCTGCGCTCGATTGAGCGTAGGTAGGACACCGCTTCATAATAATGGTTATCTAAAATTTCTATTTTCAACAGGAGGTAAGAAATGCATCTATCAATGCACAACTGGATGAGGGCTGAGCCCATCGATGTGACCATTCGCCGCTTGGCCAAATATGGCTATGAGAGCATCGAGATCAGCGGCGAGCCATACCAATATGACACCAAAGAAGTGCGCAAGAGCCTCAAGGAAAATGGCATCCGCTGTTGGGGATCGGTGACCTTGATGCATCCAGGTCGTAACCTGGTCGCCAAGGATGAGGCGGAAAGAGCTAGCTCGGTACAATACGTCAAAGATTGCATCACGATGGTCAAGGAGCTGGAAGGCTACGAGATGACTATCGTGCCAGGTACCGTAGGAAAAATTGAACCTGATGGGACGCCAGAAGAGGAGTGGGAGTGGGCGGTTGACAGCCTGAAGCAATGCTACGAGTGGGGTAAGCAAGAGGGCGTCGTGCTGGCTGTTGAACCGATCAACCGCTTCGAAACCTACTTCTGTTTTTACGGCGCGCAAGCCATGGCCTTAGCCGAAGCTGTGGGGCCGGATTGCGGTGTCTGCCTGGATGCCTTCCACATGAACATGGAAGAGGCCGATCCATACGAGACAATTCGTGCGGCCAAGGGTCGCCTGGTTGATTTCCACGTGGCGGACACCAACCGCTTCGCCTGTGGTCAGGGACACTGGGATTGGAAGAAGGTGGTCGATACGCTGAAAGAGATCGGCTATGATGGCGCTTTGACGGTTGAGTTCGTAGCCCCCGTCGACCGCACGCCGGCCAACCCTTATCCGGATGCCATCGAGACCAACCCGGTCGATATCTCGCCTGAGCAGAAGAAGTTCATTGAAGATCACGGCTCAAGCATCCTGACTGAAAAATTCTACAGCTGGCAGGTCGAGGAATGCGCTAAGACGTTATTGCCGCTCATCTAGGGTCAGCAGAGTCAAGGACTGCTGGGAGTCGCCAGCTCGACATTCTGTTTATGATCATGCTTATCTTCCCCTCCTCGTTCGAAGGGAGGGGAGGATAAGGCTTGTTAGGGTGTAGACAGGGATTTGGAGCTTTTGATCCTGTTAGTTCATATTGGTTGCAGATCAGGAAGAGCTGTTCTTTAAGATGAGCAGCCGATTGACGTTTGATATTCATCCTCAACTGCGGAGATTGATCGATGGCTAAGAATGTTGTCATCATCGGGACCCTCGATACAAAAGGTCCTGAAATCCTATACCTGCGTGACCGCATCCAGGCGCTTGGTCTGGATACAATTGTTATTGATTCAGGAATCCTTGGCGAACCGATCGATATCGTCCCCGATATCAGCCGGGCGGAAGCTGCCACATACGCGGGGACGACCATCGAAGCGTTGCAAGCCGCTGGTAGCCGGGGTAAGGCTGTTCATGGTATGCGGGAAGCATTAAAAGTGCTGACCCTGGAATTGTACAAATCTGGCCGGCTGCAGGCCATTGCCAGTATGGGTGGTGCAGAAGGTGCGGTAATGGGCGCAGCGGCCATGATGCAGCTTCCGGTAGGGGTGCCGAAGGTTTTGGTGTCGCCAATCGCTTCTGGGAAACATTATTCGTTGACATCCTTGGTTTGAACCCGATCGCCACGACAATATTTGACAATGTCGCTGCCGCGATTAAGGGACTCGTGGAGCACGGACATGAACTGGAGAAACCCAAGCCAGAGGACAAATATGTCGCGGTAACTATGCTCGGCAATACCACCAAAGCCGTAATGGCGCTGAAAGATCGCTTAGCCGAGGCAGGCTACGAAGCTGTCATCTTCCACTCGAATGGCGTTGGGGGACCGGCGATGGAAGAACTGGCAGAGGCAGGGCAGTTTATTGGCGTGATCGACTTCACCACCAATGAGACTTACGATCCGATGACCGGCGGCATCCACGATGGCGGTCCTGAGCGGTTAAAACGGGTTGGAGCCCTGGGTTTACCCCAAGTTGTCGTACCCGGTTGTATCGATTTCAGCGTTTTCCACGCTGGTTCAATCCCGGAAGAGCTGCAAGGACGACCTGTATATGACCATAATCCTGAGTACACTTTAGTCAGGGCCAGTCATGATGAGATGGTAGCATTAGGTCATCTTTTCGCTGAGCGGCTCAACATCGCTAAGGGCCCGGTCGTCATAGCCGTTCCCACCCAAGGGCTATCCATACCCAATGTCCCGGATGGTCCATTTTGGAACCCGCAGGCTGATGCAGCTTTCCTGGAAGCGTTGCAGGGGGATATCCAGGAAGAGATCCCCGTGATGACTTTTGAAAGACATGTAAACGACCCCCAATTCGGTAGGGAGGTCGCTGATCTATTCATTAATTTAATGAAGAAGGAGAGATCATGATGATCGCTGATAATGGAAGAGATTATAAAGACCTTCCCCATCTGACGGAAGGCGACCAGGAGTTTCGGGATAAATTCCTCTCCTGGGACCTAGGCAACCTGTCCTTCATTGATGTCCAGGCATACCTCAGGGTAAAAGACCTCATCCTGGTGCCGATGGCCAGCTTCGAACAGCATGGCCCGCACCTGCCCATCTATACCGACACGATCACCTGCGTCGAAATCTCGCGCCGCGTTGCGGAGATGATCGCTGTGCTGCACACACCCCCGATCTGGACCGGATATTCTCCCCAACACATGTTCGCACCTGGGATGGGGCGTGGCACGATCACAATCCGCAGCAGCGTGCTGCTTGATTTAGTTCATGATGTCGGCCGCAGCCTGATACACCACGGGTTCAACCGCATTATCTTCATTAACGGGCACGGCTCGAATGTCAAGGTAATAGATCCGGTCCTGCGCAAGCTGCGTTACGAGACAGGTGCATTGATCTCATTTGTCAAGCCCTACATGGAGAACTATGTTGGCATCCTGGAGGGATTGATGGAGAATCCCTGGGAGGAGACCCCTGGTTGGCACTCCAGTGAACTGGAAACTTCCCAGGACCTGGCCTGGAATGAGAACTATGTACGCATGGATCGAGCAAATTTCAATTCCCGAATTCCTGCCCAAAACGTTTGAAAAGAAAGACGGCATGCCGGATGTGGAATTCGAAGGTTATAAATATTTTACATTCCCCATGGACCACCACGAGTTCATCGAGACAGGTGTCATCGGCAATCCGCTGCGGGCAACCAAAGAGAAAGGGGAAGAGGCATTCCGGCGCTTATCAGAGCATGTCGCCCGCGGGATCCTCGAACTACAGAAAGTGCCAGTCACAGTGCACACTCGCGAGTTTGTCGATCGAGTTGTTTAATCGTTCATCACCTTTATGGGGGCTGTCCGACAGCCCCCTCATTGATTAAATTGGAGGTTTTGTATGAAAGTCGGAGTTTTCAGCTTCGTGTTTCAGGATTTGCTTTCTTTCGACCAGGCATTGGATTGGATCGCTGGGGTAGGGGCGGAGGCAGTTGAAATTGGATCGGGTGGGTATGTGGCAGAATTGGGTGAGTCATACTGTAAACCACAGGAGCTGCTGGCAGATTCACAGAAGCTGGCTGCCTGGAGACAGATGGTTGACGATCATGGTTTGGAGATCAGCGCTTTGAGCTGTCACGGCAATCCTTTGCATCCGGATTCTGATATTGCCAAACTGCACAGGGAGGAATTTCGCAATACAGTGCTGGTAGCCGAAAAATTAGGTGTGCGCAGAGTTATCACCTTCTCTGGTTGCCCCGGAGACAGTGAAAGCAGTAAGTATCCGAACTGGGTGACCTGTCCCTGGCCGCCCGATTTCCTGCGCATCCTGGAGTGGCAGTGGAACGAAAAGGTCATCCCTTATTGGCAAGAAGAGGTTCGCTTCTGCCGTGAGCATGGACCCGGGGTTTGTGGTTTACAACCCGGAGACCATGCTGCGCTTACGGGAAGCGGTCGGACCGGAGATCGGCGCCAATTTTGATCCCAGCCACTTATTCTGGCAGGGCATAGATCCTATTTTTGCCATCCGGGAATTGGGGGAGGCTATCTTCCATGTGCATGCTAAAGATACGATTATCGATCCGGTGAACACGCCAGTGAACGGTGTCTTGGACACCAAACCCTACGCCGATGAAGCCAATCGGTCCTGGATATTCCGCACGGTTGGCTATGGACACGACTTCAAATTCTGGAAGGACCTGGTCAGCAATCTCCGCTTGGTCGGATATGATTACGTGTTGAGCATGGAACATGAAGACTGGAGAAAGGCGTTGCCGCGCTACGCGAGCTGGTCCTGACTGACGATCGTGGGAAACCCTGGTTTGAATCCTGAAGATGAAAGTTGATCTCAATTATGGGCGTACTGGACTAGCGATTGATCTGCCTGATTCTACACATGTGCTGCAAACCCGCTTCGTTCCTGGTTTGCAGGACGAAGCCGCAGCGATAAGCCAGGCACTGCGTGCTCCAATCGGATCACCACCCTTATCCGAGCTGGTTGAAGTGGGCGATAAGGTTGTGGTTGTGCATACCGATATCACCCGCGCTACTCCTAATGATCGGATCTTACCGGTCTTGCTGGGGGAGATCGAGGAGACAGGGGTTTCTGCTGAAGATATCGTTTTGTTAAACGGATTAGGGACTCACCGCCCCCAGACCGAGGCGGAGTTACGCACCATGTTGGGCGATCAAATCGTGGATCGCTACCGCTGCCTACAGCACGATTGCAACGATGACTCCAATCTGGTATCCCTGGGAGAGACATCATCAGGAAATCCGGTGCGCATCAATCGTCTCTACCAGGAAGCAGATGTCCGCATCTTGACTGGCTTCATTGAGCCGCACTTTTTTGCCGGTTTTAGCGGCGGGCCGAAAGCGATCCTGCCTTCCTTGGCGGGTAAAGAAAGTGTCTTCACCAATCATGGATTGCAAATGATCGCTCACCCGCAGGCCGCCTGGGGTGTGACCGAAGGCAACCCGATCTGGATGGAGATGCGTGAAGTAGCCTTGCGCACAAAACCGACCTTCTTGCTCAATGTGGCACTCAACGTGCGGCGTGAGATCACGGGTGTCTTCGCCGGGGATATGCTCGCTGCCCACGCGCAGGGATGTGTATTCGTTAAAGAGAACGCAATGGTTGAGCGCTGCCAGCCAGGTGGTAAAGGAGGGCGGCGCGATCATCATCGCCACCGCCTGCGAAGATGGCCTGCCGGAACATGGGCTCTACGCGCAGCTCTTGTCGCAGGCTGGATCTGCAGATCCAGGCTCAGATACAGAATCGAGCTGATGTTTATGTCTACAGCGATGGATTAACGGATCAGCAGATCGAACGAGCGCTTTTTATCCCCTGCCGTGATATTGAATTTACATTGACGCAGCTGGGTAAAAGATATGGTGAAGGAGCCCGTATTTGCGTTCTCCCAGAGGGCCCCCAATTGATCCCGTATTTACAAAAGCAAGGGTCTGCAGTTTAACCCCAGGTGTGGATATTTGTTCATATGGCGTGAGGTGAAATCATGGACAGCAAAGCATACCGACTGAGAGAATTCATCGATCCACATGATAGTCGCAGCCTGGTCCTGGATGCCAGCGCGGGTCTATCCTTGGGTCCGCTGCCGGGGTTGGAGCAGTTTTCAACAGCGGTTGAGCCTGTGTTGCCAGTCCAGGGCAGGCAGGCAGGCTGGCTGGTCGCACACGCAGCGATGCAGCTTTATTGGTGCGCGGTGATTGGACGAATGCGCTACGCGTGCCTGATTTTGTGCTCCCGCCAGAGACGACCAGCCATATACCCCTGCTAAATCCAGCCGATGCACTGGATCTGGGAGCCAGCGCATTAGTGATCTACTTTTTATTGGGTTTCGAAGAACAGATTGAGGCAGGTTGCCTGAGAGAGACGGTTCAACTGGCGCTTCAAGGTGCCCAGGTAAACATGCCGTTGATCGTAGATGTGCAGCCGATCGGACCTCGGGTAGTGCTCCACCAAAAAGCGATCGAATTGGGCGTTTCTTATGCCCTGGAAGGTGGGGCGGATGGAGTCGCCATACCTTGGTCGAGTAGAGGTTCTTTTGAGACAGTTCTTGCCATGGCTGCAGGGACTCCGGTATGGATCAAACCAACTACTTTGCAAGAAGCTTCGGCAGAATTAGGTGAGGTGTTGGATATGGGTGGAACTGGTCTGTGGCTCGATCAACGATTGTTCGCCTCCCGGGATCCAGTGAAACGATTAGAAGAATATCGCGCACAAATTCACCAGCCGGAACCAGCCGGATAGCAACTGGAGGTGTCACATGAATGCCGGACTGCAGGCGAGATTTGACAGGTTGTTCAACAGGCATGGGGATGGTCGAGCAGTGTGTGTGGCTGCCGATCACGGCTACATGAGCGATGTCACCCCCAACGTTGTCAATCTGCGACCAGTAACCGAGGCTGTAATCCAGGGAGGTGTGGACGGTATATTGCTCAGCCCGGGCCAGGCAATGCGCCTGGCTTCCTACTTCCAGGGGCGAGATGGACCCGCATTGATCGTGCGCGTCCCGCAGCGCTTGCTGACTCACCAAAAGGTGGTTACAGCTCAACAGGCTGTTGAGCTGGGCGCTTCGGCGATCACGATTTACCTCTTCCTGGGATACAACGACCAGATTGAAGCAATTGGGATCGAGGTTTGCGCTCGTTTCGTGCGTGAATGTCACCAGGTAGGATTGCCGTGTATTATTGAACCCCTGGCTTACGGAGGTCAGGTGACCGGGGCGAACAGCGTGGAAATCCTCACCCTGGGAGCGCGCATGGCCGTCGAGATAGGTGCAGATGCGTTAAAAATTCCCTATACCGGCGACGTGGATACCTTCCGCAATCTGGTCGACGTGGCTGGTGTACCGGTGCTGGTATTAGGCGGGGCTCGGTCTGATTACGAACGGGATGCACTGGAATTGTTCGCCGAAGGATTAGAAGCTGGGGGCAGCGGGTGTCTGATGGGGCGTAATGTTACTAAATCACCCGATCCTCAGGGTATGGTTGAACAGCTGTGCGGCATCGCTCACCAAGGTTGGACAGTCGATCGGGCACTGCAAACAGAGCAATGGGACTTAATTAAGCTGAAGGCGCATCCCGCTAAATGTACTGGCTGCATGCTGTGTGTTGTAGCGTGTGTAGCGACCCATGACGATGGCAGCTTCGGGACATCGCTGTCCCGTTTGCGGATTGATCCAGGCAGAAAACAGGGACAGCACAGGGTGATGTTCTGCACTCTGTGCAAGAAGTGTCTCGATGTATGCCCAACTGATGCCTTACGCTGGCATCCCCAATCGGGAGCGGTCGAATTATTGGTGGATAAATGCACAGCCAGCGATGAATGCGTCAAGATCTGCCCCACCCAAGTGATCGTCCACAGCGATACAGGCATTCAAATTGAATCCGGTGAAAGCCTCGATTGGTACCCAGTAGTATGTGATTTGTGCGGCGGAGAGCCCGAATGCGCCATCATCTGTCCCACCGAGGCGATCTTCATTGATCAACGGAAGGAGCTGGCCTGATGGACCTGCGAAGACGAGCATATTGCGACCGAATCCTGCGAGTTGATTTAAGTAGCGGCGAGATCAGCACTACCCCACTGCCTGTTGAAAGCATGCCGCTGATCCTGGGAGGTAAGGGATTGGGTGCCTGGGAGATCTACCATGACCAATCCCAGGGGGTAGAGCCTCTCTCTCCGGAGAACCAGTTGATCTTTCACAATGGTCCCCTGACTGGCACAACTGCTCCGACTGCCGGAAGATTTGGCTGCACGACCCTCAGTCCGGCGACCAGGACCTATAGTGATGCTTATTGCGGTGGATATTGGGGACAGATGCTCAAGTATGCAGGCTATGATGCGCTGGTGGTGAAAGGCGCCGCAGACCAGCCAGTCATGCTGGTCATTGATGATGAGCGATTTGATCTGCGTCCAGCGGATCATCTTTGGGGGCTCAATATCACCCAGACCAGCGAGCAGATTCGCCAGGAATTCGGATCGGAATGGCAATCCCTGGTCATTGGGCCGCCAGGGGAAAATCAGCGCAACCTGGCTGGAATATTTAACGATTCGCGCGCCCTGGCACGCGGCGGCGTTGGCGCGGTAATGGGTTCGAAGAACCTGAAAGCCATCCTGACCCGGGGCAATGGTCATGTCACTGTATTCGATCCTGATGGATATCGTCGCGCTTTGCAATTGGCTTTTCGCGCTGTACGCATGTCCAGCGAGACGACCCTGCTGAATCGTGAAGGCACCGTCAATATCCTTGAGATCATCGATGTGATGGGTGCGCTACCAACGCGCAATTTCCAAAGGGGTCAATTTGAGGCTGCTGATAAAATCTCCGGTAATTCATTCCGAGAGCACGAATGGGTCAAGGATTATGCCTGCTTTGGCTGCCCGATCGCCTGTGGAAAATATACGCGACCCCTATCGGATGGTGTGGTCATCGAGGGACCAGAATATGAGACCACCTTTGCTATGGGACCCAACTGCGCTATCGGCGACCGCGAAACGATCATCCGTCTCAACTGGTGGTGTGATGAGTATGGTCTTGATACGATCAGCACCGGCGGCGTGGTAGGACTGGTGATGGAGATGTTCGAACGCGGTATGCTGGATGCTGGCGATCTGGATGGTATCGAGCCGCGCTTCGGTGATGCTGCAGCTGCTCTAGCTCTGGTTGAAAAAATGGCCAAAGTTGAAGGCTGCGGGGAGTGGCTGGCACAGGGTGTGGCTGCCATCGCTGACCAGCATCCGCAGGCGCAACCCTTTGCCATGCATGTCAAAGGACTTGAAATGCCGGCTTATCACCCCAACGCCGCCAAGGGGACAGCACTGGCCTACGCTGTCTCCGAGCGCGGGGCCTGCCACCTGCGTGGAGCTCCACTCGGTGAGCTGTTCAGCGGGTCAGCCGATCCATTGGCCATCGATGGGAAAGCGCAGCTGTTCCGCGATCACCAAGCCGACAAAGCGATCTGGGACAGCGCCTGCCTGTGCTATTTCCCCGGTTATGGGATGAAGCTTAAAGAGCTCTGGCAGCTGGTTACAGCCGCAACCGGTTTTGATTATCCCACCGTGCGTGACTTCGAATTGATCGGCGAGCGGATTTCAACCCTGGCGCGTGCTTTCAACGTGCGAGAAGGCTTCAAGAGAGAAGCGGATACGCTGCCGCCGCGCAACCTCGCTCAACCAATGGTCGGTGGACCAGCCGATGGGCATGTCGTAGAACTGGCGCCCATGCTCGATGAGTATTACCGCCTGATGGGCTGGGACGAGGAAGGTATACCGACACCTGAAAGAATGCAGGAATTGCAACTGTTAAATGAAGATGGATCTCGGGAATGACCGTCGACCCCATCATTTTTTACCTCATGGTGGCCCTCATCGCCTTCATGATCGGTCTCGCCAAGGGTGGATTGGGCGGTACGCTGGGCGCTTTGGCTACCCCATTATTGGCACTGGTGATGCCCCCCGATCAGGTGATCGGATTGATACTTCCCATCCTGATGCTGGCAGATATCTTCGCTGTTTCATTTCACTGGCGGCGCTGGAACACAAAATTGGTGCTGCTCTTGATCCCCGGGGCGATCGTAGGGGTTACGATCGGTACTTTTTTCATCACCAATGCTCCCACCGACACCCTGCGCACCGCATTGGGGGTGATCGTCTTGATTTTTTCTGTTTATAAGATCTTTGAAAGCCGCATCCAAGGTGCCCTAAAGTATCACCCGCGCAACTGGCATGGATTATTAGCCGGAACTATCACCGGTCGTTTTCATCGCCACTTCAGCAATTTTTTTCTTCCTGCTTAACTGGATCAAGGTGCCATATTATTGGTATGCAGATTTGTTTGATTTCCAGCTGTTGTGGCAGATCGCCTGGTTGCTGCCGTTGGTTCCCATCGGAGTATGGGTGGGTCGCTGGGGAGCCAGCAAGGTTGATAAAGAGACCTTCGAGTGGATCATCACCGGGTTGCTGGTTGTTGCGGCATTGCTGTTGATATTTGCCTGATGTTCGCTGATCATGAAGGATTTGAATTGGGCAGAACGGGGGGAAAGAGATGGACGATCACCTATTTAGAACCAGCAAAAACAGCCCGGTGTGAGCAGCCTTGTTGTCTTCCATCCTCTCTAATGGTCGTACAGTTTTAAATTGGCGGGGATTCGCTTTGTGAAGGGGCACCGCCGGTTAAGTCCTCTTCAATGGGTCTTAAATCTTCTTTGCCCTGGTCATCAGCCGTTTTAGGTTCAGATTCATTAAATATCCCCTCTAAGCGCCAGATGCGCCAGATGACGAGCAGTGATATTCCCCATACGAGAACGAACAGCGCAACTGCCAAAAAATCTCTGGCTGAATTCAACCAATCCAGCATGAGCGTGGTCTGCAAAAAGGGGATGGCGACTGTGATGACTACAGTCAGTATAAATAGTACTCCAAGTGTGATCGCCATCCAGAAGATGCGCTTGTCTTTACTGATTGGGGCGCCGCCAGCCAGGAATCTCC
>WOR8_10009556_pt1 | contig 11840 bp, 13 predicted proteins | sample DeeMarSeWOR38_10_FD_19890 | JGI IMG/M metagenome (IMG submission 19890) | reverse complement strand
ACAGTATGACTGCTTTTGGACGTGGCGAGGCCATGGCTGAGGGATATCGATTTACAGTGGAACTGCGTACGCTCAATCACCGTTTTTGTGATATTCGCATAAAGTTGCCCCGCAAATACACGGACTTCGAGGAGGAAATAAAACGGAAGCTTAACTCTCAGTTTTCCAGGGGACGTATCGAGGTAAATGTTGTTGCCGACGAGGCCTTGGATAAAGTGCAGCATCTCACGGTTGATTCAGAGTTGGTTGAGACCTACAAGCGGTTACTTCTCGATCTTCAAGACCAATTGGGCCTCGAGGCCAGTCTGGGCTTGGATACACTTTTGCATTTTCGGGACATTTTTGTTTTTGAAGAAGACGATGAGGGTCGCGCCCAAGCCTGGAAAGTACTGGAAACGGCTCTTGATCAAAGCGTGGAAGAGTGTATTCAGATGCGAAAGGAAGAGGGTTTGGCCATAGAAATTGATTTCATTGAACGTCTGAGTCAACTGGAAACCCTTAGCAGCGAGGTTGAAAGTCGGACGCCCCTTGTTGTTGTCGATGTGCGCGACCGACTACAGAAGCGGATTGAGGAGCTCCTTGGTCAAGGGGAATTAGATGAGTCTCGTTTGGCTCAGGAGGTTGCCATTTTGGCGGAGAAGAGCGATATCACCGAAGAGGTGATACGTTTTAAGAGCCATATACAGCAGTTTCGGGCCTTGATCAAGGCTAGCGGGCCCCGCGGGCGCCAGTTAGAGTTTCTTCTGCAGGAGATGCACCGTGAGATCAACACTATAGGCTCCAAGGCTAATGATGTGGAGATTGCTCAGAAAGTAATCCAGCTCAAAACAGAGCTAGAGAGGTTGCGGGAACAGGTGCAGAACGTCGAATAAGGGGTAGGTCGAGAACAATTAATTTAACGACAAAATCGGTTCAGGTCGCCATTTGCCAGAAGGTGGGGTTGAAATGGAAGGAAAGCTTTTAAACATAGGCTTTGGCAACACGGTGGTGGCAGATCGGGTAGTTGCAATCGTTTCACCAGGATCTGCACCAATGAAACGGTTAAAAGAAGACGCCAAGATGGCCAAAAAACTCATTGATGCCACCATGGGTCGCCGTACTCGGGCAATCATTATTACCGACAGCAATCATGTCATATTATCTGGCGTGCAGGCTGAGACAATTGCCCAAAGGTTCATGGCTGACTCGCTAGGCAAGGACGGCGATAGCAAATCAAAGTGATGGAGTCCAGCGGACAACTCTTCGTGCTATCCGGACCATCAGGGGTGGGAAAGTCGAGTTTGCGCGAGAAGGTGAGAAAGCAATTCCCTGAACTCGCATATTCGATCTCCTACACCACAAGACCTCCGCGCCATGGCGAGAGTGAGGGCAAGGACTATCACTTCATATCGGAGGCCACTTTTTTTGCCATGAGGGAAAGGGGCGCTTTTGTGGAGTGGGCCCTTGTGCATGGAAACTATTATGGCACCTCTGTCGAGGAGCTAAGAAAACAACTGAACCAACACGGGGGTGTGCTTCTAGAAATTGATGTTCAGGGTGCGCGCCAGGTCAAAGACCGCTTTCCCCAGGCTTGCTTCATTTTCGTCTTACCACCTGACCGCGAGACTCTAGAAAAAAGACTTTTGGAGAGGGGTACCGAACAAGGGGAGAACATAAAGGCCCGGCTGGAGAACGCCATGGGAGAACTCTCGGAAGCCTCTTGGTATGACTATTTGATAATCAACGACGTTCTTGATGAGGCTGTAGAGGCTCTCATGTCTGTTATTCTGGCTGCCCGTTACCGGCGACAGGCTGTTTTGCCCGGGGTGAGAGATCTATTACAACGAGAATGAAGTGCAGATTATCTAGGTCTTGGAGGGATAGAGCAAATAAAAATTCCAAATCACAAATCACAAATGTCAAATGGTTCGACAGGCTCACCACCCTGAGCCAAGTCGAAGGGCAAATAACAATGACCAATCCGCCTCCGGCGGACCAAAGCTGTTTTGGTCATTTGGTATTGGAATTTGGTGCTTGGAGTTTGGGATTTCATATACTCTACCACTCCATCACTCCATCTGATTCCCGCGCGAAGAAAAGACTTCTAAAGCCCCTCATGCGGGCGGCTTAAAGCCTGGCCCGGATTTATATTTTTTGTTTTTCAATTAACTACAAAGTTAGCCCTCCCATGGCAGACGAGATTCTTTACGGTATCAATCCAATCCGAGAAGCACTGATCAGCCGCGGCCATAAAGTTAGAGAGATCTGGATAGGTCGAAGAGGGTCCAGTACCGCCCTTCGGGAGATCCTCAACCAAGCGCGGGGGCTTGGCATTAAGGTCCGAACTATGGATCGCCGACGTTTGGATGTTAGGGCAGGGACCACCAGCCATCAAGGGATTGTAGCATTTCTCTCACCCTATGATTATGTGGATTTGGAGATTATTTTACAGGCCGCCCTCGGCGAAGGGGCTGCCCTTATTGTTGTGCTTGACGGAATCGAAGATCCTCAAAATCTGGGCGCTTTAATTCGCACCGCTTATGTCTGCGGCGCTCACGGAGTGGTAGTGCCCAAAGATCGTGCGGCGCACCTAACAGCATCAGTGGCTAAAACCTCTGCAGGCGCCCTTGAGTATACTAAGGTTGCCCGGGTCACTAACCTGAGGCGAACATTAGAGCTTTTGAAGGACCAGGGGGTGTGGGTAGTGGGTTTGACCATAGAAGGGGATCAACCCATCTATGAACTAGATCTCTGCCAACCCACTGCCTTGGTAATAGGTGGAGAGGCTAAGGGTATCCGACCACTGATAAAGCAGACCTGTGATTTGCAAGCTTATATTCCCCAGCAAGGGAGATTGGATTCTTTAAATGCAGCGGCAGCAGGAGCTATGGCCTTATATGAAACCATGCGTCAGAGGCTTACAGCCGCTCCCCGAAAATAGCAGTTCCCACCCTAACCAATGTTGCCCCTTCCTCGATAGCCGTTTCAAAATCGCCAGACATGCCCATGGAAAGCTCTTTCATTTCAACCCCGGGCAGCTGGGCCTTGGCTATTTTTTGGCTCAATTCTCTCAGCTGGACAAAATACGGTCTGGCTCTTTCAGGTTGATCAAAGAATGGGGGCATGGTCATAAGTCCCCGGATCTGCAGATTTGCCAAATTGGAGATTTGTTTGATAAGGGAGATACATTCTGACGGTGCTACTCCTCCCTTGCTAACTTCGCTGGCTAGGTTCACCTGTATGATGATGGGAATTGTCCGGCCTAATGGTTGGGCACGGCGGTTTAGTTCTTTTGCCAGCTTAACTGAATCAACTGTTTGAATCATGTCGAAAAGCTTCACTGCATACTTTGCTTTGTTTGTTTGCAACTTTCCGACGAAATGCCAACTTACTTCGCCTCCAACTTCCTTGATTTTCTCTCGGGCTTCTTGGACGTAGTTTTCCCCCAGAATCTGTAAACCTGCAGAAACTGCTTCTTTAATCCGGTCCACATCTACGGTTTTTGTGACTCCTACAAGTTTGACCGAATCCGGCGCGCGGCCGGAACGCCTGGCGGCCTCCGCCATTTTCTCTTTGACCCGGGCCAAGTTCTCTGCAATTGAAGCCATAGCCCCCCCTAGCAGCAACGGTCGGAAAATTGGAACCACAGAGGAGAACAAATCCGAAATCCGAAACACGAAACAAATTTAGGAATTTAGGGATTCAGGAATTTTGAAATTAAAGGGTTAAGAGATTGCTATCTGCTAGGTTTTCGTATTTGCGAATTCCTCAATTCCTTAATTCCTAAATTAGCTGGATTTCGAATTTTATGGTGGCTCATTTGCTCTGTGATCTCTGTGGTTAAATATATCCCTTTGTAACGGGACTTGCTATTTGAAGGGATCGGCTACCCCATGACGACGTAATAACTCCAATGTTTCACAAAGAGGCAATCCTACCACATTGGAGTAAGAACCCTCGATCCGCTGGACCAGGCACCCGCCTATGCCCTGGATGCCGTAAGCACCAGCTTTGTCCATGGGTTCACCAGTTCTTATATACCCCTCTATATCCCCCGCACTGAGGCTTCTCATGAAGACCTTGGTCTCAACCCACTGGCTCTCTACCACTTCAATACCTGGGTGCATAAGACAAATTCCGGTAATGACGCAATGGCTGCGCCCGGCCAATCGAGAGAGCATGGAGAAGGCCTCATATGAGTCGGCTGGCTTCCCCAAAATTTCTTGGCCAATAATAACAATGGTGTCCGCCCCAAGGACCCATTTATTCGGGTGGCGGTCAGCCACCTCCCTGGCTTTGGCCTCAGCAAAATAAGTGGCATGCACATGTGGCTTCAACCCGCGTTGGTTGATCTCCTGATGCCTGCTGGGAACTACGATAAAAGAGAGGCCAATTTGCGCCAAAAGTTCTTGGCGCCGCGGAGAAGCCGAAGCCAGGATGAAGTCCGCATTTTTTACATCTTCGGTCATTCTAGTCTTTACAGTGGCCATGCAGGTTATGACACAACTAAAGATTTCTACCACAAAGGACACAGAGGGCAGCAAACCTGAAATCCGAATACCTGCCCGCCATGCGAGCAAGGCGAGGCAGGCGGGTCGAAATGCACAGATTGAGGAATTTAGGGATTCAGAAATTCAGGGATTGAAAAAAGAACGAAGCCTAATCTTTTAATTCCCCAATTCCCTAATTGATTAATTTGTTTCGTCCTTGGGGTTTAGGATTTTGCATTTAGTGGTAGTTCCTCCGCTCTGTGCTCTCAGTGATCTCTGTGGTTTAATCTTTTCTTTCTCTGTAGGGTTGCGGAGTTGGTAACCTAAAAAGCCGTTGAGCATTTGAACTGGTCTGTCTGGCTACGTCCTCCAAGGGGATTTTCCTTAAAGATGCGATTTTTTCTGCCGTATAAACTATAAAAGCGGGTTGGTTCCGCTTGCCACGTTTGGGTACGGGAGCCAAAAAAGGGGCATCGCTCTCCAGGAGTAATCGGTCAAGGGGACAGTTTTGGGCCACATCCTGAAGATTTTTTGATTTGGCGAAGGTAACGGGTCCCGCAATTGAGAGGTACAAGCCAAGATCTAGACATTTTTTCGCAAAGGACCAGTCGCCGGAAAAGCAATGCATGGCTCCACCTATTTCCCAGACCTTATTTTCCTGCAATATCTGGAAAACCTTTTGGTGAGCCTCGCGGTCATGAATGACTACGGGCAATCCTAACTGCCGGGCCAAATTGAGTTGTGCCTTCATGCAGGTGACTTGCACAGATTGTGCTTGATAATTGCGGAAGAAATCCAGGCCAATCTCGCCGTAAGCTACAACTTGTGATTTACTTCCTAGGCTGAGTAAATCCTGGATGTCTTCAGAAGAAAGAACCTTGGCATTATGGGGATGAATTCCCACTGTGGCGTAAATTTCCTCGTTGTCCTCAGCCAGTGCGATGGCTCGCCTAGAGGAGGGAAGGTCGATTCCTATGGTGACAAGTTGCTGGACTCCAGCCAGCTTTGCCCGAGCCAGAATATCTTTTCGATCGTTGGCAAAATCTTCAAAGTCAAGATGGCAATGGGTATCAACAAACATTTTTTTAGCTGAATGTGAGATGGTAACTTATCAATTCAGGAATTTAAGAATTTAGGGATTCAGGAATTAAGGGATTATGGGATTCATGGATTGGAAAAAGAAGAAAGCCCAATTCCCTAATTCCTCAATTCCCCAATTCCTAAATATCTGAATTTCTTTGTTTCGTCCTTGGTATTTCAAATCTGAATGCAGCTTTGCCGTGTTTCGGCTGAACTATAAGATTAAATATTGGAGGTGTCAACTTCATTTCGGATTTCGGATTTCGGATTTCGGATTTCGGATTTCGGATTTCGGATTTCGGATTTCGGATTTCGGATTTCGGATTTCGGATTTCGGATTGAGCTCACCGCTTTTCTCAATCCATAGAAAAATCTAAAATCTGCAATCTAAAATTTACAATAGTTTGTGCTTTCCTCTAGCATGTGGTTAAGATAATCAGAAATAAAAGGGGTAGTGTAAATGGAATTTTTTTGGATTCTTGGAGCGGGTCATTTTGGCTCTTTGGCGGTGAACCGCATTTTACAAAGGAAAAGGCACTGCAACTTACTAGTAGTGGACCGGGATGCAAAACCACTGGATGAGCTGAAGGATAAGCCCCTGAATATCGTAAAACAGGAAGCTGTCGACTTTCTCTCAGCGCAACATGGCACGGGAGATGAATGGATTGTCCCAGCAATTCCCGAACATGTAGCCTTCTGCTGGCTCCATCAGCAGTTGAACAAAGAGGGGACAGTCACGCCACTTGTCGCCCCTTTAGTTCTTGATCAGCAAATTCCCAATCCAATGAGAAGCAAAGAAGGAGTTCTCTATACGAGTTTTGCAACATTTCGCTGTCCAGATGACTGTGATGAGAGGGAGGAGATGTGCAGCGTAACCCGAGAACGGCGTGAAGCTAATTTGTTTGACCTTATCCAGAACATAGAGGTCCCCGGCTATAAGACCTTGGTGGTTCGCAGCCATCAACTGGCGCCAGGTGTTGGTGGCTACCAATTGTCGACTCTTTGGCGGCTTCAGGAAGCAGCGAGATCCGCCAAGAAGAATATCCTAGTCGCCACCGCCTGCCGTTGCCACGGAGTTATTAATGCACTGCGTTTCGACCGCAGTGCGAACTAGGCACTAAGCACTAGGCACGGGGAAAAAGCGAGACGAGCGAGACGGGCGAGACGAGCAAGACGTGCAACATCAAAATCATCAAATACCTGTTATTCCCAATTCCCGCCTCGCCCGACATCCCGTCTCGTAAGGCAAAGCTCATAAAGCTTTGCCTTATTCATTGACGGGTTTGGTGGATGTCGCTATACTCTCAATAAAATCAAGCAACTAAAGGAGTTATGTGTGGCGTTAAGGTCAGGCGCGAGACCATAGGAGAATAAATGAGTGATTCCGGTCAAGCCGTGTTGGAGGCCATATTTGCCAGGAGAAGCGTCAGGCAGTATACCGATGATCCGGTAGACCAGCCGGATGTGCAAACTATCCTGGAGGCTGGTCGCTGGGCTCCTTCTGGACTCAATAACCAGCCGTGGCGCTTTGCTGTAGTTCGAGACTCCAAAGTCAAAGATGAGGTTGCGAAACAGACCCGTTACCGAGAGATAGTTCGTAACGCCCCTTTGATCATTGCAGTATTTATTGATAATGATGCCAGCTATGATCGGACCAAGGACTGTCAGGGGATAGGTGCCTGCCTACAAAATATGTGGCTGGCCACTCATGCGTTAAACCTGGGAGGCGTCTGGCTCGGCGAGATCTTGAAGAACAAGGAGCGGGTGGGAGAGATCTTAGAGGCGCCTGAGACTTATGAATTAATGGCGGTTCTAGCTATTGGGCATCCTAAACATCGGCAGCAAGAGTCCGATCGTAAGGCCCTTTCAGATCTCGTTTTCAAGGAAGTATGATGGGGCAAAAGGAGGGGAGAAGTTATGAAAATTAGTAGCGCTGTTGCAAACAGAAGTCGTTTGCTGGTTTGGATGCTTTCGCTTCTTCTCTTTGTTGGCTCCGGGTGTGCGGCTCTGCAAAAGTCTGAGGATAACTCTGGGGAAGCTGAAGAGAAGAAAAGCGAAGTTAAAGGTCCGGCTCCTGTCTACTATGATTTTGCTGACATTTTGATTCCAGCAGAACTTTCCCTTGATAAGAAGAATTCCTTTGTCTACAGTACGCCCTCTTTTTCAGCGGGTGTCCTGGTGTTCGAGGGGTATGTGCAGGGTGAGTCTCTGGTAAATTTTTTTACCACCAACATGCCCAAGGACGGGTGGATTATAAAATCCAGTTTCCGCTACCGTCGGGTAATCCTGAACTTTGAAAAGGATCAGCGTAGCTGCCTAGTAAGCGTGGCCGAGTATCCCCTGAAAACCAGAGTTGAAATCTGGGTAGCACCTCAGCTTGCGGCGAGTATGCCTTGATGGAAGCGGTCGGTTATCAGCTCGCAGCTTGCAGTTATCACAATTCTTCGACTAAAAACACAATTATGGATATTCAATTTCTAACTTGATAGGTAAACTTTTTATTGGCTATTTTGCTGGCGGCTGCCAGCTGCAAGCTGCAGGTAAAAAAAAGAGGTACATATGACGGCACTAAAAGACCGTAAGATTCTCTTAGGCGTAACTGGAGGGATTGCAGCCTACAAAGCACTGGAGTTAACCAGGCTTTTGGCCTTGGAGGAAGCTCAAGTACGGGTGATCATGACCCGAAGCGCTATGGAATTCGTGCAACCTCTGTCATTCCAGGTACTTTCTGGCCAGCCTGTATGCACTCATCTTTTTGATTTAGAGGCGGAATCGCGAATTGGTCACATCCAAGTTGCCACCCAGGCTGAGGTGGCTGTAATTGCTCCAGCCACAGCGAACATAATTGGCAAACTGGCACACGGGATTGCCGATGATTATTTGACCACGTCCCTGCTGGCTTGCACCGCTCCCAAGATTATTTGTCCAGCCATGAATGTGAATATGTATGAAAGCCAGATTGTGCAGGAAAATCTCGCCAAGCTCAAGAGTCGGGGGTTTCATCAAGTGGGTCCCGAAACCGGTGACCTTGCTTGCGGGGTTCAAGGGTTGGGTAGATTGGTGCCCGTGGATGAAATTTTGGAATCCATTCGAAGAGTGTTGACACCGCAATCCCTTAAGGGGAAAAGGGTTTTGGTGACCGCTGGACCCACCAGGGAGATGTTGGATCCAGTACGACATCTCACCAACCCTTCATCTGGAAAGATGGGGTATGCTCTGGCAAGTGCAGCGAGACGTAGAGGAGCTGAGGTCACTCTTGTGAGCGGACCATCTTCTCTGGCTCTACCCCATGGAGTTAAGCAGGTCCAGGTTACCACTGCCCAGGAGATGCACGAGGCTGTCATGGGGCAATTCAGCCAGGTGGAAGCGGTGGTAATGGCGGCGGCAGTTTCTGATTATCGGCCAAAGAAAATGGCAGTGGGAAAAATAAAAAAGATAAAAGCAAAGGAATCTCTCGAGCTGGAAAAGACCGAGGATATCCTGCTGCGTCTTGGAGAACTCAAGCAAGGGCAAATCCTGGTAGGATTTGCAGCGGAGACCGAAGACTTGCTGGAAAATGCAAAGCAAAAGCTCCGTCAGAAGAATCTGGATTTCATTGTGGCAAATGATCTCACCGCAGCTAATGCTGGCTTTGGCTGTGATACCAATGAAGTGACCATTTTGTGGCCGGGGGGCGAGGTTGAAAAACTAGCGTTGAAGAGCAAAGAATTGATCGCCATGGAGATATGGGATCGAGTAGAGCGTCTGTGGCAAAAATAAGAAATTCATTGCTTGTCATGCTTTGGGATAAGTCAGTCTTCAATTTATGAAGATGTAGAAAACCTGTTATAGTGGGGATAAAAAAGAATTTATGCAGGATGAGGAAAGTATGCTGTTCGGCAGCCATAGGAGAAAATCCCATGGTGACGGGGAGGTAGAGAGATCGGTTCGCCAAGATCTGGCTGAACTGGCAGCTTCCCTTCGCCAGCATCTTAGCTACCAGGCCTTGATGGGTCTGGAATGGTTGCCGTCAGAGTTGGTACCGATCACCCAGGTTCTGCCGGAGACCCTGGATGAGATAAGGGGCGAGCTGGGAGAATGTATTCGATGCAGACTTCACTCCAATCGAAGCCACATTGTCTTTGGGGAAGGAACCCCCTCAGCCCGAATTGTGATCGTTGGAGAAGGACCAGGTCGGGACGAAGACCGAGTGGGGAGGCCCTTTGTGGGTGCAGCCGGTAAATTGCTCGACCGCATCATTGCAGCAATGGGATTGCGGCGTCAAGAGGTGTACATTTGCAACGTGATCAAATGCAGACCACCGAAAAACAGAGACCCTCTGCCAGAAGAAATTGAAGCGTGCGGCCCATTCCTACGACGTCAGCTTCGCGCCATCCGACCGCAGGCCATTCTAGCCTTAGGAAGTTTTGCCGCCCGATTTCTACTCTCCTCGCAGCAACCAATATCCAAACTAAGGGACCGCGTTCATCAATTCGAGGGAATTCCCGTGGTGCCCACCTACCATCCTGCATATCTTCTCCGCAATCCTCTGCAGAAACGCCAGGCTTGGAAGGATGTCCAGTTGCTTCTGTCTCTGGTAGAATAGAAAAATAGTTTGGGATGCTGGCCTGTGAACCTTGCAGTCTCTCCGGGGGTCGGAGCAGAAAAGCCAATTCTGGTCTAGCAGAAATAGAAAGGAAATGAAAATGTGGTTTGTAGCGAAAGTAAGTGAACCCGCCAGACTTAGGGGAGGCTTTTATTTTCTGGCTGGTTTAATCTTTATTTTACTCATGACCTATGGGATTTCCCTCTCGGCGGAGACTGGGAAGCACATTAAGGTTATTCGTATCGAGGAGAGTATAAATCCCGGTACGGCAGCCTTCCTGGCGAGAGGGACACAGCAAGCAGCGGAAGATGAGGCAGTGCTCCTCGTGGTCCAATTGGACACTCCTGGTGGTTTGGTTTCCTCCATGCGAACCATGGTGAAGACTATCATGAACGCCCCCATTCCCGTGGTTGTATACGTGTCGCCCAGTGGCGCCCAGGCTGCGTCAGCAGGTGTCTTTGTCGTAATGGCTGCCGATGTTGCTGCCATGGCGCCAGGTACCAACATCGGCGCCGCACATCCTGTTGTGGCTGGGGGCAAGGAGATGGACGAAACCATGGACACCAAGATGGTTAATGATCTGGTGGCTTTCATCAAGTCCATTGCCAGCAAGAGGGGTCGAAATGCTGACTGGGCCGAGGAGGCGGTGAGAAAAAGTGTCTCGATCACTGCCGAAGAGGCCCTGAGGTTGAAAGTGGTTGACCTTGTCGCCCAGGACATGAACGATCTCTTGCTCAAACTAGAAGGCTGGCCAGTGCAGACCAAAGAAGGAGAGAAAAAGCTGGCCCTGAAAGGGCTCTCCACTGAAGGAGTCGAAGAGAATCTGCGGGATAAGATTCTCAAAACCATCAGCAACCCCAATATCGCCTACTTACTCATGCTGATCGGCTTGGCAGGCCTTTATTTCGAACTCTCCCATCCTGGCGCTATTTTCCCTGGTGTGATCGGTGGAATTTCCCTGATCCTTGCCTTTTATGCTTTCCAGACCCTATCAGTGAACTATGCGGGCGTGCTGCTGATCCTTTTGGGAGCCATTCTCTTTCTTCTGGAAATCAAGGTAACCAGTTACGGTTTGCTCAGTATAGGGGGCGTCATCTGTTTGACCCTCGGTTCCATCATGCTGTTTAACACCGGGACCACAGGGTTGCGGGTTTCTTGGAGTGTGTTGATTCCTGCAGTGCTTGTCATCTCAGGCTTCTTCATTGCTGTGGCTTTTCTGGCAGTCCGGGCCCACATGGCCAAGCCGCGCACTGGGTATCAGGGGTTGATCGGCGAGATAGCGGTTGCCAAAGAGTCTTTGGCGCCAGAGGGCAAGGTGTTCGTCCACGGCGAACTGTGGAACGCCACCTCCGATGAAATAGTGCCAGTTGGTGCCAGGGTGGAGGTAATTGGGGTTGAAAATTTGTTGTTGAAAGTGAGAAAAATAGGTGATACAAAGCAATGATTTGATCTCTTAGAGCGGGAATTTACAGCTTTTTTGCTGCCCCGACAGGAGGACTTTATGTCTTACTCAATTATATTTTTGATTGTCCTCGCGGTCCTTTTTTTGGCCAGTGCAATTAGGATCCTCAACGAGTACGAAAGGGGAGTTGTATTTCGTTTGGGCCGAGTAATGTCCAGAGCCAAAGGCCCAGGACTCATTATCATAATACCAGTAGTGGACCGGCTGGTGAAAATAAGTTTGAGGCTGGTGGCCATGGACGTGC
>WOR8_10009493_pt1 | contig 11840 bp, 9 predicted proteins | sample DeeMarSeWOR38_10_FD_19890 | JGI IMG/M metagenome (IMG submission 19890) | reverse complement strand
GTTGGCGATCACGAACCCGACCTCGCCCGGCCCAAGAAAATCCACCACCTTCGGGTGCGGGGAGAAGACGCCGACTTTCTGAATTTCGAACGTTCTTCCGGTGGACAGGAGGGCGATCTTCTGCCCGGGGAGAAGCACTCCGTCGAACATCCTCGCCAAGATGACCACCCCTTGGTAGTTGTCGAACCAGGAATCGATGATCAACCCCTTCGCGGGCGCCTTATGGTCCCCTGAGGGGGAAGGAACGCGACGCACCACGGCCTCGAGGATATCTTCCACCCCGGTCCCCAGCTTGGCGCTGACCGAGAGGATTTCCGCGGTATCGAGCCCGATCACGTCCTCGATCTCCCGCAGGACGCGTTCCGGTTCCGCGTTGGGAAGATCGATCTTGTTGAGCACCGTGATGATTTCCAGGTTTTGGTCCAGCGCCATGTACACGTTGGCGAGGGTCTGCGCCTCGACGCCCTGGGAGGCGTCTACGACGAGGATCGCCCCCTCGCAGGCGCACAGGCTCCTGGATACCTCGTAGGAGAAATCGACATGTCCGGGGGTGTCGATCAGGTTAAACACGTACTCCCTTCCGTCCTTTCCCCGGTAGTTCATCCGGACAGTCTGCGCCTTGATGGTGATTCCCCGCTCCCTTTCGATATCCATCTTGTCGAGGAACTGGTCCACCCTCTCCCGACTGGTAAGCGTTCCCGTAACCTCCATCAGCCGGTCCGCGAGGGTCGATTTGCCGTGGTCGATATGGGCAATAATGGAAAAATTGCGGATGTGTTCTGTGCGCATCCTTACCACGAGCCGGGAGATCGGATCTTTTCTCGGAAGAAAGAAAGCGTCCGGGCGAGTCCTTCCTCCAAAGAAGTCTCAGGATACCACCCGAGTTCCTCCAATGCCAGAAGGTTTTCCAGGCAAGACCTCCGCTGCTCCCCCTGCATCGAGGGGCCGTGAATCTCCTCCTGGGAGCTTCCCGAGAGGTCGCGCAGTGTGCGGAAAATCGAATTCACGCTCGTCTCGATCCCTGTGCCGATGTTGATGGAGCGCCCCCCTCCCCTCTCGAGCGCGGCGATGTTCGCCCGGACGACGTCTCCCACGTAGACGTAGTCCCGCGTCTGTTCCCCGTCCCCGTTCACGATCGCCGTCTGCCCTTTCAGGAGTTTTTCGCAGAAGATGGCGACGACCCCCGCCTCGCCATGCGGGTCCTGCCTCGGTCCGTATACGTTCGAGTAGCGCAGGGCGGTGTAGTCCAGCCCGTACTGAACCCGGTAGAAGTTCAGGTAGAGCTCCGCGGAGATCTTCGCCGCACCGTAGGGGCTCACGGGCCAGGTAGGGTGATTCTCGTCGGCGGGAAACCTCACCTGCTCCCCGTATCCTGCCCCTCCCGAGGAGGAGAAGAGGAACTTGCGCACGCCGTTCTGCCTGCACGCCTCCAGGAGACGGATCGTCCCGAGAATATTCACCTGCGCGTCGAACCTCGGATCCGCAACGGAAGCACGCACATTGATCTGGGCGGCATGGTGGTTGACGACCTCGGGGCGGAAGGTCCGGATCGCCTCCTCCGCCGTTTCCGAGTCGATGTCGCAGAGAACGAACCGGGCGGCGGCCGGGGCATTCTCCCTCTTGCCCGAAGAGAGGTCGTCGATGACGAGAACATCGTGTCCCGCCTCCACGTAGGCGTCGGCGATGTTCGATCCGATGAAGCCCGCCCCCCCAGTGATGAGAATGTTCACGGATACCTCCTTCTCCGGAACCGGAGCGCATGGCCCGCGCCCCGTTGCTGTTATTCCCTACGCCCTGTCATTTCCTGCCATGACCCCCAGGTAATCGAGGACGGCATCCTCCCACCGCCTCGGGGCGACCCCCGTTGTTCTCCGGTATTTTTCCTTGCTGAGCACAGCATACATCGGGCGAGGCGCGGGATACAGGTCCCGGGGGAGATCCGATGTGGGAAGGGGAATCATCCTTGTCTCTCTCCTTCCACCATGCGCAAGAAGGAACCTCGCGTAATCGAAGAAGGACGTTTCCCCCTCGTTCGAAAAATGAAAGATTCCGCGGCCGCCGACGGTCAGCAGGCGTACGACCGCATCGCCGAGATCCCGGGTGAAAGTCGGGCATCCCTTCTGGTCGGATACCACCTTCAGTTCCTCCCCCCTCTCCGCGCGGTCCAGAATGGAGGATGCGAAATTACGCCCAAAGGGCCCGAACAGCCATTGCGTGCGGATGAGGAGAAATTCCGGGGCAACCTCCCGGATCGCCTCCTCTGCGGCGAGTTTGCTCCGGCCGTATGCTGACAGCGGTCCGGTCGGGTCCTCCTCGAGATAAGGGCGTTCCGACGTGCCGTCGAACACATAGTCCGTCCCGAACGTGACGAGCAGGGACCGGTGCTGCCGGCACGCAAGGGCCACGTTCCGAGTCCCTCCGGCGTTCAGGGTGAAGGCGGCCTCCTCCTCCCGCTCCGCCCGGTCCACGGCCGTGTAGGCGGCGCAATGGACGACCACATCGGGGGAAACCTTTCCGATGGCACGCATGCACTCCTTCGGATTGGTCACGTCGCATTCCTTAAGGTCCGTGGAGAGGACTTCATACCTGCCTGAAAAACAACGGGTTATATCTTTCCCGAGCAGTCCGTTCCCCCCGGTGATCAACATCCTTCCCGTCCGTCCGGTGTGACCATGTCCCGTCATCCGTGTGCCGCCTCTGAGCGATTTCCTACATCCCGACCTGACCGATTCCGCCAAGAGCGAACGTGAACCGGAAACTGGTCTGATCGGGTCTTGTCTCTTTTTTCAGTTCGATCCCCACGCTCCAGCATTCGCTTCGAGGGAAGATCGTGAACTTCACCGACCCGTTGCTCAATTCCTGATTTCTCAGGGAATAGTTGGCCGAAGTCTCCAGTCCCATAGACCGGAAGATGCGGTAGTTGAAAAGGGCATATACGTCCTCCGACAGGTCTTGCGTGGTACTGTACCCGAGAACCGCCTGGTTCAGTTCATTCTTTTTCCACTCCCCGAACGCCGAAGCGGCGGTGATCGAGCCATCTGCGGGATCGATCAGAGCCTCCCCCGAAACCTTCCACCTCACCGCCGGCACGACGGAAAACAGCGCGAAAATGTCCGAGGATCGGGATTCCTTCGACTGTGGCTGGCCGGTGGCCTCCTCGATCTGGTACCGGAGGTTCCGCACGAACGGAGAAAGGGGATCGACGTACGGTGAGGGGACCGAGGGTAATTCCCCCGTCTCGATGCCCCAGGTAAGTTCAAGGAATGCGAGTTCCGATAGACCCCCCTTTCCGCCGCGCAGCAGTCGCTGGTAGAGGGAAAGGAGGACTTGCTGCTGGGGCCTGATCCGGTCCCACATGTCATAGATGGGGATATTGCGCTGGTCGACATCCGGCACGAAACGGAAGCCCGCAACAGGGTTGATGATATGAACGAGGCGACCTCCCCCTGTTCCGGGGAATCCCCGGTGGAGGAGCATTTCCAGGTCCCCCCCACCATAGGGCACGACGCGACCGCTGGTACGCGTGCCGGTTTCGTCCGATGTGGGAACCTCCCCCAGAACATCCAGGGACAGGTACGGAGTAAAGACGACCGACGGAAAGAGGGTGAACGAGCGGGAAAGTTCCCCGTCTCCCCTGCCCCGGACCTCCCGGTCCCCGGCGTTGCGGTAAAAATACGTGGCCTGCAGCTCGCCCCCTGCGGTAATCCCTGTCCTTCCCAGGGAACGGGGGAGAATCGTGCCTGAATATTCGGGAAGCCTCTGAATGGTATTGTCGTTGGAAGTCCCCTGAAGATCCTGCACCCACTCCACGGCAAGGGCATGAGAATCGCTTGATCCTTTCCATGCGGTGAATCCGCGCGAGGGGACAAATCGGGCCGTCCTCAGGAGTTCTTCGTCCACGAGGTCCACGTAGTACTGGTCATCGGAGACAATGTCCCAATTTGCGTTCGAGGACCAGTGCTCCGTGATCCGGAATTTATTTTCTCCATAGACCCGGTATCTCGTCTCGTGCCGTTCCTGGTCGTGGAAAAGGGAAGCCCTGAAGGCCCCTTCCGAGGCGTTGTTGAGCACGTAGCGGTACTCCGCCTCCGGCCGGGGTCCCCTCCGCGTCATGGTCTCCAGGGTGAACGTTGCATCACTCCACCGGTTGATGGCCCAGTAATACGGCACCAGGAACGAATATCCCTTCGAATCGCTGTGCGAAAACGCCGGGAGCAGAAATCCGCTTTGCCTCGCAACTTTTACGGGAAAAGCGGCCCATGGAAACCAGAGTACGGGAACGCCTCGTATGCGGAACGTCACGTCCCGTCCGACTGCATACCCGTCGAGCTCGACCGTCGCCTTTCTGAGTCCGAATTTCCAGTCCGGCTCGGGGTCGCACGGGCAGGTTGTAATCTCTCCCTTGTGGATCGAAAAGGACCGCTTCCCGATTTTCTCCATCCGGTTGCTTGTAATCTGGTAGTTGTTCGAGCTGATCCGTATTCTTCCGTCGTACAGGGCACCGAGTTCGGTCCTGATGTTCAGGACGATCCGTTCGAAGGAAAACTCGTTACCGTTCTGCTCGTAATGGACGTGCCCGACGAACTCCGCTTCCCCCGATCTCGTGTCGTAGCGGATTCGTTCCGCCCTGATCGTCTGGTCCCCGAAACCTACTTCCACGTTCCCTTCGGCAAGAGCGACTCCGGTTTCTTCGTCGTACGATAGCTGGTCTGCGTCAAGAATCACGGGACTCCCCGGGAGAAGTCCTCCCCCGAGAGTCGGAGCGAGATCGGAAAGGATTCCCGGGGCCTCCGCATCCGCCGTCTGCACTCCCCAGAGGATTGCGGCCGATACCATCACGCACCGGAAAAATGCCGTTGTTCTCTCTCCCCGGGGAATCACGCGACCCTCCCCCCGCGAAATCGGTAGGCATCCGCTGCCGCCATCAGCGAACCGCAAACGATGGTCATCCCGTCTTTCCCTGCCCATCTCCTGGCGATCTCCCACCCGTCGGGAAAGTTCATCGCTTCCCGGTGTCGAATCCTCGCTTTTTTCAATGCGGAGGAAAGGACCGCCAGCGGGGCCGCCCGGTCCCCTTCCATGGGGTAGGCGACGACTCCGTCCATGACCGGAGCGACCGCCCGGATGAACCCGGCGATGTCCTTGTCGCCGAGCATGCTCCACAGGGCCACGATCCTTTTTACGTTTCCGTCGTTTCTCCGTTTTGCCAACTCCCGCGCGAGGGCGGACGCAGCAGCCGGATTATGGGCTCCATCGACCCAGGCTCCGGCGTTCCCCCTTCCGGGCAAGGGTGTATATCGTCCGGGCCATATCGCCGTTTTCAGGGCGAAGCGCGCAGCACGTTCGAAATCGATCACCGAGATGCCCCGGAACCCAGCTACGATCCATGATGCGCCCAGGGCGAGGAGGGCGTTGTTGCGCTGGAACTCCCCTTGCATGGAGACTTTTACCCGCGTCAGGGAAATCCCCGGAAGGAAAAAGGAAATGCGTCCCCCCGGGCAATCCTCCCACCGAAGATCCCGGTCGATTTCCCACACCCGGCTCCCTTTCTCCCGTGCCATCGAAACGACGGTGTGCCGCGCGGACGGCGGGAGTCTTCCCAGAATCGCCGGGGTGTTTTCTTTGAGTATCCCGCTCTTTTCGGAAGCGATGGCCCGGAGGGAGCGACCGAGCCATTCCGCGTGATCCCGTGCGACATTGGTGATGACCGATGCGACGGGAATGCAGAGATTTGTCGCATCCCACCTCCCTCCGAGGCCCGTTTCCATGATGGCAAGCGATACTTCCCGCCGGCGAAACCAGTCGCAGGCGATCCAGGTCATCTCCTCGAAGTACGAAAGGGGCTCCCCTTCCGTGAAGGCGACGCGCCGGGACAGTGTGGAAACCTTTTTGGCGTATCGCGCAAACATCGCGGGAGGGATCTTCTCTCCGTCAACCCGTATACGCTCCTCCGGAAACAGAAGGTGAGGGGATGTGTACAGGCCTACGGGTTCCGATACCAACCGGCGCAGAATGGCGTCCGTAAAACAGGCGGTCGACCCCTTCCCGTTCGTCCCCGCGATATGTACGGCGCGGAACGTTCGTTCGGGGTGCCCCGTCCTCTCGAATGCGGCGAGAATTCGTTCGAGTCCCGGGCGAATCCGCGTGGGTTTGAGCTTTGTCCGCTCGACGATCATATCCACCATCCCGTGTTCCAGGAGGAACTCGGCTCGCTGGAATCCCTCCGGAAGCTTCTGTTTGATCGTTTGTTCGATCACGCGGGGACCCGCGAACCCGATGAGGGCACCGGGTTCCGATATGATGACGTCACCCAGCATGGCGAAGCTTGCCGCAACGCCCCCCGTTGTGGGGTCGGTCATCACGCTGATGAAGGGAAGTTTCGCGTCGGACAGCCTTGCCAGCGCGGCGCTGGTTTTCGCCATCTGCATCAGGGACAGGGTTCCTTCCTGCATTCTCGCTCCCCCGGAAGCGCTGAAGATGATCAGCGGGATTTTGCGTTCCAGGGCGTGTTCCCCGGCCATGGCGATCTTCTCCCCCACCACGCATCCCATCGACCCGCCGAGAAACTCGAAATCAAGCACTGCGAGGACGACATCGATCCCGTTGATCCGGGCGGTTCCCGTGATCACCGCCTCCTTGCGTGCCGTCTTTTTCTTCGCTTCCTTGAGGCGGTCGGTGTATTTCTTCGTATCCGTGAAGCCGAGCATGTCGACGGATTCGAGATCCTCCCCGAATTCCTGGAAGGTTCCCTCATCGACGACAGAGCGGATTCTCTCCAGTGCAGGTATCCGGAAATGGTAGTTGCATTTCGGGCAGACGTTGAGGTTCCGTTCGACCTCGGGCTTGTAGATGATCTCGAGGCATGCACCACACTTGATCCACATCCCTTCGGGAGTCTTGTTCCGTTTGTCCCCTTCGTCTTTTCTTCGGAACAGTCGTATCGCCATCGCATTTTTACCTCACTGCCTTTTTGAGGGATCGAACGAACCGCCGGAGGGCATCCGGCCCCTTCCGTGAAGTCCCGTACCGCTCCACGACCTTGACGCAGGCGCTCCCCACGACGGCAGCATCGGCGTGAGAGGTCGCCGTGCAGGCCATCGCGGGATGGGAAATCCCGAAACCGACTGCGACAGGAAGTGTCGTCTGCGCCTTCACCTCCCGTGTCCACCGAAGGAGTCGGGGAGGAAGCGATTTCCTGACTCCCGTGATCCCGGTTACCGAGATCAGATACAGGAAGCCCGACCCGATGGAGGTCGCTCGTCGAATCCGTTCCCCGTCGCTGGTCGGGGATACGAGAGCGATCCAGTCGAGGCCCGATCTCCTTGCCTCCGGCGCCATCTCTCCTGCTTCTTCCGGAGGAAGGTCCACCACAAGGACGCCGTCCGCGCCGGCGGCGCGGGCATCCCGGCAGAATTTCCGGACGTCGTATTGTAGGAACGGGTTATAGTACCCGAACATCACGACCGGAGTGTCATGGATCTTCCGGAAAGAAGAAACAAGGGAGAGGGCGCGCTCCGTCGTCATCCCTCCGGCGAGGGAGCGCCTGCACGCCGCCTGGATCGTCGGCCCGTCCGCCATCGGGTCGGAAAACGGGATTCCCACTTCGAGGACATCCGCACCGCCATCGGCCGCTCCGTGCAGATAGGAAAGAAAATCGCGAGGGTTCGGGTCTCCGGCGGTGAGATAGACCACCAGTCCTTTCTCCCCGGTGTTCCCAAGGCGGGAGAACGTCTCTTCAATACGGGACACGGTCGCCCCTCCTCGCATCGGCTACGATGCCAATATCCTTGTCTCCCACACCCCAAAGGCTGATGATGACCGACTCGCTCTTCCGCATCTTCCGCGCTAGGCGAAACCCGTATGCGACCGCATGGGAGGATTCGAGGGCGGGAAGGATCCCTTCGGTTTTCGCGAGAAGGTCGAACCCCTGCAGCGCCTCCTGGTCTGTGACCGCGACGTAGGTAGCCCTTCCGGTGGTTTTGAGGAACGCATGTTCGGGCCCCACGCCCGGATAGTCCAGCCCCGCCGAAATCGAGTGTGCTTCGCGAATCTGTCCGTCTCCATCCTGCAGCACGAACGATTTGCTCCCGTGGAGGACACCCAGGCGGCCCCGGCAAAGAGGTGCGCCGTGGCTGCCCGTCGCCAGCCCCAGTCCTCCCGCTTCCACCCCCACGAGTCTCACGGTTTTTTTTCCGAGGAAAGGGGGGAAGATCCCCATGGCGTTGCTCCCTCCCCCCACGCAGGCCACTACTGCCGAAGGGAGGCCATGCCCGGTTTTCCGATATTGACGAATGCACTCTTTCCCGATGACGGACTGGAAATCACGGACCATCATCGGGTAGGGATGGGGCCCCGCCGTGGACCCGATGAGGTAGTGGGTGGTTCGTACATTCGTGACCCAGTCCCGGAGCGCTTCGTTCATGGCGTCTTTCAGGGTTCTACTGCCGGAGAGTACCGGAAGCACTTCCGCCCCGAGAAGGCGCATCCGGAAGACGTTTGTTTCCTGTCGACGGATATCGTCCGCCCCCATGTAGACTGCGCAGGATATGCCCATCATCGCGCACACCGTTGCGGTGGCGACGCCGTGCTGCCCCGCCCCGGTCTCGGCGATCACCCTGCGCTTCCTCATTCGTGCTGCCAGGAGGCCTTGCCCGAGCGTGTTGTTGATCTTGTGGGAGCCCGTAAAGGCCAGATCCTCGCGCTTGAGGAAGATCCTTGCTCCCTTCCCCTTTTCGGTGAGGCGTTGCGCGAAGTAGAGGGGCGTGGGACGCCCGGCGTACTCCCTGAGCAAGGATTCGAGATTCTCCCGGAATCGTCTGTCCCCGACCGACTCCCGGTATGCTTTTTCCAGATCGGTAAGCGCGGCCATCAGGGTTTCCGCGACGTACCGGCCCCCGAAAGGGCCGAAGTGCCCGGCCCGGTCCGGTCCCCGTTTACCCGCCGATTCCCGCACGTTCGAACCCCTCCCTTGCGCGGTCCACGAACTCCTTCATTTTTCCCCAGTCCTTCTTGCCGGGCCTCGCCTCCACGCCCGAAGCCACGTCCACTCCGAAAGGACGGGCCGACCGGATAGCCTCCGCCACGTTCTGCGGTGTCAGTCCACCGGCAAGCATCCATGGCTTGCCCGGTGCGGGTGATCGGCCATCCCCGTCGCGGATGAGCGGCCCCCCGATCATTCTCCCGATGGCCTCCCAGTCGAGGGAGTGGCCGGTGCCACCGTATCTTCCAGGGACCGCCGCATCCAGAAGGAACGCCTCGCACGGATAGTCCCGAACCGGTTCGAGGCCGCCGCCGGGTTCCAGATGCACGACCTTGATCATCGGAAACCGGATCCTCCCGAGGGTATCCGCCGGCTCGTGTCCCGACATCTGTACGACCCCGATCCTCGACTCCCCGCAGATCTTCGCAATCCTCTCCGGGGTCTCGTTGACGAAAACGGCGACAGCGGTTGCCCTTTTCCCCAACGCCTCCACGATCGGCGGCGCCAGGGAGGGGGGTACGAACCGGGCCGATCCGCGAAAGAAATTGATCCCCACCGCATCAGCTCCTGCATCGACTGCCAGGACCGCGTCCTCGGGGGAGGTAACCCCGCACACCTTGATCCGGAACATCCGCCTCCCTAGGCTCCTACCTTCGGCAGGTGGGAGAGCGCCTCCCGGATATTGGTTTCCGGGTGCTCGTGGTCAACGAGCTTGCCCCCCAGGAAATCGTCGTAGGCGGCAAGGTCGAAAAAGCCGTGTCCGCTCAGGTTGAACAGGATCGCCTTCTCCTTTCCTTCCTCATCCGCCCTTTTCGCCTCGACGATCGCCGAATGGATGGCGTGCGCCGACTCGGGCGCGGGAAGGATCCCTTCCGCCCGTGCAAAGGAAAGCGCGCTCTTGAACACCCCCAACTGGTGATAGGCCTGCGCCTCGATCAGTCCTTCGTGGCAGAGCTGACTGACGAGCGGCGATTCTCCGTGGTAGCGAAGACCCCCCGCGTGGATCCCCGCCGGGATGAAATCGTGCCCGAGCGTGTACATCTTCATGAGCGGCGTCAGCCGGGCCGTGTCGCCGAAGTCATAGGCGTACACACCCTTGGTCAGTGTCGGGCAGGAGGCCGGTTCCACGGCGATCACACGCGGGTTTTTGCTTCCCGCGATCTTGTCGCGGAGAAATGGGAAACTGATCCCGGCCATGTTGCTTCCTCCGCCGCAGCAACCGATCACCACGTCCGGGTAATCGTTGGCGATCTTCATCTGCTCCAGGCACTCCAGGCCGACCACGGTCTGGTGAAGGCAGACGTGGTTCAGCACCGAGCCCAGCGAGTAGCTCGTGTCCTCGCGGGTGGCAGCATCCTCTACCGCCTCGCTGATCGCGATCCCGAGCGACCCCGGCGAGTCCGGGTCGGTGGCCAGGATCTGCCTTCCGCACTGCGTGTCCTCGCTCGGGGAGGGAACGACCTTGGCACCGAACACCTCCATCAGCATGCGCCGATACGGCTTCTGATGGTAACTGACCTTTACCATGTAGACCTTGGACTCGAGGCCGAAGAAGCTGGCCCCGAGGGCAAGGGCCGACCCCCACTGTCCCGCTCCCGTCTCGGTCGCGATGCGCTTCCTTCCTGCCATCTTGTTGTAATAGGCCTGCGGAATGGAGGTGTTCGGCTTGTGGCTCCCTGCCGGGCTTACTCCCTCGTACTTGTAATAGATCCGGGAGCGCGTTCCGACCGCCTCCTCGAGCCGCTTTGCCCGGTACAAGGGCGAGGGTCTCCAGAGCGCGTAGATTTTCCGGACCTCGTCGGGGATCGGGATGAAGCGCTGTGTCGCGACTTCCTGTTCGATAAGAGGCATCGGGAAAAGAGGGGCAAGGTCGTCCGGTGTGATCGGCTTGCCGGTTCCCGGGTGGAGAACCGCTTGCGGGGGGTTGGGCATGTCGGCCATGATGTTGTACCACGTCTTCGGAATTTCGGAGTCCTTCAGGACGATCTTGGTTTCCATTCGATACGCTCCTTTTCCTGGTCTTTATTGTACACGCCAATCCTGAGCTTTCGGATCGCCTCTGCCGGGTCCGGGGAGCGGACGATCGCCTCTCCCACCAGAAAAGCGTCCGCCCCCATATCGTGGTATCTCCTCACGTCTTCGTAAGAGGAGATACCGCTCTCGACGACCTTGACGGCACCGGACGGAGCCCGGGGGAGCAGCCGGGTCGCCGTTCCCAGGTCGACCCGCAGCGATGAGAGGTCCCGGTTATTGATGCCGATGATCGTTGCCCCGCAGCCGGCGGCCACTTCCATCTCTTCCTCGTCGTGAACTTCCACAAGTGCTTCCAGGCCGTATTCTGCGGCCAGACGCACCATCCCCGCCGTCCCCTCTCCGAGCACGCCTACGATCAGAAGAACGAGGTCGGCGCCGTACGCGCAGGATTCCGCCAGCATGTATTCGTCCAGCACGAAATCTTTCCGGAGAACAGGGAGATCGCCGCATGCCGCACTCGCCTCCTGGAGGTCCAGCAACGTTCCCCCGAAAAACCGGCTCTCGGTCAGCACCGATACCGCGCAGGCACCTGCAGTCGAATAGGCCCTTGCGGTTTCCGCGGCATCGAGCTCCTTCCGGATCCACCCCCGGGACGGGGAGGCTCTCTTGATCTCCGCGATGATGCCCGGCCCCCCTTTCAGAAATTCGCGAATATCCCGCCGGCGGCGGTTTGTCCTCGCGCGAGCCGCAATATCCTTGAACGGCGCAATCCCCCTTCTCTTGTCCAGGTCCTCCCGGACGGCGGAGACGATCGTGTGGAGGTGCTGTCCCTTCGGGATCATCCCGTTCCACCGGTTCCCAGGATCTCGAGGAATTCCCGGAGCCG